>Ga0310786_10004193_pt1 | contig 20195 bp, 17 predicted proteins | sample AusTroGonzalo_MG_FD_203881 | JGI IMG/M metagenome (GOLD analysis project Ga0310786, IMG submission 203881) | Bovine rumen microbial communities from tropical cattle in Woodstock, Queensland, Australia - Gonzalo_03 (v2) (version 2) | ecosystem: Host-associated > Mammals > Digestive system >... | reverse complement strand
GTGCTCTTCGCCAAGCCCAACGCGGTAGCGGAGCACCAGATCCGCACCCGGGGATCGTTCGACTGGCATTCCGACGTCCACCATGTCGGAATGAATGCATCTCTCCAAAATAACTTCATCGGGCTCACCGGAAATCTGGCATCAGCCATCAACCCTATACTCTATGGTCCGCGTCATAATATCCGTCTCGAGCCATATTATGGGTATGCCGGAAGCCGTGTGAATCTCCATGTTGGGGTCAATCTCGATGTGAATATCGGTCGGGGCAGAAACGCACTATCCGCAACCGATGACGTAGCGTTTGCTCCGTCTCCGAATATCCGTCTTGATGCGCAACTCGTACCACGATGGCTCGCCCTGTATGCCGATGTATCCGGAAAACTGGCAACGGGTACGGTACAAGCCTATATGGAGGGGAATCGCTATCGTATCATCCATCCGGGCATTATCTCCCACCATCTGGCGCTCCATACTCCTGTAGATGCAGAAGTAGGATTCCACATCAAACCTCATCGCGACTTGCTCATCGAGGTGAGAGGAGGATACGCTCTCTATCTCAACACCACGACTCTCATCGCCGTCACCGACAGCGCTATTTATCAGCGAGGTAAGTTAGACATCCCCATGCAAGCGGGAGATCTCAGTTACACGTATTGCGACCTCGGTCGCGGTAAAATAGGGGCATCATTCAATTACCACTACCGCGATATCGTCCGCATTAACCTCTACGGCGATTACTATTTCTGGTCTGCGCTGCGCTATGAATCCAACGGCTATTACTATAATGACGCCGAGGCACAAGCGGTGAAAGATGTACGGAATAATATCAGTAGGACGGTTTATGACCGCGCAAATTGGCAAATCGGGCTGCGCATCGACGGGAGGATAGATCAGCATTGGTCGCTCTATTCCGACAACAGCTTCGAGGGAAGCCGTCTTGCTTTAGCTACCGACGGCGAGCATATCCTCCGCCCGACCATCGATCTCAACCTCGGTGTACAGTACGAGATGTACGTCGGCAAGAAATCAAAAACACGTCAAGCATCGAGCAGTCACAACCTGATCCTATTCGGTCAGTTGAACAACTGGCTCCATCGGAAAAACGAAATATATTACGGATATCGCTCTCAGGGTATCAACTTCCTCGTAGGTGCGACGTATAAGTTCTAGAGCTTATTGAATGCGCTGTCCTTGCGCGCTATATACCTGCTCGCCATATCGGATATAGAGAATTCCGTTCTCTATTATCCGTTCCCCTTTTACCTCTTCTTCCGTGACCGGTAACTCGTAAGCCGTAACCGTACTACCAGAAATTTCAAGCATAAAGCGGTTTTCTATTGTCCCGGCAGGGAGGGTTATGGTATATTCAGAAGAGGTAAGATGTGTGTGTGTACCTGTTTCGCTATCGACCAAAATAACATTTATCCCGTGCGTTCCTTCCGGCATCGAGAAAGTGTATTGCCCTTCGCTAGCAATCGTTACACCGACGGGTACAAAAGTGGTATTGTCGCTTATGGGCAAGCTGTTTCCCGCCGCTCGTTCGGAACCGATAAGGGTGTATATAGCATCCGCATTAGGGTTCCGTTCTTTACTTAAGTCTTGGCCGAAATCGAAATCTGCACTCACATCCTCTTGATCGGAGAAACGGATATAGGTTCTATCTGTTGTTTTTCCTTCCCTTTTAAGCCTCAGCCCGAGGGTATATCCGGATGCTTTAGGGTGTTTCGCTGCAATCGACGCAGGGGCTGTCACGCTCTGCCATATGATCGCGTTGCCGTTTTGCACCAAATAGGCGTGCATCGGTTGAAAAGTAAAATCGGCGGAGGAAATGACGCTAAGCGAATTATCACTGCTGTTCCACTCGTAGAGAAATGGGAGCGACGAGGTGTTCCACCCGAATTCCGAAGATTCATAAGCGACCAGACTCGGTAGTCCAATGCATCTCCAATAACTATCTTTAACCGTCCGGTCAGCCTCGGCACCGTAGGATGCAGATAGGTCAATCGTGCAGCGGTAGTCATCACTCAGGGCAGGGATTGTTTCGTTATGGACAGTAATAGCGCTTACCTTCGAGTAGGCAGGGAATAAGGCCGTTATTTCTTCGTCCCATGTAGTCGTTGTATTCAGCGAGAGGAGGTATCCTTGGTTTGCATGAAGAATAGAGTCTGTATCATCTATCCATCTCCAGAACGACTCGGAGTCCGACCAATAGCCGTTTTGGGCACGGCTCAAACCATCGTAATAACGGATTACCCAATTCGTGCCGTAGGTACCCAGACCGGAGACCTCGCCTACCTGTACGTCAAAGGGGAGAGATATATAGTAATTATACCGTCTGAAACGACTCTTGCTCGAATCATTGATCGTATCGGGGCATATATGTAGCGCCCCATAAACTTTCTTTTTCTCCGGCATGGGGGAGGCTAAGTTGATACGTTCTCCTCCGTCCTGGTGTTCACGGACGAGTACTATATCCGCATCGGAGGGGTAGATATGCACGGCGCGCACATAAGACGCCGCATCTTCTGCAGCACAAAGATTTACCAAGTGCAGCGCTGCTTTGACATAATATGTTCCTTGGCTCGGTGGCATAAAAGCAACGCTATTGGGCGAAGAGCCTTTTCGCGAGAACGTCATATGGGGCACTCGGTTGGTGCACGCAGCGTCGTAATACAGAGACCAACAGAGATAGGCCTTGCTCAATTCGTGGGAGACCTCGGGCGTAACCGCAACTGAATCTCCTTCACGCGCAGCAGAGAGCGTAAAACGGACGGAGTTCGTCGCCGAAAGGGACGTATTCCACAGAAGCGACATACTAATTAATAGCAGAACCGGTATGTTGTTTCGGTCTCTACGCCTATTTCGAATAGCTACAAAAATACAATACAAAATAGCAGTTACAATTAATGGCGTAGGTTCTCCGATTGGAACAGCGTTTATCTCACCAGAGAGTGTACTTCCTCCCGTCTCAGCGCCGGATTCCCATCCCTCTCCGGCTATCTCTACATGCGATTTTCGCGGAGCTGAATGACATACATCGGATGCCGTAGAAACCTGTTCTTCTATCTGCTCCAGAGTAATATCCGATGGGATTTCTTCAGAAAATGCCGGATACACAATTATCTTTCCCGTTGACATCGGATTTGCTGTTGGTGTTGCATTCATTGTTATTTATTACCTTTAAAAAATTGCTGCAAAAGTACTGCTTTAATAGAGAATATGCAAATTTAATTACTCCTATTCAATAATTTAGTCTGAACTATCTGAATTTTGGTGTTTGATTCGAGAAACACAGGTCAAACATAGGACATAACTCCGATAAACCTCCGAGCACAAATTGAAAATCTTGATTTTCGAAGATCAATGGCGGGGGGAGAAGAAATATCCGGTTATCCAAGAGGGGAGATAGGTCTTTTTCGGGGTAGGTTGTTGAGGAGTATCGATACGAGTCGCGGAGTCCGTCTCAACCGGAGCAGTCAGGAGTCCTTCTTCGGCGAGGAGGTGTGCACGTTCCGCCTCGAGAAGCCGACGTCGTTTCTCTTCGCCTACTCCAAGACGGACGCCAATATGGAGATTGACCGTCCAGTTCCAGTCGGAGAGTTTGACATTGACATCCGAGGCTCTCGCCATGAAACGAAGGTTATTTCCCCGTGCCCATGCAGAGAGATGTACCCATTTATTGATCTCCCAGCTGACGGCGGCTCGTAGGGTACCGGTGACATGGACCGGATAGCGCGAGTCAATACGATAGAGTTTTTCCAAGCTCGGTTTCATACTCGAGCCATCGGGTGAGATAGTCCACTCTTGCTCGGCGATGAGGTTCTTGGAATAGCAGATGAGTTGCGCCATGCCGGCGAAATGGAGGAGGACTTTGCCCCTATTTGGGGTATAGTTAATACCGTATCCGAGTCCCACTCCGACCTGGTTGGTCTCGATACTGGAGACTTTACCGAGGAGAAGGCTCAAGGTAGGGTCGATATCCATTCGGGTGGATTTATATGCGACCTCGAGGAGGAGTGAGCCGGCTGTTTTTTTCTGGATATATCCTTGTTTGATCGCGGCGTTATGGGAATAATGTGCGGAATTGAGAGCGTACCAGACGGAGAGGGAGGTATTGGTGATCTTATTCGCAAGCGAGTCGTTGATGGAGTAGACCTCATCAAAGGAACTCGCCCCGAGAACACCGGCAAGGTTCGTCGTCGTTTGGTGGGAGAACTCCACTCCAATGACTTTGCTGCCGAGTGAGAAATTGAGGTTCCGGGAATAGGCATGGAGCGCATCCCAAGAATAGCCGAATCCAAATCCACGGAAACCGATATTAAAACCGAGGTTGACAGAAGGGGTCGTTCTGGTCAAGAGAAAAATATCGCCTATCTGGTAATAAGTGGTATCCATTCCAATGGTAGTAAAAGCGGAGTTGATACCGACCATGCCACTGGTAAAAGCGATTCTCCAACTATGCTCAGGCAATCCGATATAAGCGGTGTCCAGTCCTTTCATCACGAAATCATCCACCCATTGGCTGGCCTTGAGAAAGAAGACCTCTGCCTTATTCGGTCTCGGGGGGAGAGGAGAGGCGGCGTAGGGTTCAGAAGCAATAAGTATGTCGCTGCAAAGAAGCAACAACATACTTATCAGCCAACAGGATGTGACACGACTGTTCATCGTTCTGTTTTCCTATACGCGTGCGTGCACGCGCTCGTTACTTAAATTATTTAAGGAGCGCTTGGTAAGCTTCGGCGGAAAGGAGTTTGTCGAGTTCAGCGGGGTCAGCGAGGGCGATACGGATGATCCATCCCTTGCCATAGGGGTCAGAGTTGACCAACTCCGGCGCTGCGTCCAGTTCCTCATTGAGTTCAAGCACCTCACCGGTAGCCGGCATATTGAGGTCACTCACAGTCTTAACCGCCTCGATAGAACCGAACACCTCGCCTTGGCCAACAGTCTCGCCTACGGTCGGTACATCGATGAAGACGATCTCACCTAACTCCGATTGGGCATAGTCGGTGATACCAACGAATGCCTCATTGCCCTCGACGCGAATCCATTCGTGCTCGGACGTATATTTGATATTTTCAGGAAAAGTCATAATGGAAATTTAAAATTTGAGATTTATTTTCTATGTACGGGTGTGCCAGCGATCTGGTTACCAAGCGTGGACATCGCGCAGCGGAAGCCGACCGTCGAGGAGCTCTTGTCCTGGTCCATATAGCGACGGGTAGAGGGGTTGAGCCAGTAAATACGGTCAGCCCAAGAACCTCCTTTATAGACACGGCTTTTCTTCGATACCTTCGGTGCGAGGATATCGGTCGGGTCGTGCTTCACCTCTTCAAGGTTCTTCACTCCATTGAGGTCAAGCGGATAATCGGTGTCGATGAGCGAAGCAAAATCGCCGTCGAGTGCATCGCGCTTATCCTGCTCTTTACCCCAAGAGATCTTCACCTGGCCGAGCGAGTCCAGTTGGATCTTACCACTCTCATCTCGGATAACACGGCTATATACATTTCCACGGAAGGTGTTATACTCGGTAGCATCCTGGAAAGTCGTCTCGCGGTACACATCGAGCACCCATTCATTGACATTACCCGCCATGTTATAGAGTCCGAAATCATTCGGAGCGTAGGCATCTACGGGCGCGGTAACGACATGTCCGTCATTGAGCGCCCCGCTGACACCCATCATATCGCCTCGTCCACGAACGAAGTTAGCCGCCAGTTGGTTGATGGTCTTAGCGGAAGCCTCGCGGGGATGATATCCCGACCAAGGATAGACTTTACCTTCCTCGGTGACACCATCAGCACCGGCCACAGGCGCATAGGCAGCAAACTCCCACTCTGCCTCAGTCGGGAGGCGGTAACCGGTAACGAACAGTCCATCGGCTTTGGTCGCCTTACGGGCATTGCCGTAGGTGTCCTTCTTTACGTTCTTGCCTACAGCGGGTTCGTATGAGTTATCCAAGAGATATTTCTCGGTATTGAACACGAACTTATCGCGAATCCACTCAAACGAGGGGCGATAGACCGTGATCTGCTCGTTAGGATTCTCAGGGCTGGGTTTGGAGGCAGCTACCATCTTATATCCGGTACGAAGTTCCCATTCGTTCTTAGCCGTTTCGTTGTCCACCGGTTGCAGTTCTTTGAAAGCAGGTGTCTCAATAATACCGGCTTTGATCAGCGCCAGTTCGTTGACGCGGTCGGTACGCCATTGGCAGTATGCCATTGCCTGGTCCCATGTCACACCAACGACAGGATAGAACGAGAAAGCCGGATGATCGAAATAGTTCTGCTCATAAGGCTCGTTATACGCCAAATCATCGCGCCATACCTCACGGTTCGGCTGGGCTTTAACAACCAGCTCCGGTGCTACATCGCCGAAAACTACTTCCAGCCAACGGAGATACTCGTTCCAGTTCAGGTTCGAGATCTCGTACTTATCCATGTAAAAAGAGCTGACGGTGATGGTTCGAGTCTCGTTGTTACGAGGAGCAGTGATGAACTCATCTTTCTCTCCTACGGTAAACGAACCTCCTTGGATAGGGATCATGCCCGTGGGACTGACATTACCAACTCCGATATTGGCTTCGAAATTGGTGGTTTTGGGGTCAAAGTAATTCCATCCTGTGGTGTTACTAACCTTGTCATTGAGATCACCTCCCGCGGAGGCGCATGAAAGGAGAGCGAAAGCCACCGAAACGATCAAAAGATACTTACTAACGTTCTTCATATTGTTGTATTAAGTTTGTTGATTTTACGCTATTCACACAATTCAGCCTGCAAAGATACAAAATTTTTCTCAAACACACTAAATTTTTTGTTAAAAAATGAAAAAAAAGTGCATTTTTCCCATAAAAACGCAAGTTTTTATAGGATAAGTGAAAAAAAAGCACTATCTTTGCAGTTCGTTATGGGTATTTCGATCATGGCGATAGGTAATGCGACGCCGGATAGTTTTTATTCGGAATCGCGTATCGGGTGCGCAGACGCAGTCAGTTGGGCAGAACGAGCACTCGCGGACGGCGCTTCGATATTGGATATAGGTGGTTGTTCGACTCGTCCGGGTAGTTCTCCCGTGGAGGAAGAGGAAGAATGGCGTCGTGTCTGTCCAGTCTTGGAGGCTATCCGTGACCGGTTTCCGGAAGCAGCATTATCGCTGGATACATTTCGTCCCGAGATAGCCCGTCGGGCCTTGGAGCAATTCGGCCGAATAATGATCAACGATATCTCCGGCGGCTGCGAGGCGATGTACGAAGTGGTACGACGTTACGGCGCGCGGTATGTATGGACGCTTCGCGGCGATCTATCGCTTCCTTCTCAACGCCCCGAGATGGGAGATATGGACTTGGTGCTTGATCCGGGATTCGGATTTACCGGAGGCGTCGAAAACGACTGGCGATGCATGCGGGAGATGGATCGACTTCAGGTTTACGCCAAACCCATACTGGTCGGTGTGAGTCGCAAATCGATGCTCTATAAGCCCTTAGGCATCACTCCTGATTCCTGCGGCGAAGCGACCCAAGTATTGCACCTCTACGCTCTGGAACACGGGGCAACGATCCTACGAGTGCACGACGTGGCGCTGACAGCGCAAACGGTGCGGCTGTATGAAACAATGGTGAATGGCAAATTATAAATTGTGAATTGTAATGCATTGGATGGCGTTATCCTTCGGGTTTAAGGATTTGGTCGATATCTTATTGGTCGCCTTTATCCTCTACGAGACCTATCGGCTGTTGAGGCGGACGGGTGCATCGAACTTATTCTGGGGTATCCTGGCCTTTTTGGTCGTTTGGTTCCTGGTTAGTTTCGTATTCCAATTAGACCTGACGGGGGCCCTCTTCGACCGCATCATCTCCGTCGGTGCTATCGCCCTGATCGTGATTTTCCAAGAAGAGATCCGTATGTTCTTCTATCGCTTAGGTGCGCGTTTCTCGTCCTGGAAATTATTCCGTCATCTAAGCCCGGAAGACGAAGCAGCGAGCAAGCAGCAGATTCTGGAAATCACCCAGGCATGCCGACATATGGCAAAGACGAAGACCGGTGCACTGATCGTCATGGCCGGTGAGGGGAGCCTGAAAGAGATCGTGGATACAGGGGAACGGCTGGATGCGCTGGTGTCCGCACGTCTCATCGAGAACATATTCTTCAAGAACACCCCGCTCCATGACGGCGCGTTGATCATCCGGGAAGGAAAAATGATCGCGGCGGCATGTATCCTGCCGGTAAGCAAGGATCAGAGTATCCCCCAGCGCTACGGTCTGCGTCACCGCGCCGCCTTGGGTCTGGTAGAGAAGACTGACGCGACCTGCATCGTCGTATCCGAAGAGACGGGAAATATATCCGTAGCGAGAGAGAATAGGATCTGGGAGGTGACGCCGGACGAACTGTTCCTCGTACTCCATTCATCCGCAACGGGAGAAGAAGCCCAGAGCCCCAAAGAAGAAAATGATAAAAACGACATATATGACTTTTAAACGTACATTAATCACTGCAGCGCTGCCTTATGCCAACGGCGCTGTGCACATCGGACATCTGGCCGGGGTTTATGTTCCGGCTGATATCTACGCCCGATATCTCCGTCTAAAAGGGAGAGAAACGCTATTTGTATGCGGAAGCGACGAGCATGGTGTCCCCGTTACAATCCGAGCACGGAAAGAAGGAGTGACCACCCAGGAAGTGGTAGATAGATACCATGAGTTGATCAAACGTTCGTTCGCTGAATTCGGGATCAGTTTCGATATTTACTCCCGTACGACCTCTGCCATCCATCATCAATTCGCCTCCGATTATTTCAAAGCGATGTATGAGGCCGGTCAGTTCGTAGAGGAGACCAGTGAGCAGTTCTATGACCCGGAGACAGGGCATTTCCTGACAGATCGTAATATCCGTGGCGAGTGTCCGCGATGCCATTCTCTCGGAGCCTACGGCGATCAATGCGAGAAATGCGGCGCTACGCTGTCACCGGACGAGTTGATCAACCCCTATAACGCCGAGACCGGTAATGCTTTGGCTAAGAAAGCGACGAAACACTGGTACCTGCCCCTGGATCAATACCAAACATGGCTCGAAGACTGGATCTTAAACACCCATAAAGAATGGCGTCCGAATGTCTATGGCCAGTGTAAGAGCTGGCTCGACTCGGGACTTAAACCGCGAGCTGTTACCCGCGATTTAGACTGGGGTATTCCTGTTCCGGTAGAGGGCGCAGAGGGTAAAGTGCTTTACGTATGGTTCGATGCCCCGATCGGCTATATCTCCAATACCAAAGAACTATGCGACGCGCATCCCGAGAAATACGGTCCATGGGAGAAATGGTGGAAAGAGAAAGAGACAAGAATGATCCATTTCATCGGCAAAGATAACATCGTCTTCCACTGTATCGTTTTCCCCGCCATGCTCAAAGCGCAGGGCTACAACCTCCCCGATAACGTGCCGTCGAATGAATTCCTGAACCTGGAGGGCGATAAGATCTCAACATCCCGTAACTGGGCGGTGTGGCTCAATGAATATCTGGACGATTTCCCGGGTAAACAGGATGTACTCCGATATGTGCTCACGGCTAACGCTCCGGAGACCAAAGATAACGATTTCACATGGTCGGATTTCCAGGCGCGCAATAACAACGAACTCGTCGCTATATACGGCAATTTCGTTAACAGAGCCCTGGTTTTGACGGGAAAATATTTCGAAGGGAAAGTACCATCCTACGGAGAGTTAAACGACTACGACCGGGCGACGATTGAGGAGTTCCAGAACGTGAAAGCAACCATGGAGCAGTTGATCGAGAATTTCCGTTTCCGCGACGCCCTCAAAGAGGCGATGAACTTAGCCCGGATCGGAAATAAATACCTGGCAGATACCGAGCCATGGAAACTGGCTAAGACCGATCTCGACCGCACCGCTACCGTACTCCATGTAGCCCTCCAGATAGCTGCTAACTTAGCCATCGCTTTTGAGCCATTTCTCCCGTATTCATCGGACAAATTAAAGAATATGTTACGTCTGGATTCGTCCATCGGATGGGAAGATTTAGGCCGAATCGATTTGCTGGCTGCCGGTAGTGCGTTAGGCGAAGTGAGCTTGCTCTTTGAGAAGATTGAAGACGCGGCTATTCAGGCGCAACTCGACAAACTCGCGCGTATCAAAATTCAGAACGAGGAAGCGGCTAAGGCAGAGGCGTTGAAGAACTGGCGTCCCGAACCGGTGAAAGCCGATACGAATATCGAGGAGTTTGACAAGTCGGATATCCGCGTAGCGACCGTCTTAGAATGTTCGAACGTAAAGAAATCCGAGCGTCTGTTGCAGTTTAAACTGGACGACGGCATGGGTGGACGAACCATCCTATCGGGCATCGCGCAGAGTTATCCCGATCCCTCCGTGCTGGTCGGCAAACAAGTACTGTTTATCGCTAATTTCCCGCCGCGTAAGATGATGGGTATCGAGAGTCAAGGTATGATTCTCTCAGCCGTTAACGCTGACGGGAAACTGGTAGTAACAACCGTATCCACTCCTGTAGCCAACGGCTCGCAGGTAGGATAAGACATGTAGGATAAGAGGAGGTTAATCCTCCTCGTTATCCACGCGTTTCTGGTAATGGAATCGTCCGAAGCGCGACTCCGATGAACTATCTAGTCGAGTGTGATTCCCCCGTCGGTCCATATACCGCCAGAAGAGAATCAGCAGCCAGCCGAAGAACATCCCTCCCAAGTGCGCGAAATGGGCTACATGGTCAGCAGTTAGTCCTGCCACCGATCCTAACCCCGCAAAGAGTTCGATCAAGGCATATACTATAACGAATATACGCGCGCGAATAGGAATAGGAATAAAGAGGATGAACATTGGCACGTCCGGGAAGAGCCATCCGAAAGCGAACAGGATACCGAAGACAGCGCCGGACGCCCCTATCGTATTGAGGTACGGGAGGTAAGACGGCGGAATCGCCATAGATGCCCATACCACCTCCTGGATAAGCGCAGCACCAAGGCCGCATACCAGGTAATAGATCAGGAAACGTCTCTCGCCCCACTGCTGCTCAATCACCGGCGCAAACATCCATACCGCGAACATATTAAAAAAGATATGACTGAGGTTCGCGTGAAGGAACATATACGTGACCGGTTGCCACCAATGGAAGGTGGAAGAGCCGATGTAATGCAGGCCACAGAGAGTGTTGAGATCAATCCCATAGCGCAAGAGAATACCGGCGAAGAGATAGATCATTAAATTGGCTATCAGCAGATAGCGCGTAATAGTAGGTAAATTTCTCATAACGACTGCAAAAGTACTATTTTTTTACGATATAAACATACAAAAAATGCGCCTTTTTACAAAAAAAACAATTTTTTTAACAAAAAATGCATTTTTTTTTGCCAAAATATTTGCAGAATAAAGAAATTTTAGTAACTTTGCAGCCGAATTGTATGAACAATCACTATTTATTAACTTTAAAATAGAAAATTATGAACAAGGTAGAACTCATTAGTGCAGTTGCCGCAAAGGCTCAAGTAAGCAAAGTAGAGGCAGCAAAAGTTATCGACGCAGCTCTGGAAGCAGCAGTAGAGGCAGTTAAGAAAGGCGAGGGTATTCAACTCGTAGGTTTTGCTACTGTAGCAGTAGTAGAGAGACCGGCTCGCCGCGCTAAAAACCCGCGTACCGGCGCTATCATCGAGGTTCCGGCAAAGAAGGTCGTTAAGATCAAAGCTGGTAGCAAGCTTGCTCTCTAATCTGACAAATGTGGCTTAGCAGACGAGTTGCCCACTACAATAAATGGGGCAACTCGTTTTGCGTTTGTTTATAAAATTAATAAGGTATTAAACATGTTGAATATTATCCTCTTTGGAGCTCCTGGTAGCGGCAAAGGGACTCAATCGGACCTGATTGTCAAGACCTATGGTCTTCAACACCTGTCAACCGGTGATGTACTGCGCGCCGAGATAGCAACCGGTAGTGCCTTGGGAAAAGAGATAGACGCGCTTATTTCCAAAGGAAATCTGGTGTCGGACGAGATGATGCTCAGTCTCATCGAGAATTATATCGCCCATATGCCCAAACACAGCAAGGGTACTATCTTTGACGGTTTTCCACGTACTGTAGCCCAAGCCGTGGCGTTCTCTTCGCTGCTCCACAAATACAATCTGGATGCATTGATGATTGATCTGATGGTCGATGAGCAGTTACTGATTCAGCGTCTGATCGAGCGCGGCAAAGTAAGCGGCCGAGCAGATGATACCTTGAACACCATCCGCCACCGTATCGCAGTGTATCATGATAAGACAGAACCTATCGCGCATTACTATCTGCGTCACGGCAATTACTTCGCAGTGAACGGCAACTACGATGTAGAAGACGTGTTCATCCAAATCAAACGTATCATTGACAGAGAATCCAAACGCTAAATCACGCATATATGTCCGGCAATTTCATTGACTACGTAAAGATCTACTGCCGCTCGGGAAAGGGTGGCGCAGGTAGTGTCCATTTCCATCGCGCGAAATACCTGCCAAAGGGCGGAGTGGACGGCGGAGACGGCGGTAAAGGCGGGTCGATTATTCTGCGCGGCAACCGTAACCTGTGGACGCTTCTTCATCTCAAATACCAGAAGCATATCATGGCCACCGACGGCGGCAAAGGAGGCCAAAGTCGTTCGTTCGGTAAGGACGGCGAGGACAAGATCATCGAGGTGCCGTGCGGAACAGTAGTCTATGACGGCGAGACAGGCGAGTGGATCTGCGAAGTGAAAGAGCATGACGAGCGCGTTGTGCTGCTCAAAGGCGGACGAGGCGGATTAGGAAACTGGCATTTCCGCACCGCTACCAACCAAGCACCGCGGTATGCCCAACCGGGTGAACCCGCTCAGGAACGGACAGTAATCCTGCAACTGAAAGTACTGGCAGATGTCGGTCTGGTCGGTTTCCCAAATGCCGGCAAAAGTACCTTATTAAGCGTTGTTTCTGCAGCTAAACCCGAGATTGCCGATTATCCCTTCACTACCCTTACCCCGCAGTTAGGTATTGTATCCTACCGCGACGGGCGGTCGTTCTGTATGGCCGATATACCCGGTATCATCGAAGGTGCCAGCGAAGGAAAAGGACTCGGACTGAGGTTCCTACGGCATATAGAACGCAACGCCGTGTTGCTCTTTATGGTATCCGCAACCAGCGAAGACATCAAAGCCGAGTACAGAATACTGCTCCATGAGTTGGAGCAATATAACCCGGAACTACTGACCAAAGCACGAGTTCTGGCCATCACCAAGATTGATACACTGGACGCCAAAGAACTGGCAAAACTAAAGAAATCGAAGAAGATCACAGGGCTGGACGTCCCCGTCGTGTTCCTCTCTTCGGTAGCCGGCGAAGGAATCGACGAACTGAAAGATGCATTGTGGGTAGAACTCAATAAAGAGCAAAACCAGGTCATCGAAATCTCCCACGCCCCGATTGATATCACCATGGTGGCACGCGAAGAAGGTGAGCCGGAAGAGGAAGAGACCCCGCAGACCATTTATCTCAATGAAGTGGAGGAAGAGTGGGATCTGGAGAAATACAAAGGCATCGGCTGGGACGAATAACGGTTTAACATGCGAAACTCCTTTTACGACAGGATGATAGAATGGCGTGAACGCCATATCAGCGCGAAGCAGTTGGTACTGCTTCTCTCCTTCTTCGTAGGTGTTTTCTCGGCTTTGGCAGCAGTGCTGCTGAAGTCGTTTATTCATGTGATACAGCAATTTGTAGAGAACCAACTGATCGGCGACGAGCGGACATGGTGGTTCCTGATTACCCCGTTTATCGGTATCTCTCTGGCTGCTCTTTTCGTCAAATATATCGTGCGGGATGATATCAGTCATGGTATCACGAAGATTCTATACGCTATCTCTCAGCGTAAATCGATCATTAAGGCGCATAATATGTGGAGTTCGGTCGTTGGGTCTGGTCTAACGATCGGTTTCGGTGGTTCTGTCGGCGCTGAGGCTCCTATTGTGCTGACGGGAGCAGCGATAGGCTCCAATCTCGCTAAGGCTTTTCGTCTTGATCAAAAGACGATGATGCTCATGATCGGCTGCGGAGCAGCAGGCGCAATAGGCGGTATCTTCAAGGCTCCAATAGCCGGGCTGGTCTTCACGCTGGAGGTCCTGATGATGGATCTGACGATGACTTCGGTGGCACCGCTCCTGATCTCCTCCGTAACGGCTACCGCTATCTCGTATATCCTGACCGGCATAGAACCAATGTTCCCGCTGGAAAACGTAGAGGATTTTGCAGTGAGTCGCATCCCGTGGTATCTGGTATTAGGCGTTGTTTGCGGATTCGTCAGTCTCTATTTCACTCGCGGGATGAACAGCCTGGAGCGCTGGTTTAAGCATTCCATCAGTAATATGTGGGCAAAACTGCTGGTTGGAGGCGTTACATTGAGCATTCTGATTTTTATCTTCCCTCCGCTATATGGAGAGGGATATGATGTGATTCGCCAACTAATCAACGGGGATTGCCTGAGCGCACTCAACAACAGCCCGCTGGAACATAACGAGTGGGCGATACGGAATGGCCGATGGCTACTGATCGTCTATTTTGTATCTATTATCCTTTTTAAGATCGTAGCATCGGTAGCGACAAATGGCGCCGGAGGTGTGGGAGGAATCTTCGCTCCTTCGCTTTTCATGGGAGCTATTACCGGTTTTGTAACCGCGCGGCTGATGAATACCTGCGGGCTAGTAGTACCGGAGTCTAATTTTGCACTGGTCGGCATGGCGGGTTTGATGTCCGGTGTGATGCATGCCCCGCTGACCGGAATCTTCCTTATCGCCGAACTGACCGGCGGCTACCATCTCTTCATGCCGCTCATGATCGTGAGTGTGATCTCATATCTGACGATCATGTTCTTTGAGCCTCACTCATTGTACGCGATGCGTCTGGCGCAGAAGGGTGAGTTGCTGACCCATAACAAGGACCGTAACGTGCTGACGCTATTGAAGATGGATAGCGTACTTGAGACGGATTTCGTCACAGTCTTCCCCGAAATGACGTTGGGTGAGTTGGTGAAAGTGATTTCGCAGAGCCATCGGAACATGTTCCCGGTGATTGACCATGAAGGGCATTTGAAAGGCTTGTTACTGCTGGATGAAGTTCGTAATATCATGTTCCAACCGCGTCTATACAAGCGCTTTACAGTCGCACAACTGATGACTTCTCCGTACGCTATCTTGCGTTTTGACATGCCGATGGAGAAAGTGATGGAGATATTCGAAGATACCGGTGCATGGAATCTGCCGGTGGTGGATGGCGAACGAAGATACTTAGGATTTGTTTCCAAATCCAAGATCTTCAATTCGTACCGCCATGTGTTGGTTCACTTTAGCGAAGAATAACCGTTTATCTCAGATTTGCATTGCCGGAGCAGCTCCGTAGCCTCAGATGCCAGACGCTTGTATTCCTCCATGCTCATCGCTTCGGCCTGCTCCAACTGAGCGATGATGGCTTCTGCTTTTTTTATCGCTTCATCGTAATTCATTTCTTGTCTTCTTATTTTCCTTTTCCGGTTATGATCACTCCTATGGTGAAGAACAGGATTTTGAGGTCGAGCAAGAGCGACATATTCTCAATATAGACGATGTCACAATTAAGGCGCTCGATCATTTTCTCCATCGTATCGGTGTATCCGACGCGAATCGGCCCCCAACTGGTCAAGCCCGGACGGACTTTATACAGCAAGCAATAATACGGCGCTTCCTGCATGATCTGGTTAATGAAATAAGGCCGTTCCGGTCGAGGTCCTACGATGGACATGTCCCCACGGAAGATATTCCATAACTGCGGCAGCTCATCGAGACGGTATTTGCGCAGCCAGCGGCCGATACGAGTCACACGCGGGTCATTATCCTGAGTGACCTGGGGTATTCCGTCGGGCTCCGCATCGCAAATCATCGTGCGGAATTTATAGATACGGAAGGGGATGCCATAGAGGCCTATGCGTTCCTGTGAATAGATCACTGCACCGGAAGATGAGAGTTTAATAACAACAGCGATCACAGCCAATAGGGGCGAGAGAAGAATCATCCCCATGAGAGAGGATACGATATCAAATGCACGTTTGATACAGAGCTCCGCATCGACCATGTTATAATCCGTGATTCGGATGAGAGAAGGTCGGTCTATAAATCCGATTCGAGCCGCACCGGTTAGCATATCATAGACGCGAGGTACCATACTGATATCGCAGGTGAGCGGGTACAACTGGGCTATAAGCAAGTATAGATCGCGATCCGTGTAACCCTCCGGTAAATCAATGATGACTTCGTCCTGTTCCCCCGCAACCAGTTTTTTCGCCTCAGCCATCGAATGAATCGTCCGCGTGCGATGTATTCCTCTTCTGCGGGAAAGTAAGGTGATCGTCAAACGCGGGATATAACTGAGCACGAACTGTAGACCAAAGAGCACTACAAGCGAGACAAGATAGCGATTATACGACTCTACCTCATCATCGATGATAATAACGAAAAAGAAGAACAGCGATATAACGATTGCGGATATAAACGTCCGGAGGAATTCCCGCCAGAGGGGTTTTTGGAACGGACGAAGGTAATATCCGGACAGGTAATACACGGTCAAACAAACGATCGGATAGACGATCAGCGGCGGCCAGAAAGAGAAGGCCGGAAAGAGAATATCTCCTAACGAATCGGAACGTCCTTCATAAACTATCCATCGGAATCCTAAGAAACATATCCACACCAGCTCGCTACTGATGAGGTCGGCAAGGATATACCATAGTTGTTGTTTGCGTCGGAGATTCATGGTCGAATTATTTGAAATGTACCGTCGGCGTTGAGTTTGATAATTGTACTGGGCTCATGCGGTGTCTCATCCTCGCGTCTAAACAAGCAGATATAAGTTACTTTAGCTTTGATTGCTTCGGATATTTCACGAAAACAATGCGGCGTAGGCTCACCGCTTATATTTGCCGATGTAGAAACGATCGGGTGTTTGAGTTGAGTACAGAGCGCTTGCGTAAAGGGTTCGGACGATATCCGTATTCCTATCGATCCATCCCCGGCTATGAGATTCGGGGCGAGATGTCGGGCGTTAGGATAGATGAGCGTAAGTGGTTTGGCCTCCTCGGGATCTTGCCCTTCCACCGCCTCCAGGAGTGTCCATGCACTCTCAGGTACGTCCACATAATAATTGAGTTTCGCGGGCGTGTCGAGCAGAACAAGCATCGATTTGGTATCTTCACGCTGCTTGAGAGCGTATATTTTAGCAACGGCATCCGGATTGGTAGCATCGCATCCTATGCCCCAAACGGTATCCGTAGGGTACAGGATGATCCCTCCTTCGCGCAGCACTTTGAGCGCTGCCTGTAAATCCTCTTTTTCGTAGCGCATTCCCATAAAAGCGTACAAAGGTACAACAAAATATTGATTTTGACAAACAAAACTACCAATTTTAAGAAATTTTCTTAAAAAATGCACGATTTATTTGCGTATTTGCAAAAATTGTAGTAATTTTGTAGCCGATTCAATAGGCACCTGGGAATACCAGGCCAATTAGAACGAATAGAACAACAAGAAAAACTAACAAAATATAACTATCATGAAACAATTAGATCTTACCAAGTATGGTATTCAGGGCGCAACCGTTATCGCCCACAACCCGTCGTACGAGTATCTGTTCGCAGAGGAGACCAAGCCCGAGTTGACCGGCTTTGCAAAAGGTCAGAACACCGAGCTTGACGCAGTAAACGTAATGACCGGTATCTACACCGGCCGTTCTCCTAAGGACAAATACATCGTAATGGATGCTAACTCGAAGGACACCGTTTGGTGGACCACCGAGGGCTACAAGAACGACAACCATCCGATGTCTGAAGAAGTATGGGCAAAGGTAAAAGAGATGGCTATCAAAGAGCTTTGCAACAAGAATCTGTATGTCGTTGACGCTTTCTGCGGAGCGAACAAAGACACCCGCATGGCCGTTCGTTTCATCGTTGAGGTAGCATGGCAGGCACATTTCGTAAAGAACATGTTCATCCAGCCGAGCGAGGAAGAGCTGGCTAACTTCGAGCCGGACTTCGTGATCTACAACGCTTCGCTGGCAAAGGTAGAGAACTACAAAGAGCTCGGCCTCAACTCCGAGACCTGCGTTGCCTTCAATACCACCAGCCGCGAGCAAGTTATCCTCAACACCTGGTACGGCGGTGAGATGAAAAAAGGTATGTTCTCGATGATGAACTACTACCTGCCGCTGAAGGGTATCGCTTCGATGCACTGTTCAGCTAACACAGACATGGAAGGCAAGAACACCGCTATCTTCTTCGGTCTGTCCGGAACCGGTAAGACCACTCTGTCCACCGATCCGAAACGTCTCCTTATCGGTGACGACGAGCACGGATGGGATGACCAAGGTGTCTTCAACTTCGAAGGTGGTTGCTATGCAAAGGTTATCAACCTCGACAAAGAGAGTGAGCCGGACATCTACGCAGCTATCCGCCGCAACGCCCTCCTCGAGAACGTAACTGTTGACGAGAACGGCAAGATCGATTTCGCTGACAAGAGCGTTACCGAGAACACCCGCGTTTCGTATCCGATCAACCATATCGAGAAGATTGTTCGTCCTATCTCTGCAGGTCCTGCAGCTAAGAACGTGATCTTCCTGAGCGCTGACGCTTTCGGCGTTCTGCCTCCTGTATCCATCCTGACTCCGGAGCAGACCAAGTACTACTTCCTGAGCGGTTTCACTGCTAAGTTGGCAGGAACCGAGCGCGGTATCACCGAGCCGACTCCGACCTTCTCCGCTTGCTTCGGACAGGCCTTCTTGGAGCTCCACCCGACCAAATATGCTGAGGAGCTCGTTAAGAGAATGGAGAAGAGCGGTGCGAAGGCATATCTCGTTAACACCGGTTGGAACGGCACAGGCAAGCGTATCTCGATCCGCGACACCCGTGGTATCATCGACGCTATCCTCGGTGGTGACATCCTCACTGCTCCGACGAAGAAGATTCCGTTCTTCAACTTCGAAGTACCGACGGCTCTGCCGGGCGTTGATCCCGCTATCCTTGATCCGCGCGACACCTACAAAGACGCAGCAGAGTGGGAAGTTAAGGCCAAAGACCTGGCTGCTCGTTTCATCAAGAACTTTGACAAGTACACGACGAACGAAGCTGGTAAGGCGTTGGTTGCTGCCGGCCCGCAACTTTAAGCAATTAGTAGTTCGCCTACCTAAAAAGCGTCCTTCGGGGCGCTTTTTTTGTGTCCTATTTGTTGTGTCAGTATATATATAATTGACTGATCCAATAATGCGAATCACGTTAGTGGTTAGAGGTTAGAAGTTAGAGGTTAGAAGTTAGAGGTTAGGGATAAAAAAGCGAGCCGAAGCCCGCCTTTTTTGAATACAAAACTTAAATAATGCGAACATTTTTAATTTTTTAAGACAAATTCTTGCAAATTTGAATAATTTGTAGTAAATTTGCAGCGAAAAATAAAATGTACTAACCCCTAAAACTAAAAAATATGCTGAAAACACCGGTTACAGACGTTGATCGCTTAGCGATGATAATTGTGCTCATGGATAACTACATGGCCTCGTGGACAACATACAATGTGGAGGATGTGAACAAGAATTGGATACTTCTGCATGGCTTCGTAAAACACTTGGAATTGATCGGTGAAACAGCATTAGCTATGACCGATGAATTCAAGGGGAAATACTACGTCCCTTGGACACTATTGGAATCCTACAAAAATGCCTTCCATTGGGACATAACCGCTGAGGAATTATATCAAATCAACAGGGATCCTGCTTTCTCCGGCGCATGGACGAAACTACTGGAGATATTCAAAGAAGTGAAAGAATGAATCGCCTGGCGCAACTCATAACAACAATTATAGATTTCTTCTACCGGCCGTTTAGAAACTTGATGTCGGCGCAATTGTTCCGATATGCGGCCTGCGGAGGAGGAAACATGGTACTCGACTGGGTGCTCTATTTCCTGATCTATAATTTTGTTATCGGCCACGAGATAGTTACCATTCAATATTCAATTTGCAATTTGCAATTTGCACAAGCATTATCGCCACACATCGCTACGCTCTGCATCGTCTTCCCGATCACGCTACTAACCGGCTTCTGGCTGCAGAAATATGTGACCTTTACCGCCTCTACGCTGAATAGCTGGCGTCAGTTAGGCAGGTATATCCTCATCGTA
>Ga0310786_10004192_pt1 | contig 20196 bp, 18 predicted proteins | sample AusTroGonzalo_MG_FD_203881 | JGI IMG/M metagenome (GOLD analysis project Ga0310786, IMG submission 203881) | Bovine rumen microbial communities from tropical cattle in Woodstock, Queensland, Australia - Gonzalo_03 (v2) (version 2) | ecosystem: Host-associated > Mammals > Digestive system >... | reverse complement strand
CCAAGACCTTCTTGTAATCCTTCTTCATTGCGATCCCCCCTTGATGACAGCAAGGAAATCGTCATAGAGGAACGATGTGTCCCCCTGACCTGTTCCGCCCTCAGGATGATACTCGTATCCATAGATGGGCAGTTTAGAGTGCTTGAAACCTTCTATGACATTGTCGTTGAGGTTCGTTTGAATGACTGTGAGTCCGGCCGCATCCATGCTGGCAGGGTCGATGGCCAGATCCTGCGATTGTGAGGTCATACAAATGCGCCCTTTGATCTTTACAGGCTGGTTGCATCCGTGATGTCCGACCTTCATCTTCTTTAACTTGGCGCCAAAGGCCAACGCGATTAATTCAGAACCGGATGCGATTCCCATCATGGGCAGTTTTCCAGAGAGTGCCTTGATGGTCTCTATCGTAGAAGATAGTTCTGCGGAGCATGGACATCCAGGGCCGCTAGAGATGATAACGCCCTTGGCACCTGATTTGATGATGTCGTCAGCCTTTGCATCGTAAGGGAACCTGATGATATTGAATCTCTCACCAAGGGTCTTGTAAAGGCCGCACCTTGTGCCGCAATCGATTACAGCAACGGTGACGTCCTTGCCCTTGTCGCATTTCCTGACCTCTTTTGGAGTTACATCCCTAACAGACCTATCGATCTTAGCAGATTTGAGATCAGCTACAACCTTCTTTATGTCAGTCCCTTCCTTGACGATGATTCCCTTCATTGTTCCGTCTTTACGGATCTTCAAGGTAAGCTCGCGGGTGTCGACACCGGTAATACCTATTGCACCCTTCTCTGCCATGAAGTCTCCAAGCAAGGTGCCGTTGTAGAACTCTGACGGTTCCGTACAAAGCTCCCTTACAACGATTCCGCATACATGGACCTTGCCTGATTCGTTGAATTCATCAGCAACACCATAATTGCCGATCAAGGGATAGGTGAAGACTATGATCTTACCCTTGTTGGACGGATCGGTTATCGTTTCCTGATATCCATCGACCCCTCCGGTCAAAAACACTACTTCTCCAGCTTTCTCGATGTCCGCACCGAAAAGCTGACCATCAAATACAGTCCCGTCTTCCAGGACCAGGTAGCCTCCTGTCATCGAAAGTTAAGTGACTTACGTACCGTATATAATTCCTTGTCTGTTTATTTTACATACGATTTTTCGAGCTGTCGGATTTCAGACATTTAGCGTGTTGGCGACATAAACGATACAATTCTATAAGTCGAATCCATCCCCCTAAACATGCGTATACTGGCAGAGGATCCAGCCAATGAGAGCGTCAGACTCCAGGTGGAGAGTGACGAGGACCTTTGGCACCTCTACAACATCATCGAGATCGACGACTTAGTCACAGCATCAACCACGAGACGTGAGGAGAGGTCTGCTGACAAGATCAGGGCCGAAAAGATGGAGAAGAAACGCATGACATTAGGCGTCAGGATCAAGAAAATAGAATTCTCAGAGGACGACCTTCGTTTGAAACTTTTAGGTACAATCGAAACAGGGCCCCAGGATATCGGTCAGCATCACACCCTGATCTTCGAAAACGGAGATAATCTCACAATTCAGAAGAAAAAATGGAGGACGACACAGCTCGAAAGGGTTAAACGTGCTGTCAGTGAGTCCAAGAAACCCCGTATCGTGTTCGTATCCCTAGATCAAGATGAGGCCACCATTGCTGTCCTCAGACAATTCGGTCTGAAGGAGATAGCTACAGTAAGATCCGGCAGATCCGGGAAACAGTATGAGGAGAAACCTTCGGTCGACGGCTATCACGGAGAGATCCATTCGAAGCTCAAAACACTTCTAGAGCCCAACATGCCCCTGGTATTGCTGGGACCTGGGTTTGAGAAAGAGACCCTTGCAGAGGACCTTAAGAAGATAGATTCTGAGCTGTACAAAAAGGTACATGTCTACCATACAGGACAGTCCGGGATGGTCGGTATCAACGAACTCATGAAAGCAGGGATGGGGGCCGACGTCCTCAGAGAGTCATCAGTGGGCGTTGAACTGGAGGCCGTTGAGCAACTGATGACCGCAATAGCAAAGGACGGGCTGGGGACCTATGGGCCCAATGAGGTCATGAACGCAGCCATTGCGGGAGCCGTAGACAAGCTTCTCATCCTAGATAGCAAGGTACGTGAGCAGGACCTAGACGATATCGTACGTGCTGTCGAAAGTCAGAAGGGAACTGTCATTATAGTATCATCCCAGCATGACGGAGGGAAGGAACTGGCTGCCCTCGGCGGGATGGGTGCGATCCTGCGTTACAAGATGTAAGGACTTAACGGCGTTATTCGTGTTTTTGTGGTAACTCATAGCGTCAATATATTCTACCCCTAGGATGAGGGATACATGTTTGATAACCTAATCGTCAACGACATCTTCGCTGAGAAGAACACACCTGCGATCATAATCTACCTGTACCTCTTCGGTCCAAAGACCAGGACTGAGGTCTATAACAACGTCTCTTCAAATGCACGTATGCCAAAGAAGATAGACAAACTCATAGCCGCCAGGATACTGACCGATTCTCCTGGCAAGACATTGAAAAGGCCCGTTGTCGCCTTGACAGAAATGGGCATGCAATATGCTCATATGCTCTGCGAGATGGAGAAGATGGCTGGTGGCAACCTTACCAGATTCAAATGGCTCGGTGTCAAGAAGACCCTTGAGGAATTCGGATATGTGAAGACCGGGAAGGCGACCCCTCCCGATCAGTCATAATTACGCTTATCCGTAACGTGAACTGCCTTCCCTTCAAATCTTGGGAGGGTTCCAGGAAGACAGAGCTTGACCTCAGCCTTTATGTTAAGGACATCCTTGAGTCTCCTGGACAGTTCACTGGACATTTTGTTCAGCTCCACCATGTCCTCGGTTAATGCATCCTCGTTCATCTCGACCTCCACCAGGAGATTATCCATGTAATTCTCATTGGTGAGGGTCAGATGATAGAACGGTGAAAGCCATGACAGCTCACCTATCACACTCTCGATCTGACTCGGGAACACATTGACACCGCGGACCACCAGCATATCATCGGTCCTTCCGGAGATCCTCATGAGCCTGGGGTGGGTCCTTCCGCATTTACAGGGGGTCCAATCTATGGCAGAGATGTCTCCAATCCTGTATCTGATGAGAGGGAACGCTTCCTTCTGAAGCATCGTGATAACGATTGCTCCTCTCTCCCCGTCCTTGCAGGGCTGATCGTTCTCGTCAAGAATCTCCACGTAGGCAAGGTCCGCCCAAAGATGGAGTCCGTTCTGTTCCTCACATTCTAGGAACATAGGTCCGTAGAATTCACTAGCTCCGTAGCAGTTGTAAGTCTTGATGCCGGTACGACTCTCGAGCTTCTTCCTCATGCTCTCCGACCAGGGTTCTCCGCCGGCGATACCTTTCCTTACCTTGGTGTCCTTTCTGATGTCCACACCCATCTGGTCACATATATCAGCTATGTGGAAGTAATAGGAAGGAGTTCCTGCCAATGCCGTGACAGGGAGATCCTGCATGAGCTGAATCTGTCTGTTGGTGTTACCTGTACTGATAGGGAGAACTGTTGCTCCTATTCTCTCGGCACCGTAATGTACCCCGAGACCTCCTGTGAAGAGACCGTATCCATGCATATTCTGGACGACATCCTTCTTGGTCATACCGAAGGAGGTCATACCTCTGGCCAATGCCTCCGTCCAATTATCCAAATCCTTTGCCGTGTACCCAACCACCGTTGGTTTTCCGGTGGTTCCAGAGGATACATGTATCCTTACGAGGTCATCGTATGGTACGACGAAGAGCTTGTCCGGATAATTATCACGAAGATCCGTTTTTTTCATGAACGGGACCCTTCTGAAGTCCTCGAAACTGTTGATGTCCTCAGGTTTGACGCCTGCCTCGTCCATTCTCTTATGGAAGAATTCGGACTTCTCATACATCTCTGCCACCTTCTCCTTCAATAGACGCAGCTGCATCTTTTGAAGTTCCTCGCGGGGCATAGTTTCGATCTCTTCATTCCAGAAAGCCATTTCGAACACCAATGTTGTGTGCTATCACATAGCACGGTACTTTGACAATGGGAACTTCCGATATAAGGATTATCATGAATTCTGGCCGTGTTATTCAGCATTACTGATTTCAGTACATGTGATAAAATTGTAGAGCATAATTAATTAATAAAATAACTAAATAAATTAAGCTATAAGCTAAATTATCTACTTATTCTCATAAATTAAGAATTATCCCGGTGTTCCGGGAAAAAGGATTCAAGGAAGTACTATGGATCCGGCGACCCTGAGTTTTCCGCCCTCAAGATACATGATGATGGCCTTGTCTCCGGGCTTATGAATCATGTCGTCATCCATCTCGAAGGTCACCTGAGCGGACCTGAAATCCGCACCGTTATCCACGGCAGTGATCCTGCATGGAAGCATCTGCATCCAATGACCGATATGGACGACCATTCCCTCTTTCAGTGGAGAAGCCCAGAATTTGACCAAGGACACCTTACCAGTGACCGAACGGCTCATCTTTACCGAGGGGTCGGTTGTGACCACAAAACCTCTGTCGAGCTCTTCAGACTCGATCCCTCTGAGAGCTAGGCCGACATGGTCCCCCTTAATTCCGTCCTGAGCATCGATGTCATGCTTCTGGATGGATTTCAGTATTACCTCTTTCTTGGTTGGGAAGACTGTCATCTTGTCGTGGACCTTGAAGTATCCATCGATGACTGAACCAAGCACGACGGTTCCGACGCCTTTGACATTGAAGTGGCTGTCGACCGGACATGAACCGCAGGTTCCGTCACCTGCAGTCTTGGCCTGTGCTTTAGCCATCCCGATCAGTTCTTCCCTCAGTTTGATGGGATCGTCCTCACGAGGCTCATAATGCTCAAGTGATGTTCCCGCTAGAAGAGGAGCAAGCTGCTCAGGCTGGATGTAATTCTGCAATACGACAAAACCCTTGTCGATCCCAAGGGAGTCAACCATGACGATGGTCTCGCCGAGGAACGAGTCGATCTTATCGACCACAAGGACCACGAACTCAGACATCGCCACTGAGTAGAACAGGGAGGAGAGCTTCTCGGGGAACTTCGACGGCTCTATGAGCGTGAACGAGTCGTGCCCGTCCTTGTACTCATAGAAGGTCATGTCCGTGACAGTACCCTTCTTTCCGATCTTTCCAGCGTAGTCCTTTGCACCCAGTACGGCGATGTTAAGGTTTCCCATTTGATCAAATCTCCGATTCGGACACCAATCTGATGCCCTCTTTTCCAATGACTTCGACCGCCTTCTCGGGGTCATCGACCCTGATGAAGAATATGGCCTTGTCCTTGTAGGAGTAGGCGTATCCGTATTCAATGTTTATACTTGCCTTTCCGAGAGCATCCGCGGCATCGAAGAGTGCACCAGGCGTATCCACGAGGTAGACTCCGATGACATCGGTCTTCTTTACGACGATTCCCTTGTTCTTCAGAGCGTCATAGGCCATATCGGGATCGTCTACGATTGCCCTGAGGATACCGAATTCCGTGGATTCGGCCAGGTTGAATGCTCTCATGTTGATTCCGCACTCCTTCAGCACAGACGAGATGTGCGCCAGGCGTCCGGGTTCGTTGTTAACGAAGATCGATAGTTGCTTGATTATGTTGGACATCAGATCACCCTGTTGTCAATTACCCTCTTGGCCTTACCCTCGAACCTAGGGAGTTCTCCGGGAGCCTTGAGCTCTACTGTTACTGCGATATTGAGGTATTTCTTTAAAGCGGATTCGATGTGATGCCTCAGTTTCAGCATCTCATCCATGTTATCGCTGAATGCCTCAGGCTTGATTTCGACCTGGATCTTCATGTTATCCAGTGCACCATCCCTTGTCACATAGATCATATACTGATCCCCGACCTGGGGGATCTGCATGAGGGTGTACTCGATCTGAGACGGGAAGACGTTGATACCACGTATGATGAGCATATCGTCTGCCCTACCGGTGATCCTAGCGATCCTGGGGGATGTCCTTCCACAGGGACAGGGTTCGGTGATGATCTCTGTCATGTCCTTGATACGGTACCTGACAAGTGGGAATGCTTCTTTCTTGAGCATGGTGACAACCAGCTCTCCCTTCTGCCCGGGTCCGAGCACCTCTTCCGTATCTGGATCGATTACCTCAACGTACATTATGTCGGACGGGATGTGGATTCCGTTGTGACACTCGCATTCGGTGAACATGGGTCCTGCCTGTTCGGAGGTACCGTAGATATCGAAGGTTTCGATACCAGTTTCATCCTCGATCTTCTTCTTCATGGACTCTGACCATGGTTCGGCACCAAGGAATGCCACCCTGAGTTTTGTATCCTTTCTTATGTCGACGCCCATCTTCTTGGCTACGTCCATGAGGTGAATGAAATAGGAGGGCGTACAGGCTATTGCGGTAACATCAAGGTCGATCATCAGTTCAATCTGCCTCTCAGAATTGCCGGTGCTTGCCGGAAGGACGGTAGCTCCGACCTTCTCTCCTCCGTAATGGAGTCCGAGACCTCCGGTGAACAACCCGTATCCGTAACATACCTGAAGAACATCCTCTGGACCTACACCAGCGGATGTCAATGAACGGGCTAGAGCCTCTGTCCAGTATCCGATATCGTTCTCGGTATATCCAACCAGAGTTGGTTTTCCGGTCGTACCTGACGAAACATGGTACCTGACTATCTGATTGTTCGGGACAGTGAACATCTTGGTGGGATAGTTGTCACGAAGATCCTGCTTGAACATGAACGGGAGCTTCGAGATATCCTCTATACACTTGATATCCTCAGGCTTGACGCCTTTGGAGTCCATCCTCTCACGATAGAACTGGTTGGACTCATACAGCTTTGTGATAAGCGTTTTCAGTTCTTCGTACTGGAGTTTCTTTAGCTCCTCTTGGGGCATGCATTCGATCTTCGGGTTCCAGAACATGTTCACCGCGTCTCCTAAACATCTCCTAATAGATTAGGTTAGCCCATGTTATTACTATATTATATTTAAAGAAAGAAAAACAAAAACTATGAGTTGTATGTGCTACGAATTTCGTAGATGGACATTTTTTCCTACTGGTTACGTTTTAATTCTGCCAAAAGGTTTCCTTTTGCATGGATCTCTTGGTTACAAAGAAAAAAGCGGAAACACTGACTCAGCTTGAGCATAGACTGAGTAGCCGTGGAGTCGCGACCGTTATCCTTTTCGAAGGCGTGGGGGGAATGGCGATGTCGCACATCGTCAACCAGATTATCGCCATTTTCGAACCCAGGAACATCAGGTATCATTCGATCAGTACCACCAATTTGCCTTGGATCAAATACTGTCTGCTGAATGTAGCGCCGAAGGGACAGATTTCGATATTCGATAGAGGATGGTACAGCGGAATCCTATCCGAAGGTGATGCCAAATTGGCCGGGAACATAAGCCTGGCCAACGCGTTCGAGAGATATCTCTACAATAATGGCGTAAGTGTCATCAAGATCTATCTGGATATCGACAATGACATCATAAAGAAATACAAGAAGACCTACCCTGTGGATATTGACGGAGAGAGCGAAGTATTCAACGATATTGGTAAACTGAAAGACTTCTCTGCATCCAGATCAAAAGTTAGGAATCTCATAGATAAGACCAACACAAAATATTCGGAATGGAACGTTGTGGAGGTCGGTGATTTCAAGGATACCGTCCGCAACATCGCAGACATCCTTGAATCCAGATTCTCGGACATACTCAAGATGCCCAGAGAGCCTGAGAAGTATGAAATCATGGAGATCTACCCTAATCCCAGAGAGAATGTCAACTTCGATCAGAGCATGAGCAAAGAGGAATACACAAAGAAACTCAGCAAGCTGCAGAATAAGCTAGCAGAACTGCAGGTCAAACTGGCCAATAGTAATAAAGGGCTGTGTCTGGTCTTCGAAGGATGGGATGCCGCAGGAAAAGGAGGATGCATCAAAAGGGTCACGCAATCGCTCAACCCTCGCGGCTACAAGACATTCCCCGTTCCCGCCCCGACAGCGGAAGAGAAATCTCACACGCACCTATGGAGATTTGCCAAAAACATGCCGGACCCCGGACAGATAACGCTGTTTGATAGGAGCTGGTACGGAAGGATGCTAGTCGAACCCATTGAAGGCTTCTGCACTAAGAAAGATTACTCCCGTGCTGCAGCAGAGATCAACCTGTTCGAATCTTCCCTCTACAAGGACCATGTGATATTCATCAAGTTCTGGATAGATATCACCAAAGATGAACAGCTGAAACGCTTCAATGACCGTGCCAATGATCCGTTGAGGGCCTGGAAGCTCACTGAGGAGGATTGGCGCAACAGGGAGAAATGGGATACGTACGAGAAGTACATCAACAGCATGATCAAGCAGACCAACACTGACTATGCCCCATGGGTCGACATCGAATGCGTTGACAAGAGATACGGTAGGATCAAAGTCCTACAGACTATCGTAGACACCCTGAAGGATGCCTTGGACGACTGAAATGGGAGGGGTAACCCTCCCTTATAAACCATTTATTCAGTTCTTTGTGGATTTCTGTTGCCAACAACCGTTATGCTCGATGAACCACTGCTGAGAGCGGAGAGGTTTACCATCCTTCTTGACAGGTACGTATGTACCGTCCTCTCTGAGTTCCTTCGCCTTGACATTGTCTGCGAAGTGGATGTCCAGTATGTTATCCTTGATGGACTTCATCAGATCCTTGTCCAGAACAGGGAACAGAACCTCGATCCTTGCCAAGAGGTTCCTGGGCATCATATCTGACGATCCCATGTACATCTCAGGCTTGCCATTGTTGTGGAAATAGTAGATCCTGGAGTGCTCAAGGAATCTGTCCACTATACTGATGACACGGATGTTCTTCGACACTTCCGGAATGCCTGGGCGCAGACAACATAATCCTCTGATGTTAAGATCCACCTTGACACCTGCTATAGATGCCTTGTACAGGGCAGCGATGATATCCTGATCGATCAATCCGTTGGCCTTCATGATAATGTGGCCGTTGCCATTGGACTCGTGCACCTTGATCTCGTTATCTATCTTCTTAAGAAGAGCCGACTTAAGAGTGACTGGTGCCACCAAGAGGTGCCTGTATTTTCTCTGTCCGTAGTAACCGGTAAGGGCGTTGAACAGCTCGGATACGTCCTCCCCTATCTCCTTGTTGACAGTTAGGAAGGAGATATCGCAATACTGCTTGGCAGTACTGACATTGTAGTTTCCTGAGCTCATATGGGTGTAGGTGACCAGATGGCCTCCTTCGAGCCTGACGACCTGGAGCAACTTGGAATGGACCTTCAGATTCACCGGACCGTACACAACATGCACACCGATTGCTTCCAAGTCCTTGGCCCATCTGATATTGCGATCCTCGTCGAATTTCGCACGAAGCTCCATCAGGACGGAAACGCTCTTCCCATTCATCCTAGCGGCCTTCAGGGCTTCGAATATGGACGGATCCGAACCAAGTCTATAAAGGCATATCTTGATGCTCTGAACATTTGGATCGATGGCAGACTGCCTCATGAACCTTACAATGTTCGCAAATGTCTCATATGGATGATACAGGATCCTGTCCCTCTTCCTAATCCATTCGAAGATGTCACCGTCTTCCTGCAGATCGAATGGGGTGGTCTGTACTAGTGGCTTCTCCTTCAAAGACGGACGGTCAATGGAATACAGCTGCCACAGGTCCGAAAGAGCAAGTGCATCCTTTGTGGTGATGACCTGTTCATCCGACAGATTGAGATTCTTGAGGAATTTCTGCATCATGTTCCTGGGCATGGAAGATTCAGCAATCATAGCCACGGGATATCCCATATCCCTGCCATTGATGCTCTCTTCGACGGCATCCATGAGGTCGCATGCCTCATCGATGGTGATCTTCACGTCAGCATTCCTTATGATGCAGAACGAGTAGGCGCCCAGTATGTTCATTCCTGGGAACAGCAGATGTGCCGAATCCTTGATCACATCTTCGATCAGGACGTATTCGGTCTTGCTCTTTCCAGCGTTGATACGAACGAACCTGTCCACAGTATCGGGCACCTTCACCCTTGCATACACGACCCCGTTCTCATCCCCTCTGAGCCTGAAGGCAACATTAAGGGAATTGTTGGAAATGAACGGGAACGGGTGTGATATGTCGAGGGCCAGTGGAGTGAGCATCATGTGGACCCTCTCTTTGTAATAGGTCCTTACGCACGACAACTGCTCCTTGGTCAGCTCCTCTATCTTCTTGATCTTGATCTTCTCCTTGGCAAGCCCCTTCCTGAGATTCTTCCAGCAGATCTCATAATCCGTATAGAGCTTATTCATCCTGGCAGAGACCAGCGAGATTATCTTGTCATTGTTGATGTAATCAGGGGCACTCTGTGCGATAGAGGGCGTGTTGCTGAGGAGTCCCGGCATACGTATCATGAGGAACTCGTTCATGTTGTTGTAGCAAATCGCTAGGAACTTGACCCTCTCCAAAAGCGGATTCTCTGTATTATTGGCCTCATCCAGACACCTCTGGTTGAACTCCAGCCAGGACAATTCCCTGTTGATGTAATACTTCTTATCGTAGAGGTCCACTTTCGATGACATTTCGAGTATCCCCTTTTAAACGAATGAGAAGGACCTTTGAGATAAATAAAGGTGCTTCCTTTACCAAATAAGAATCTTCTGAAGTCAATGTTATTTATCGATATGTCTCTGGACGTATCGTGAATTCCCTCATCCAAGAGCTCAACACCTTCATCGACGGCGTTTCTGCCATGATAAAAGATGTGGACACACATTTCGCCAGCAGACAGAATGATTTCCGTTCGATGTGCTTCTACAACATCTACAATCGCGGAGTTCTCACCAGAGAGATCCTCACTCTCCTAGAAAGGTCGGTTAGGCCCTTCCAGGAGAACGATAATGAAGCTCAGGAGACTGAGAGGATGATGATCGTCACAAGAGGTCTGTTTACCGATGTGATGTCATCCATAGAGAAAGCGGCCAAGGACTGCATTCCAGCATACTGGATGAATGATATCAAGGAGAAAGCTCTTGAGAATAACAGTTACCTGTACCTCAGATACATCATCTATGCATCTGCCGATAAAGGGCTTGTCTCCGAGAAACAGCTCAAAGAATGGGATCAGGTATTCTTGATGAGGAATCTGGTCATCCACAACAATTCGGAAGCCGATAGGTCCATGGTATTCGAACTGGAAGGGCTGAGGATCTCCATGCGTCCAGACAGGATGATGAAAGGCCCCAGCACAACATTCGTCATCCTATCTGAGAAGGCAGTAGAACTATTCTACGAATGGCTCAAGAATGTCAACGAGGCTTACAAGAGATGAGGCAGGAGGACCTTTGGGATGACCTGTACTCGGGGAATCCAACAGCTTGGAGAGGCAATACGGTAATTCCCGCTCCGAACAGCGGCAAGGCACTGGACCTGGGCTGCGGAAATGGAAAGACCGTTTCGACACTCCTAGATGAAGGATATGAAGTGACCGGCGTGGACTTCTCCTCTGTTGCCATAGAACAATGCAGAGAACGCTTCAAAAGATCAGAATTCGTGGTCTCATCCGTTTGTGATCTTCCCTTCAAAGATAATTCATTCGATTACGTAACCGCCGTGCATATCCTGGAGCATCTGGATGACACTAATTTGGACATGACCGTCAAAGAGATAAATCGTGTTCTCAAACCATCGGGATACGTGTTCATCAGATGCTTCACTGAGCGGGATATGCGTTCCGATAAGAGGAAGGAATCAGATATCTTTTATCGTTTCTACGAACCTGAAACCATTGAAAAAGCCTTCAAGGGTTTCCATACAGTATCATCTGAAGTAAAGGAAGATCGGACACGTTTCGGAACTGTGCGTTCCAAAGCGGAGGTCCTGCTAAAGATATAATAAGGGTTCAGCGAATCCTCAGAACATGAAATGCTCAAAGTGCGGTTTCGATAACCCCGAAGACGCTCTGTTCTGCGAGAAATGCGACTGGAAACTCGGAGAGACCTACTTCCCTGAAGTGAAACTCAACCGTGCCGTGTTCTGCTATGCCGCACTCGTGGTCGGAATCGTAGCGATAATCCCTGCTCTGATGAACACCGCTGTCATAGCATCGGTGGTCCTCGGAGGCATAGGTCTGGTCCTTGGCGGATACTCATTTAACATCCCAAGACTCACAAATGCCCCCAACAAGAACCTCCTTATGGCCCTCAGCGGAATCGGACTGATCCTCAGCGTCACGGCCTTCATCTACGGAATCTACCTATTGGTGTTATGATGGCCGTCTATCGCGGTAAGTACATCCTGGAAGGGCTGGACGAGATTACTCCGGAAATGGAGCATAATCTCGATATTGCCTACGACATATGTATGTCATACAAAGATGGCTTCCCGTGCGAGATGTGCGGCAGATGCTGCCATCAACCTAATATCATCATCCGCCCGGAGGAGATCGACAGGGTCGCCTCCGCGGCGAATCTAACCCCTTTCATGTTCAGACGCAACTATGTCGTCGAGATGCCTGACGGCAGATTCCTCATCAACAAGCAGAACGACGGACCCTGCCCGTTCCTTAGAGACGATAAGAAATGCTCTATCTGGAAGGACAGACCCCAAATATGTGACGATTTTCCATACGCCGTATCGATGTTCATGAGCAGAGTATACCTTGCTCTGACCAATCCTGATGCGGACATAATGAAACTAACCTCGTACATGGACATGAAGTGGCCATGCACGAAGGTAATCAGACGCACGATAAAGAAGAAGATAGATGAAAGAAGGGAGGATATTATCCTCCCTGATTCTCACTGAGAGTTCTTAGCGGCCAGTTCCTTATCCTTGTTACGGATGTCAACACGCTTGATCTTTCCGCTTATGGACTTAGGGAGCTCGGTCACGAACTCGACCGCCCTGGGGTATTTGTAAGGAGCGGTCTCATGCTTCACATAATTCTGGAGCTCCTTCTTTAGCTCCTCAGTGCCCTCGTATCCTTCCCTAAGAACGATGGTCGCTTTGACGATCTGTCCCCTGACAGGGTCAGGTACACCGGTGATGGCGCACTCCAGACAGCAGGGGTGTTTCAGAAGGACCGATTCGATCTCGAACGGACTGATCCTGTAACCGGAGGACTTGATTACATCATCGTTGCGTCCAACATACCAGAAGTATCCGTCCTCATCCTTCCAGGCCAGATCACCGGTATGGTGGAACCCACCGAACAGTGTTGCCCTGGTCTTCTGCCTGTCATGCAGATATCCGACGAATATTCCTGCCGGATGCGGATCGATACCGACCACGATCTCACCGACGACACTTGGAGGACACGGTTTTCCATTCTCATCCACGATGTCCACCCTGTACTGAGGAGACGGTTTTCCCATGGAACCGGGTTTCGGCTCCATACCCCTCAGGTTACCTACGAGAACAGTAGTCTCGGACTGGCCGAATCCCTCCATAAGCTTCAGACCTGTGGCGTTGTACCACTTCTCGAAAGTGTCCGAATTCAATGCCTCACCAGCGATGTTCGTGTGAGTCAAAGATGAAAGATCGTGGCCTTCCAGACCAGCATTGCAGTACATCCTGAACATGGTTGGAGGGCAACAGAAAGTGGTTATTCTGTACTTCTCGATCAGATCCATGACCGCTACGGGATCGAACTTGTTATTCTCGTAGACGAACAGTCCTGCCTCCATTATCCACTGGCCGTAAAGCTTTCCCCATGCGTTCTTGGCCCATCCGGTCTCGGCTACGGTCCAGTGAAGTCCGTCCGGGACCACACAATGCCAATGCTTCGCTGTGAGGATATGACCTATCGGGTATGAATGATCATGGACGGCCATCTTGGGGTTCCCGGAGGTTCCGGATGTGAAGTATATGAGCATCATATCCCTGACATGCGTGGGGACGCGCTTCCAATCCTCTGACGCCGCTTCGACACCGGCATCGAAGTCATCCCATCCGGGAGGACATGGGCCGTTGTACTGGGAGTTGGTCATGCATTTGAACTTGAGCGTCGGGATGTTCTCAGCGATATCGAACTCCTGCCAGACCGGTGCATCGGATGTGACGATCGCAGCCTTGATGGATGCTGAATTGATACGATATTCGATATCGTGCTTCTTCAGCATGAATGTTGCAGGGATTATGACCGCACCCATCTTATGAAGGGCAATGGAGACATACCAGAACTGATAGTTGTGCTTCAGGACCACAAGGACCATGTCGCCCTTCCTGATCCCTTTCTGAGTGAGATAGTTGGCGGTCTTGTCGGACATCCTTTTGATGTCAGCGAAGGTGAATATCTTCTCATGTCCCCTGTCGTCGCACCAGACCAGCGCCCTCCTTGTCGGATCATTGATGGCGATATCATCAACGATGTCGTACGCGAAGTTGAAGTCGTCAGGATAGTGGACGCTGTAGGTCTTCAGCAGACCGTTCTCATCGTAAGTCTCGTCGACATAGCGGAGGTTTATGTCCCTGGTCATGCACGGCCTCCTTTCATCGATATTATGAGGAACTCGCAGCCATCCTTACTCGTTGCGATCTCCCCGTGGGGCTTGGATGCGTCATAGTAGACTGAATCTCCGGCAATGAGATTCTCCTCATGACCGTCGTATGCGAACCTGAGGCTTCCGGCGATGACGTAGATCATCTCCTGCCCTTCGTAGGTGGATGTGGGGATCTCCGCATCCTGCTCCGCGTCTGAATATGGGGCCCTTACCAGATAGGGCTCTGCTATCTTGTTCTTGAAATATGCTGCCAGATGGTAGTACTCATGGCCCTCGCGTCTGTTTATCGGCAATCCCATTCCGTCCTGGACTACGATGTAGTCGGTAAGACGGGGATTCTCACCGGTGATGAGCTCAACCATATCGATCTGGAATTTGTCGGCGCATCTGCTGAGGAAGGTGAATGTGAAATCCTTCTGACCTGTCTCACACTGGATGTACTCCTCCTCGGAGACTCCCGTGGCCTCGGCCATCTCAGCGGTGGAGAGCCCACACAGATCGCGCATCGCGTGAATGCGTTCCGATATCGCTGTATTGTACATTCACTCGCCTCCCAGCATCTTTATGTTGCCCTGACCGCCGCACACGATCATTCCCTTCCTTCCGATGGAATCCATGATCTTCCCCAACTGATCGCGGGTGAGCTTCTTCAGGTCCTCCTCGGAATCCTGGGGCAGATAAGGTGCTATCTGGTTGTACTCGGCCCTCTCTGGAGTGACATCCTTGATGTTGGAGTACAGATCCCCGGCGAACAGAAGTTTGGGTTGCCTGCAGATGATTATGGTCTGACCCTTGGTGTGTATACCGGGGCCCTCATAGACCTCCAATTCGAGGTCTCCGAACTTTATCTTGTCAAGGAGGACGAACTCCCCATGGGATTCTGGTGCATCGCCGATGATACGGATGATGCTCTTGTCCGGAGCGACATAGTCGGTGATGATCCTGCACAGACGACCGTAACAGTAGTTGTATGCATCCATGTCGCTTGTGGGCCTGGCCATATCGAATAAACCGTCAGCGGTACGCTTGTCGACAACTATGGTGGCGTTGTCCATGACAGAGAGCAATCCGCAGTGGTCCGCATCTGCATGTGTGACCAACATGGTCTTGTTCATACTGAAGAACGCTGGATAGGTCTCCCTGAGCTCAGTGATCATCTCATCCGAGAAGATTCCCATTCCGGAATCCACGAACAGCAGGTCATCTCCGTTCCTGAGGACGTATGTGTTGCTGCCGCAGGGTGGTTCGATGACAGTGAGTGTGGTCTCCTCAGTAAGCTGATGTGTGGTGATCCTAGGATTGAAATTGAGATCCCTGTGGTAGGCGATGAAGTCCGCCAACTGACGGATCTTATCGAACACGACAGCGGGGTCCTGTCCCCTTTCAAGCAGGAGTTCGGTGACCCCTCTGCATTCCTTGACAAGTTCCTTTACCTTGTCGTCATCGAGACTGAACAGTTTCTGGATCTTGCTGGCCAGACGGATGTATCCGACTGTGATGTCGAGGGCATCGTAGCTACCGTTGTAAGAGACCACGTTCAGGAGATAGATCTCGGATACCTCGTCAAGGATCTTCTTAGATACCTCGGGATCGCTGACCTCCATTCCGATCTTGAAGTTCTGGAATCCCCTATTATCATCCCTTGAATTGAGGTATGATATGTTGACATCGTGTCTGTCGATGATCTCCAGCACCGGGAACAGCATCCCCGGTGTGTTGGGGATCTTTATCTCCATGACCAGTACGACAGGGACCTTGACCTCTGCGTCGACATAGGCGATCTCGCTCAGACCTTTCTCAATGGCCGCGAGAGCATCCTTGTCCGCCTCCACCTCTATGAACAGGTTGAGGGCTCCGCTCTTATAACTCACACGGGTGATGTTTCCCCCGTGGTCCTTGATCACCTTGCACGCACGCATGAAGGCCCCGGGTTTGTCCGGGGTCCTTGTGGTGAAAGTGCGTTTCAGCAGTTCCTCTGTCATTGACTGTCTTTCTTCCTGATCTCGGCACGCTGAATTTTTCCATTCACCGTTTTCGGAAGCTCCTTGACAAAGTCCATGGCTCTGGGATATTTATATGGGGCGGTCTCGTGCTTGACGAAATCCTGCAGCTCCTTCTTCAGGGTCTCGGAGGGCTCGTAACCCTCGCGGAGAACGACAGTGGCCTTGACCAGCTGTCCCCTGACTGGATCGGGTATTCCGGTGACCGCACACTCCAGAACGGCTGGATGGGTGACTAAAACGGACTCAATCTCGAAGGGGCTGATCTTGTATCCAGATGATTTGATGACATCGTCATTACGCCCTACATACCAAAGGTATCCGTCCTCATCCCTCCATGCCACATCACCGGTGTGGAACCAACCGTCATGCATGGCCTGGTTGGTCTTCTCCTCGTTACGATAGTAGCACATCATGAGTCCTGGAGGCTTAGGATCGCAACGGATGACGATCTCGCCTGTCTGTCCATTAGGGCATTCCTGACCGTCGAGATCGACGATCTTGACCTCATACTGGGGGGAGGGCCTTCCCATGGAACTGGGCTTAGGCTCCATTCCCACTATGTTGCAGATTGTGCAGGTGGTCTCTGTCTGGCCGAATCCTTCCATCAGCTTGATTCCGGTGGCCTTCTGCCAGCTGTAGAACACATCTGGGTTCAGGGCCTCTCCGGCGATACAGCAGTATTTGAGCGATGACAGATCGTATCCTTCCAGACCCGCGTTGATGAACATCCTGAACATCGTAGGAGGACAGCATAGGGTTGTGATCTTGTACTTCTCGATGATGTTCATGATCTCATGGGGATCGAACTTGTCGTAGTCATATACGAACACGGCTGCCTCCATATGCCACTGGCCGTACAGCTTTCCCCAGACTGCCTTGCCCCAACCTGTGTCGGCGATCGTTAGATGGACACCTTCCGGATCAACGTTCTGCCAGTATTTGGCGGTGGACAGATGCCCGAGACTGTAGAGGTGGTCATGAAGGACCATCTTGGGGTATCCTGAGGTACCTGATGAGAAATACATCAGCATAGGCTCCTTCACATTGGTCTCTATCCTCTCAAGCTTATCGGAAGCTTTCTCTATGCCCTCATCAAGCTGGAGCCATCCGTTCCTCGAGGAGTTCGCTACGATCTTGATCTCCAATGTAGGGACGTCCTCAGCTGCATCGACAGCACCGCAGACTCCGTTCATGTCCGTACAGATGGCTGCCTTGATGGATGCGGACCTTACCCTGTACTCAACATCGCCTTTTGTCAGCATGAATGTTGCAGGCACGATCACCGCTCCAATCTTATGCAGTGCGACGATGACATACCAGAACTGGTAATGGCGCTTCAGGATGACCATCACCATGTCGCCCTTCTTGATACCGAGGGAGAGCAGGTAGTTGGCGGTCTTATCGGACATCCTCTTGATATCCGCGAATGTGAACTTCCTCTCCTCTCCCGCAGGATTGGTCCAAATCATGGCCAGACGGTCAGGCTCGTGCTCTGCGATCTCATCAACGACATCGTAACCGAAGTTGTAGTTGTCGGGGTAGTGGTAGCTCACGTGCTTGAGGACTCCGTCCTCTCCATACTCCTCATCGACGTATCTGAGATTGATGTTCCTCATTGCTCTCCACCCTTCATTACGGATGCTATGAATCTGCATCCGCTCTTTGATGTCGCATACATGCCGTGAGGCTTGCCGCTGTCGTAATACACTGAATCTCCTGGTTCGAGGTCATAGAAATGACCGTCGTGAACGAATCTCATCGTACCTTCAAGGACATAATCGAACTCGTTTCCAGCATGGGTGGACTTGTGGACATTCTCGTCATTGTCACCTTCGATATAGGGTGCGAATACGACAAAGGTCTCGGACAGCCTCTTGTTGAGCGTATAGCCCAGATGCTGATATTCGAACCCGAGACGCCTCTTGATTGGCAAGCCCTTCCCATTCTTGACGAATGTGCAAGAGCCCAGATGTGGCTTCTCTCCAGTGAGGAGTTCTACCATATCTATTCCGCACCTCTCCGCGATCTTGTACAGGAAAGTGAATGAGAAGTCCATTTCTCCAGATTCGTACACCAAGTACTCCTCAGGCGTCTTTCCAACGACTGAGGCCATCTCTTCAACGGAGATGTCGCACATCTCACGCATTGCTTTCACACGCTCCGCTACTTCAGCTATGATTGGTTCCATTTCCCATACCTTCTTATGCGTCAGGCCACAGCTCGTGGGCCTTGTTCCTCAATTCGTATTTTAAAATCTTTCCAGCCGCGTTCATCGGGAAATCATCCACGAACGCGATGTATTTCGGGGTCTTGTACCAAGCGATCTTGTTACGGCAGTAATCCAATACATCCTGCTCGGTCATATCGTCGTACCCCTGATGCCTTATTATGAATGCTCCCGGCTGCTCGCCGTACTTCTTGCTGGGCACGCCGACGACCTGAACATCCTTGACTCCTGGGCACTTGTACAAGAAATCCTCTACCTCCTTAGGGTAGATGTTCTCCCCTCCACGGATGATCATGTCCTTGATCCTTCCGGTGACGTAGAAGTATCCATCCGAATCCCTGTATCCAAGATCTCCTGAGTGAAGGTAACCGTTCTTGTCGATGACTTTGGCGGTCTCCTCAGGCATCTTGTAATAGCCCTTCATGACATTGTATCCCTTGCAGCAGAACTCTCCGACCACTCCATCAGGACAGGGCTCGTATGTCTCCGGATCGAGGATGACCGTGTCGACACCCTGCAGCTTCTTTCCGACAGACGAGCACTTCTTTTCGAGAGAAGGTTCGTCGTATGTCGTCTGCGTCATACCTGGAGACGCCTCTGTGAGACCGTAGACGATGGTGATCTCCTTCATGTTCATCTTGTCGACGACCTCCTTCATTGCGGATATCGGACAGGGGGATCCTGCCATGATACCCGTCCTGAGGGACGAGAAATCGAACTTGTTGAACAGCTTGTGGTTCAGGATGTTGATGAACATCGTAGGGACACCGTACACTGATGTGCACTTCTCCTCTTCGATGGTAGTCATGACCTTGATGGGATCGAAGACCTCGCAGAAGCACATCGTTACACAGTGGTTGATGCATGCCATGACTCCCAGGACGCAGCCAAAGCAGTGGAACAGGGGCACGTTTATGCACAGACGGTCAGTAGGGCCGTAGTTCATGTTAGCTCCGAGCCAGTATCCATCGTTGGCGATGTTGAAATGGGTCAGCATAACCCCTTTGGGGAAACCGGTGGTACCCGATGTGTACTGCATCATGGTGACATCATGGACATCCACGGAATCCTTCCTCTTCTTGTAATCGTCTTCGCTGACGGTGACAGCGAGAGACTTGACCTCGCTCATGGAGTACATTCCGCGGTGCTTTACAGGACCAAGGAATATGACCTTCTTCAGGTAGGGATAGGTACGGCTGTGGAAGTTCTCCCTGGGCTGAGATTTGAGCTCCGGGATGAGGTCATACACTATCTGGACATAGTCTGTGTCCCTCACTCCGTCAATGAGGAACAGCACATCCATGTCGGACTGTTTGAGGACATAGTCCAGCTCATCCTTCTGGTAGTTGGTGTTGATCGTGAGTAGGATGGCACCTATCTTGGCGGTGGCGAACATCAGTGTGATCCAATCAGGGACGTTCGTGGCCCATACA
>Ga0310786_10004191_pt1 | contig 20200 bp, 13 predicted proteins | sample AusTroGonzalo_MG_FD_203881 | JGI IMG/M metagenome (GOLD analysis project Ga0310786, IMG submission 203881) | Bovine rumen microbial communities from tropical cattle in Woodstock, Queensland, Australia - Gonzalo_03 (v2) (version 2) | ecosystem: Host-associated > Mammals > Digestive system >... | reverse complement strand
GAATTTTTGATAGCCGTACGGAAGAAGACAACCGCATTGTCGAAAATTCGATGGCGCTTTTGGATGTGGCGAATTTCGCGAATCGCCCGATTGCAGAATTGAGTGATGGCGAACGCAGCCGTGTGTTTTTGGCAGAAGCGGTGGCGCAACAGGTGAAGGTGTTGCTGCTTGATGAACCGAATGCGTTCTTGGATATTCCGCGTAGCCATGCGCTTTTTAGATTGCTCAAGAAAATTGCTGTAGATCGTGGCATGGGCATTATCGTCTCGACGCATTCTGTGGAATATGCGGAACGCTATTGCGATAAAATTATGGTGGTAAACGGTGGCTCGGTGCGTGTGGCGCCTGCGGCCGATGCTCGGAAAGAGGGCTTGCTCGAATGGACGGAGGCTTTTTGAAAATGAGTGAATATATCACATTGTAAAAATGTTATTTGTAATGCGATAAGTACAGTATGCGGGCGGGGCCCCAGCTCGGAGTTGCGAAGGCCGCACGGGCCCCTCCCTGCACCCTCCCCATCCTTGGCCGACGCTTTTTTGCTTTATTTTAAGGATTATACATATGATGCAAAGAAAAAAAAATTTGTATTTGTCTTGTTGTTTTTGCCTGATGGCTTGTTTGGTGGGGTGTTCGGGGACGAAGAAAAATGTAGATCCGGTTCCGGAAAACAAGCATTTCTTGTGGAAAATCTCGGATGAGAATTCTTCGATTTGGGTGCTCGGGAGCATCCATTTGGCGGACTCGACTTTGTATCCGTTTGCTCCCGTGATTGATTCTGCTTTTGCGCAAGCAGAAGAACTTGCTGTTGAACTCGACATGAGTGACGAAAAAGTCGTCAAGGAAGTGGGCGAACAGTCGGTTTCTCGCGGAATCCTTCAGGAAAAGTCACTCCAAGAAGTTTTGCCTCCGGATTTGTGGAAGTCCTTCGATAGCATTTGCGTCGATTGGAACATTCCTGTCGTGATGTTTGAAAAAATGCGTCCGTGGCTTGCGGCGATGACGCTCAGTTCGTATGCGTTTGTTCATGCGGGGCTCAATCCGGAATATGGGATTGATTACGTGTTGCTCGATCGTGCGGCGATGACGGGGAAGGCGATTGTCGGCTTGGAAACTGCAGAAGAACAGATCGACGCCATTGCAGATACGACGGAATCGGATTCGGCGGGAATTTATTACATGAAGACGACGCTGCGTGAAATTGCGGGCATCGATTCCATCGTGACGAACTTGATGAACGCCTGGAAAACGGGCGATGATGACTTGTTGCGCCGGACGCTTGACGAGGATTTGGAAGCGGACGAATCTGCTGACAAGAAGTTCAAGGATGAATTCGAACAGCGTATTTATGTCAGCCGAAATGCGAGAATGGCGGAATCGATTGCAAAGTTCCTGAGTGAAGATCGAAACGTCTTTGTCGTGGTGGGGGTGGCGCACTTGGCGCTGGAAAAGGACAACGTGATTGATGCGTTGCGCAAGCGCGGGCTTAAGGTCGAACGTTTTTAACGCTTAAGCCAAGGCGTGCAAGGCGGTTGTAAAGCGCCGTGCGGTTCATGTGCAGTCGTTCGGCGGCCTGTCCGACAGAACCATTGCAGTTCTGGATAGTAGCCTTTAAAAATTCACGTTCTTCGTCGAGTTGCTGATCGCGGAACTCGTCGTAGCTGTTGGCTTCGAAAGCCTTGATGGCGGCACGTTCTGCTGTAGATATTGCGCCATTTCTGTAGCTGTCTTCGTCAATTTGCAGGTCGTCTGCACTCAAGATTCCCGGGTCGGTAAAGCAGAGGGCGCGCTGGATGACGTTCTCGAGTTCACGAATGTTGCCAGGCCAGTTGTGGTCCTGGAGTTTTTGAAGCGCTTCGGGCGAGAGCGTGTACGGTTCTCCTTCCGGAGAATACTGACGGATAAAGTAATTAGCGAGGTCTTCGATGTCTTCTTTGCGGTCGCGGAGCGGCGAGAGTTGCATCGGGATCACGTTCAAACGGTAATAAAGGTCTTCGCGGAAACGCTTTTCGAAGATTTCTTCTTTGAGGTCGCGGTTCGTGGCGGCAATGATGCGCACGTCGATGTGTCGCGTCTTGTTGGCGCCGATGGGGCGGATTTCGTGATTCTGGATGACACGCAAAAGTTTGACTTGAGCGTGGAGCGGCATGTCGCCGATTTCGTCAAGGAAGATAGCGCCGCCGTTCGCGTCTTCGAAGAGGCCGATGCGTTCGTTCTGGGCGCCGGTAAAGGCTCCGCGGGTGTGACCGAAAAGTTCACTTTCAAAGAGGGCTTCGGGAATGGCGCTACAGTTGACGGTGACGAATTTATCGTAAACGCAAGCGATGGCGCGCGCAATCAAGTCCTTGCCGACTCCAGATTCGCCTTGGATGAGCACGGGACCGGTGTGAAGTATGGCGCGTTCGACGTTCTTGCGCAAACGCTGCATGGCTTCGCTTTTGCCGACGAGATGCGACATCCTTTCGCGGAAAATGCGCTTGGCATTGTTGATTTCCTTGAGCCTCGAAATCTTGCTCATCAAGTGAAGACGAACGGCTTCGATGGAAAGAATGGTGTCGTAGAGCTTGCTTGAAACGTTGGCGTAGTTGTCGGGCGTTTCGGCGTAGGCGAGGATCATCGAGTCCGGATTGCTTTGGCGGATGCTCGAAAGCAGTTCGGCGTTTTTGGGCCCGAAGGAATCGAGGTCCCAGATGACGATGGCGGCAAGCGGAGATTGCACGGTATTGGCGATTTCGCTTGCATCGTCATTCGTGGGGGTATGCACATCGACAGTGTTGTCCACGGAAGAAAGGACGTCCAGGATGAACGAGGACGTCGTTGTATCTTTTGTGAAAAAGTCGATGGAAGGCATAGAGGTATGAGGTGTGAGGTCGGTCGCCTTGGCTCCCTTTGAGGTATGAGATGAGAGCGATTTAATTGAAAATCTACTCAGAGGTGCTTTACCCCGAGCTCATGGCTCAAAGCACCGAAGGTGCGACCTCAGGCCAGCGGCTTTGCCGCTACTTTCCGAGTTCCTTGCTGCGGTTCGTGCCGGCGACAACCGCCTTGATGAGCGTACTGCGGAATGCACCTTCTTCGAGGGCGTCGATGCCAGCGATTGTCGTACCTGCCGGAGAGCAAACCATAGCGCAGAGGTCGCTCGGGCTCTTGCCGGACTGCTTCACGAGTTCGACGCTGCCTTCGATGGTGCCGAGAGCGAGCTTCAAGGCGACATCGCGAGTGAGGCCTGCCTTTACGCCACCGCGGGTAAGACCTTCGATGAATTCAAAGACGTATGCCGGAGCGCTACCAGAAAGTCCGGTAACAGCATCCATAAGGGATTCGGCGACTCGGCAGGTCACGCCGATGTTACCGAAGATTTCTTCGGCAATCTTGAGCGTTGCTTCGGAAACGCCGTCCGTAGCAAGACCGACAGAACCCTTGCCGACGGTGAGCGGCAAGTTCGGCATCACGCGGAGCACCTGGTTCTTTTCGCCAAGGACTTCGAGGAGGCTCTTGCGGACAACGCCTGCCATGATGCTGATGAACGTCTTTTCGCTCTTGAGCGTTGCGGCGGCAGCCTTCCATTCGGCAGCGACGAGCTTGAAAATCTGCGGCTTGACGCAAAGGAAAGTGACGTTAGCCTTTTCGATACCTTCGGCAAAGCTAGAAACGCGGACGCAACCGAGGGCGCTTACGGCTTCGGCAGCCTTGTCGCTCGGGTCAAAGAAGAAAATGTTCTTGGCGTCGGTGCCTGCCTGAAGAAGACCGCGGAGAATGGCTCCGCCCATGTTGCCAGTACCGGCAAAGAAAATCGTAGTGTTCATTTTTTGTCCTTTTTAATTCTTTTGCTTTCAATTTAGCAAATAAAAGGAGATGCCCGCTCAGAGGCGGGCATGACAAATGTGTTTTATAAAAAGACGACCCCGTCCCGGAACGGAGTCCGGGATGACAGGCCGGGGTGACAATGTAAGGGCGAATGTTGACTGGATCCTTTGTCGCTGTGCGACTCAGGATGACATGACCGTGTGAGGCCGGGGTGACTGGGTGAAAAGAAACCCCGGCACAGTGGCCGGGGTGATAAAAGGAAACGCGGAGTTCTTTGTTAAACCTTCGGTTTCGAGAGCACGGCGAGGAGTTCTGCGTTCGTCTTGAGTTTACTCATGAGCTTGAGCAGGTTCTCCATGATGCCCGTTTCCGTTTCGTTCTGGCTACCTCTGCGGAAGTTCCAGGCGGCATTCTGTTCAAGGAGCGTGAGCAAACGTTCTTCCTTGCGGGTGCCGGACTTGAACACGTCAATGGCGGGCCAGATGCGCTTTTCGGCGATACGGCGGTCGAGCACGAGTTCCATGTTACCCGTTCCCTTGAATTCTTCGAAGATCACTTCGTCCATGCGGCTACCGGTTTCGATCAAAGCTGTACCGATGATGGTAAGCGAACCGTTCTTCTGGATTTCTTCCGTGATGGAACCGTCTTCATTCTTGACCGGGCGAACCTTGTCCTGAATCTTACGGGCGGCACCGAAGAACTTCTTGGGGAACTGCATGGCGTTCGCATCCACACCACCAGAAAGAATCTTGCCGGAGTGCGGGATCACGACGTTGTTTGCACGGGCGAAACGTGTGATGGAGTCGAGCAAAATCACGACGTCCTTCTGGCTTTCGACGAGGCGCTTAGCCTTTTCGAGAACCATGTTCGCGACGCGCGTGTGGTGTTCAGGCGGTTCGTCGAACGTAGAGGCGACAACTTCGGCCTTGATTTCGATACCCTTTTCTGCAGCCTTTTCCTTGATTTCCGTGATGATGTCGCGCATTTCGGTGACTTCTTCCGGACGTTCGTCAATGAGGAGCGTGATAAGGATAATTTCGGGGTGGTTCTTCGCGATGGCGCGGGTTACGTTCTGCAAGAGAACGGTCTTACCGGTACGCGGAGGGGCGAGGATGATACTGCGCTGGCCCTTACCGATCGGGGAGAACAAGTCCATGATACGGGTGCTGTATTCCGTTTCGTTCCATTCGAGGTGGATCTTTTCTTCCGGATGAATCGGGGTCAAGTATTCGAATGCCACGCGGCGGCGCATCTTGTCCGGCTCTTCGAAGTTCACGCGGTCAATGCGGCGCATGGAGAAGTACTTGTCCTGTTCACGCGGCGTGCGTACAAGGCCTTCGATGGTGTCGCCAATCTTGAGGTTGAACTTGCGGATAAGATTCTGGCTAACGTAGACGTCGTCCGTGCTGGTCTGGTAGTTCTGATCCGGCATGCGGAGGAATCCGTGGCCTTGCGGGGTCACTTCGAGAACGCCTTCAGTATAAATGATGTTGCCTTCGTTCTCGGTGCTCTGCAAAATGTAGTTGAGGGACTGCTTGCGCATTCTGCGGAAGTCGAGTTCCTTCTGCATGGCGAGTTCCTGGAGTTCGCTCATGGAGAGCTTGCGGAACTTGAGCCAGTTTTCTTTTGCCTTTAAAATGACTTCGGAACCCGGCGGCGGAAGCGTAGCGGAATCATCGACAAATTCTTCCTGCTGGGAATTGCGATTGCGGTTGTTCTTATTGAACTTGTTGTTCTTGTTGAAGCGGTTGTTCTGATTGAACTTTCCGTTCTGGTTGTTGAAACGGCGGTCGTCCTGACCTTCGCCATTCTGAGCTTGGGCGTTTTCGCCTTGCTGCTGGGCGTTCGGGTCGATTTGGCCTTCGCCCTGGTTTTCACCTTGAACTTGAACGCCTTCGGTTCCCTGGGAAACGGCTTCGCTTTCGTTTGCAACAGAAACTTGTTCGCCCGCATTTTCGCTAGAGGCTTCGTAAGAGGGGGCGCCTGTATAAATCGGTTCGGCGATGGCGTCGATGTTTGCGACACCGTATTGTTCGGCAAGGCGCTTTTCGGCAGCGGCGATTCCGTCGACCGGTTCTCTCTTTTCTTGATAATCAGGTTCAATATCGGATGCGATTTCGACTTCGATGTTCTTGTGGGCCTTGGGCTTTCCGTTCGGCTTCATGTTCGGCTTGCGTCCACGGCGCTTGGGCTGCGGAACGTCATCGGTATTCTCGGGAAGCTTGTCGGGAGTTCCCAGATATTCGGGAACTGGAATGCCTGTGCTTTCGGGATAAACGATATCGGTCAAGGATTTTTCTTGGCTATTTTGTTCTAAATTCTGATTCTTAGGTGTTCTGGGCACGATGGCGTCCTATAGATGGATATTTCAAAGAAATGAAATGAACAATATGTGAAAGGATAATAAGGGCGTAAGGCCCCATAAATTTTTTTTTGATTAAATATTTGTCCCGAAATTGCGGAACGAGGTAAAGATACATAATATTTTAAAAAAATGTCATAAAAAAAATTTTTTTTTGTAAAAAAATATGTGTTTCGAGTTTCTGGTTACTAGAAAAATTCATTTCTTGAATTACTAGTAACTACTAACTATTAACTAGTAACTGGAAATTGTCTATATTTGGGGCGTGGATTCTTTAAATAGAGTATATATAGCACTCGGAAGCAATCTTCCTGACCGCTCGGCTCACTTGAAGGCCGGGAGGGATATGCTCCGCCGTATTAGCGCGGGTGGCTGGGTTGAAAGTCCCATTTACGAAACGCCTCCAGTTGGACCGGCGGGTCAAGGGCCGTATTTCAACCAGGTCGTGAGCTTCTGGTACGATGGGGATCCCACCAAGTTGCTGTACTATTTAAAAGGTTCCGAGCTTATTCTTGGGCGAAAAGACCGCGGACACTGGAATTCCAGGGAAGTGGACTTGGATTTGCTGTTCTTTGGGCGTGAAATTTGTACGGGTCGCCCGAATGTTCCGCATGTGCAGATTTATAACCGTCAGTTCGTGCTTGTGCCGCTAAACGACATTGCTCCGGACTGGGTGGACCCCAAGACGAACAAGCCTGTTCACGAGTTGCTTTCTGAATTGCTTGCCAAAGAAGAAAAAATTCCGTTCCGTGTGATAAGCGGGGAGGAACCCTGATATGCTTTCTGACAAGAACATCCATTTTATGGCTATTGAAGGGACTATCGGAGTTGGAAAGACTTCGCTTGCCAAAGCCATTTGCGAACGATGGAATGCCATGTTTATCGAAGAGAACTTTGCCGAGAACCCGTTCCTCCCGAAGTTCTACGAAAACCGAAAGGCATACGCCTTCCAGACGCAGTTGTTCTTTTTGCTAGACCGTTTTAAGCAACTTCAGAATTCCGCATTGCAGAGTGACTTGTTCCACGATTTGCTGGTGAGTGACTACACGTTCGACAAGGATAGAATCTTTGCCTCGCAGAACCTCACCGAAAACGAACTGGCGATGTATGACCAGGTCTCTAACGCCTTGAACCACGACATCCGCAAGCCCGATTACATTGTGTACTTGCAGGCAAGCGTGCCTACGCTTTTAAAGCGCATCAAGGGCCGTGGTCGTGCGATGGAAAAGTCCATCGAAGGCAACTACTTGAGCGATTTGCAGGAACGTTATGACCATCATTTTTGGCATTACACCGAAGCTCCTGTGCTCATCATTAATACGGACAACATTGACTTTGTCCATAACGAAAGCCATTTACAGCTGGTGCTCGATGCGATTGCATCTTGCCCAAGCCAAACGACATATTTTGTTCCAGAAGGTAAATAATCATGCAGATAATTAAGTCTATCGATTCCCTACGTCAAGCGCTTGCTCCTCTTGCGAAGAGTGGGAAAAGAATCGGTCTCGTTCCGACGATGGGTGCCCTCCATGAAGGTCATGGAGCTTTGATCAAGGCGTCCGTGAGCGAGAGCGATGTGACTGTTGTAAGTGTGTTTTTGAACCCGATCCAGTTCGGTAAGAACGAAGACCTGGACAAGTATCCGAAGCGTTTGGAAGCCGATGCAAAACTCGCCGAATCAATCGGTGCTGATTTTGTCTTTGCTCCGTCTGTTGCTGAAATGTATCCGGATGGCGACCCGATGACGCTTGTTCGTGACGAACAGCTTGAAGGCATGTACTGCGGTGCTTACCGCCCGGGACACTTCCGTGGCGTTTTGACGGTTGTTTCTAAGTTGTTCCTGATTTCGGGTGCAAACGATGCCTACTTTGGCGAAAAGGATTACCAGCAGGTGTTCCTCATCGAAAAGATGGTGAAGGACTTGAACTTCAACATCAAGATTCACCGCGTGAAGATTGTCCGCGAAGAAAGTGGCCTTGCCCGTTCTAGCCGTAACGAATATCTGTCGGACGAAGAACGCGCACAGGCAATCGCCATTTACGAAGGCCTGAAGGCTGCAAAGGCTGCCTATGAATCGGGCGAACGCTGCGTTTCGAAGATTCGCGACATTGTCGTGAGGTCGATTGTGGCGGCTCGTGGCGTTGTGCAGTACGTCGAAGTCGCAAGCCAGAAGACGTTGCAGAAGTGCAATGGCGCTATTGGCCCTGAAGACAAGACTGTGATTCTCGCCGCTGCATTCTTCGGCAAGACGAGACTCATTGATAATATGGAATTGAATTAGCCGAAAGCGAAGAGCGGCGAAGCCGCTACTTTTCAGTAGCGGTAAAGATGCCGTCCCATTTTTCGCCTGCGTGAGCGGGCGGATTTTGTTTATAGGCTTCACAGCGCTTGATGTAGACTTGGCTCGGGCACGATTTGCTGCCTGGGTCGCGGTCAGGATGGTGCGGCTCGAAGTCTAGGCATTGCGTAAAGAGTTCGATGGCCTTGTCCCAGTCCATTTCGAGATAGGCGGCTCGTGCTTGATCCCAAAGCGTACAAAGCTTGGTCAAGATCATGGCGTTATCGTCGTTGGCGTAAGCCAAAAGTTCAAACGTTTCGACAGGTTCGTCCTTACCCACCACGCGGATGATGTCGAGCGAACGGTAAATGTAGCTGCTGTCGACGCCTAAGTTCACGAGTTCTTTCATGGTATTTTGGCTCACGTGAATGTAGGCCCCGTATTGCTTGGCGGCACTTTCGAGACGTGCGGCGAGGTTCACTTCGTCACCCATCATCGTATAGTTCATTTGTGTGTTAGAACCCATGTAGCCGGTCACGATAAAGCCTGTATTGATGCCGATTCGCATGTGCATCTCGTGGACGATTCTCGGCCACTTGTCGCCTTCGCTCTGCCACTTTTTGCGGAGGACTAAAAGCTCGTTTTGCATGTCGAGCGCCGTGTCGCAGGCACGCTTGGCCTGATGCGGGAGTTCCAAGTCTTCGGACGATTCGAAGAAGGCGATAATGGCGTCGCCTTCGTACTTGTCGAGAGTACCTTCGTTCTTGATGATAAGAATGTCGGTCATCGCGCTCAAGTATTCGTTTAACAGTTCGACGAGCTTGCTTGGGCTTCCGATTTTTTCGGAGAACGTCGAGAATCCCTGAATGTCCGTGAAGAATGCGGTAACGACGGATTCTTCTTCTCCGCCGATCTGCGGAATGTTCCCTGTTTCGAGCATCTTGTCAATTCTCTTCGGCGACATGAAGCGCTTGAACGTATCCGTGACCAGTTGCTTTTCTTCAAGAATTTTCTTTTTCTCTTTAATGATTTCTTGCTTTTCAAAGAATTCGCAAATCGCACGGATGGCCATGGCGATCGTATTTGAAGTGATGATGACGATGAGCGGCCTTGTGACGCCGATGTAGATGTTGTGCTTGAAGCAGATGTAGGCGAGTAAAGTATAGAGGACAAGCATCACGACCGCAATGATCATCGAAGCGTAGCTGCTGCGACGTAAACCGACGAACGCACTGAGAATCGCAAGCAGGATGATGATGCAGTACTGGTAACGTTCCTTTAGAACGGTCAAGTAATCATCTTCAAGGATGTTCTTGATGATGTTGGCGTGGACCAAAATGGCGGGAATGTTTTCTTCGTGCGGGCCGTTCACGATATCCATGAGGGCGGCCACAGAGGATCCGAGAATGACCGTTTTTCCAGCGTATTGATCGAGGTTCGAAGTATCGCTGTAGATTTCGTAGTACGGCACATGCTTGAATGTGCGTGTCTCTGGGGAGGAAACGTCGAATCGTCCTTTGTACTTGATCAAGTATTGCCCATTATCGCTGATGGGAACTTTTTTGTACGGCCCGAATCGCAGTTCTTCGCCCGGCTTTAGTGCGCTGATATTTTTATCGTCTTCTTTTAAGATGTCTTTGAGAATGGCATTGGAGAAAAATCCGATGGACGCCGACCATTTATTGTATAGTCTGTTATAGCTGATGTCCATGTTGCGAGAGAGAACTTTGTGTTGACCTTGCTTGATGGAACCGTAGTCTTTTTCAAAGAAATGGATTGTGTGGAGAATGTTCCGTGTGATGGAAACTTCTTCGTCCTCTTCGTCCGTGATCGTATAAATGTCGTCCTCGTCACCTTTAGAAAGCGTAAAACCGTTGTCCAGTTCAATCTTTTCGGTTTCGCTGAGCTTGTCGAAGATGTTTTCGGGGAGCTGTCGCAGAACGTCTGAAAGCTTGGCGTTATAGTGCAGGTCTTCGTCTGTAAAAATATCAAAGACGATTTTGCCTTCGTTGTCGCGCTTTACGGTGACTTTTGACGTCACTTCGACGAGGCTAGCGCGTTCTACTCCGCTTTCCTTGATTTGCTTCATTTTGTTGCGGAGCGCCACGAACATGGGGTAGGTGAAGTTCGGGAATGTCGTCTGGTAAGTGCCTGCGGAATCGCGGTAAATGCCGAACGGCTTTCCGATATCGATATATTCTCCCATCTTAATCTTGACGTCTTTTGGATCCTTGTGGAACAAGTGCAAAATGGACATCAAGGAATGGGTCGAGTAAATTCGTTGCGGGGTGAGGGCGTCGACTTTTTTATCGGGGAACTTGTAGAACATGTTGACACGACGGACAATGCCATCTTTGTCAGGATAGGCGTTTACGGCTCCAAGACGCGCTCCGGCACGGGCGAGTTCAGGGAAGACGTTGTCGAGCAGTTGTCGTGATTCAATATTTTGGGGCTTGTCGACTTGGTTGAGTTCGAATGTGGACGAAAGGCCGATTTCCTTGGCGCGATTCCAGTTGCTAAGCGGTTCCCAGTCAGATTCGTATTTGTAGTACGAGGTGTTGTTCATCAAGAAACTGACAATGCAAATGTAGGAATTTCGAGTGGCCTCGACGAGCATGGAATCGAAATTGTAATTGGAGCGCAGTAACGAAAGGTGTTCGGCTCGGACGGAGTCCGTTAAATTGGAATCGGGGTAAAGCTTAGTGATATTCTCGTAACACTGCGTTCCTTCTTTTTTTCCGAAGTCCGTATCTTTAAAGAGAATATCGAAGGCGATGGCCGCAGCGCCGCCTTCGCTCAAATGCTCGATAACCTTGGCGTGGATGGATCGGTCCCATTTGTAGTAGCTGCCGAGCATCTGGAGCGATTTTTCGTCAATGTCGGCGATGATGATGCTAGGGTCGTTATAGGATCCGTTTTCGATGACGATGCCGTCTTTTTCGCCGGTGGAATCCTTAATTTCGGTGTTCCACTTGAAAAATTGGTCGTAAAAAATGTTTTCGGCGGATTCGGCAATATAATTGTTTTGGGAACTGCCGAGAATAATCACGAGCAGAACGGCAAGTGCCGAGATGGCGCTCCCCAAAAAAAGTACTAGTCGTTTTTTTGATTTTAGATCAGTCTTCTGAATTTTTGATTGATTTTCTTCCATGACATTGAAAAAGATAATAATTGAGCAATTAGTGTCATTTTTTATACCAAAATAAAAGGCTTGAAAAGATTATATTTGAATAAGTAAATAGAGGAGCGTGTTTTTTGGCTGCACAGAAGAAAAAAACAGTAAAGAAAGCTACAAAGAAACCTAAAGTTGAAACGAAGGCGGAATCTAGGGAACCGGATTCGTATTTTGTCACGTTGATGGCGGGCTATTTTATTTTGCTTGCCGGTGTGACGCTTTTGCTTGGTTGTGTGACGTATTCGATTGTCGGCGAACAAGAGAATTGGCTTGGCGATTACTTTGGTGTGATGTTCCCGAGCTTTATGACGTTTATGTTTGGCCGCGTGGCGGTCGTTGTCTTTACAGCCGCAATGATCCTTTGGGGTCTTGTCATTGCGTTTGCATCGCTTAGGGATAAGATTCTCCGCTTTGCGATTGGCACGAGCCTTTTGGTGGTGGATTTGTCGTTTTTAATGTCGCTTAAGAATTTTGATGTAGCCCATGCGACAAAGGAAGCCATTTCGATGAGCGGTGGCGTGCTTGGGCAGTTCTTTTTGCAACATTTGGCGATTCCCGTTTTTGGGCGTGTCTCGTATGTGGCTCCGCTGATTTTGCTTTTGGTGGCGCTTGCCTTTATTCTAGTGTTTTCGTTTGGCGTACGCCCGAGGCATTTTAAGTTTGTGGTACAGATTCTCCGTTACATGGGCGCTGTCTTTGGAACGCGTCGTTCGGCAGGGACGATTGAGATTGAAACGGTCGATGAACCGGGATCGCGTTCAGAAAAGAAGTCTTCCGAGAAAAAGACGCTCCGCCGTGGCGTGGTGATGGAAGACGAAACGATGATCTTTGTGCCGGATTCGGTCAAGATGCGCAGGCGTGGCAAGGTGGAACCGTTTAACGGTCGCCACAACTGGCTCACGGACGATCTGGATGTCAGCCGTTCGGACATGCAGACGCAAGTCCGTAACGAAACGTTTGGAGTCGGGCCTGTCGAAAATAACGTGGTCCCGCAGCCTCCGCAGAACCCGATGGAAATGGCTCCGCTCGATATGCAGCGCACGGTGGCTGTTGACGCCTCTATGGGCGATGGCAGCATGGTCGAAGATCCCGAAATCCGTCGCCTTGAAGAAGAATTGCGTTTGAACGAACGCCACATGAATGCGTTGCAGATCGTTGAAATCAGGGAACGCATTGCGGCCCTCCGTCGAGCCCGTGACTTGATCGCTTGGGAAAAGGGACATCGTGGCCGTATGCAGGTGAAGGGCGATGTGCGCCGTAACGTTGATGCAGAAACTTTGGATAACGAACAAAAAGTTTCTGTACCGATGACCGCGAAAAATCCGGCTGTGAATGTAGCTGCTAAGGCGGCCAAATCTCCTGTTGACGCCACAAGGAATGATTCTAGAGATCCGGACAAGACGCTCTCGGGCACTGTGGTGGAACGTGCGGCCATTAACGCCGAAGAACTTTTGGGGGGCGATGGTGCCCGCGTTGAAGATTTCCCGGGAAGCCCGGCGGTCGATGATGATGAAACGTTTGCTCCTGTGGTGGTAACGGCGGACGAAGTGGGCGAGGAACCGGAATTTGATGAACCGCTGCCGAGTTCTCGCGGTGGCGCCGGTGCGCATTCGTCGGCTAAGCCTGCGGTGCATTCGGCAACGATCCCGCAGCCGGATCCTGCAACGTCGTATGACGAATACAAGGTCCCGGAAATCGGAAAGATTCTCGACACGCACGAAGTGCAGACGGCGGACTATACTGAAGAAGAACTGAATGCCATCGGCAAGATGCTCGAAGAAAAGCTTGAAAACTTCAAGGTCAAGGGCCGCGTGGTCGGTTGCGAAACGGGCCCGATGATTACCCGCTTTGAAGTGGAACCGGGCCCCGGCGTGAAAGTGAGCCGATTCTCGGCATTGCAAGAAGACTTGGCGCTCCCGCTGAAGGTTTCGTCGGTGCGTATTTTGGCCCCGATTCCAGGCAAGGCTGCCGTGGGCGTTGAAATCCCGAATCGCAAGTTCCAGACGGTGTTCTGCCGAGACGTGTTCATGAGCGATAAGTTCAAGCCTGCACCGGACAAGATTCTCGTGGCTCTTGGCAAGGACATCACGGGTGAATCGTTTACGATGGACTTGGCGAAGGCTCCGCACCTCTTGATTGCTGGTCAGACGGGTTCCGGTAAGTCCGTTTGCATTAACGCCCTCATGGCTTCCATGCTCTTTAGCAAGACTCCGGATGAACTCCGTATGATTCTGGTGGACCCGAAGGCCGTGGAACTCAAAATGTACGAGAACATCCCGCACCTGCTCGCTCCGGTCATCACCAAGCCCGAAATTGCGATCCAGGCGCTGCAATGGCTTTGCTACGAAATGGACCGCAGAACCGAAGTCTTGGCGTCTGCGAAGGTGCGTAATATTGGTGGCTTCAACGCGAAGTTTGAAGCGGGTGAATTGCCTGACGAAGTTCCTGAAGAAGATCGCGGTCACCGCATGGCATTCATCGTCGTGATTATCGACGAAATGGCGGACCTCATGATGGTTGCCGGCAAGGAAATCGAAAAGTCCGTGGCTCGCTTGGCCGCGAAGGCTCGTGCCGTGGGCATTCACTTGGTGCTGGCAACGCAGCGTCCGTCCGTGAAGGTCATTACGGGTATCATCAAGGCGAACTTGCCGACGCGTATCAGCTTCAAGGTGGCTTCGCAGATTGACGCTCGTACCGTTATGGACCATGCCGGTGCCGAAAAGCTCCTTGGCCGTGGCGACATGCTTTACAAGGCCGTGAACGATCCGGATCCGGTGCGCGTGCATGGTGCGTTCTTAAGCGACGAAGAAGCTGAACGCTTGGCCGACGCTTGCTCCGACCAGAACGTGTTCTACCCGCAGGTGGAATCGTTTGATGTTTCGGGCGGCGAAGACGGTGACGATGACGAAGGTGGCGGTTCGCTCAAGAACGAAAAGCTTGATAAGCTTTTGTTCGAAGTCGCACAATGGGCGATTAGCGTGAACGGACTTTCGACTTCTGCCGTGCAGCGTCACTTTAGTGTGGGCTACAGCCGCGCCGGAAAGATTGTCGATCAGCTTTATGGCCTTGGCGTGTGCGGTCCGAGCAAGGGCAACTCCAAGCCGCGAGCCATGCTCATTGGAATGGACGAGCTTATGCAACTCGAACGCTCTGGGAGATTCGGGTAATTCGATAATAGTGTGAAATAGCTCTAAAAATAGATTTTGCCGTTATTTTAGGGTATATTTATCATAAGTTATATCTGCTAATCGTCTGTGTTAGCGCAAGAAGGAAGATTTAACTATGAAAAAATGGATTCAGGGGATGATTGCAGCGGCTCTTGTTTGTGAGGCTGCTTTCTTTATGTCGTGTTCGTCGAAGGATTGCAAAAAAAATATAGCCGATAAGGTAATTGGTAAATGGATAAATGTCGGTGAAGAACAGGAAAATCGCGAATGGTGGGAAATTGAATCCATCGAAAACGGTGTGATGAAATGGAAAGCCTTGCGCATGGGTGATGACGGTGCTCCGTTCGCTGCATCATTCTCGATGACAAAGGTTACTGAACCTTAATAAAATTCATCAAAGTAGATCAGAACAAATAACAGAAACTTTGGTTAATCTTAGAAGTTAATGGATTAGAAAGGGGCAATCTATAGATTATCTATAGATTGCCTTCTTGCTTATGGTTCCTTGCGATGACGTCGCTTCTCCTTACCGAAGGGATTCGTGACGTGCAATAGGGCCGGAGTGATGGTATAATCGGCGAATAGTGCCGCTGAAAGCCCGATGATAATGAGTGTCCCTAGTACCGCCAAGAAATGGAGCGAACTGAATACGTAAACACCGAATATGGCGCACAGGATGACTGTGGTAAGGAACATCGTCGAACCGATTTCACGGAAGGTCGCTTCCATAGCGTGTTCAGAGGAGCCTAACTGTTCGTATCGCATTTTAAGGTGAGTCGTCAAGTGGATGGTGTCATCGACCGCGATGCCCAAAATCATCGGCATGACGGTCACTGAACTGAGATCGATTGCGAAGTCGAAATATCCCATGACGCCTCCGACCAAAATGACGGGCGCAATATTAGGTAACAAGCCGATCAGTCCGAGTCGGATGCTTGAAAACGCAAAAATCAACATAATGGCGATGATGACGAGGGAAAAACCGAATGACTTGATTCCTCCATAAATGATTCGGTTGTTCATCTCGGAATACTGGATCATGTCGCCCAACAGGGTGCATTGTGCTCCGGGGAAAAGTTCGGCGAGTTTCACTTTTAGAGGATTAACATTGTCAAGAGCCTCTTCGGTATCGAATTTTGTCATATCGACATTGACGGCCGCAATCCTGAATTCGTCATCCATGTTTTCGCTAAAATCTTCATGCATTTCAATGGACGACATTTCCATAAGCTGTGCTAGCACATATTCATCTTCGGGAACAACGAAGAAGGAATCCTTGCCTTCGTTTAGCGCCCGGTTCATTTCTTTCAAGATGCTTGTTGCCGAAGTTACCCTGGGCTTTCCGCCCGACCATTTGGTAAGCGAGAGCGTTCCGAGGTAGTCTTCCAGCTGAAGGAGCGATTTCATTTTTTCGGGGTTCTTGAAAGCACCCTCATCGTCATACGAAATCATGACCGTGTAACTGTATTGGTTGCCCAGTTTTGTTTTGAGCATCTTCCGGATTTCTTGAATGTAAGGCATCTTGTCGCCCGATATGTTCAGGTAATCCAGTCGTGTGGTTATCTTGAACATTCCGGGGATAAATGCTGCCATTATGAGTGCCGCACCGATAATGAAAGACCATTTTCTTTTATAGACATATCGAGCCCATGTCGAAAAGACGGTATCTAGCTTCGTTGCCCCATTTGGGGTATTTTTTTTCGGAGTGCGGTCCTTGCCAAAAGAAAGAGATATTGGAATCAGGATGGTCACGTAGATGTAAATGGCAAGCACGATAAGGCTAGAAGTTTTTCCCATCCATGCGAGCGGCTTCATGTCGACGAATAAGAAACTCACAAAGGAAGCCATGGTGGTAAGCACGGTAAAGAACACCGGCCATCCGCATTCCTCCACGCATTTGACGACGGATTCCTTGCGTTTCCCGGTTCGCCTAAAGAACAGCTTGAACATCTTGATGTAGTGGACTGAATAACCCACCGCGAGAGCCATACCCAGAACCACAGGGAGCGTGACCAAAGTCGAGTCCGCCTTGGTTCCGAAGTAAGTCATGGCGCCAAATACGGAAGCGATGGCGCTGATCGTAGCTATCGCCGGTACGATGACGCCGAAAATGTTGCGCAGTAAAATCGCTAAGAACAAGAGCATTACCGCAACGCTGATTAAGACCCTTATCCCATATTCTGGGACTTCGTAACGGTCTTCGCATGCTTTGTCGAAGGGGATTCCGCCTCCGTAGAGCTTGAAATCCTTGTTTTGGAACTCCTCGCTTTCGATGATTTCCATAAGCTTGTAGCCGATGGTCAAATGGGCTTTTTCGTCGTCTCCATCGAATTTATCTTCGAGTTCCTTCCCTTTGAAGGGGTGTAGAGAAAGCGTTATCCAGGTTTCGCGACCATCGTCACTCACTAAGGCGTTAATAAGTGCGTTGGTCTTTTCTGTACCGCGCATGACAAGGGAACGGGCCTTGGCGAGCTCTTCGGGATCCGAGGGAATCCTGTTTTTGTAAGGCTTTACAATTTCGAATCCGTCGGCGTTCCCCACCGGAATGTCGATATCGATGATTGATGTCAGTCGATCTGCAAAGGGCATTTCGTTGCGCATCCGGTTCCCGATTTTATCGATGACTTCCAGAATGTCCTTGCTGAATACATCGCCTTCGCCCTGTTTTACGAGAAGTATGCCGACCCCATTCAGGTTTCCGAAGACTTGCTCGTACTTTTTGGTGTTGAGGGTGATTTCGTCGGATTCGCCGAACCAGCCTTCTTCACCGCGGGCAAGTGAAAATTTTGCAAGCCCGCTGCAACAGATGGCTGTGAGGATAATCAATATTACAAGAAATGTCCAACGGTATTGGACTTGGGTACGACCGACCTTCGCGAAGAATTCATTAAATTTAGCGACTTTCATTATTAGCTTTCAATAAATTTATTTGACTTGTTCACGCTCCAATGCGCTTACCGTAAAGAAGCTTTCGTTGACTTTTTCGTCGTATTTCAAGTTCTTGATTTCGTACACCGTCTTGTGGTTGGTCTGGACGTTGGTCATGGTCAGCTTCTGGGTTGTCCAATAGCCCTTGACTTGCTTGATGGATTCGCAAATAAGAGTCTTTTGGAGACGGTTCTGCCTGTCGTAGTATTCGCCCTTGTGGGTCACATAGGTTTTCTTGTCGATCCAGGAGACGCGGCGGCTAATCTTGGCCTTGGTGTCTTTTGCCTTGGCTTCGAGAATCCAGCAGTCATTTCCGTTTACTTTCTCTTCACCAAGAATGGCGTAGTTGTCCTTGGAAAGGCTTCTGGTTCCCAAGTCATCGTAAGAAAAGTCGGTTCCCTGGAAATCGTCATCCTTGTTGGAACCCGAAACACGGCGCACCTTTTTCATGGCTGGTAGGTAAATCCAGCTGTCGCTATCTACCGTGGAACCGTCGGCCTTGTCGGGGTAGTCGTAGCTCAAGTAGCTGATACCGGCGACGTCTCGAGGTGTCTTGAAGACGAGTACCGTCTTGTCTGTGGAACCGTCTTTCATGGTATAGGAGGCAATTTCGCGATTGCGGGTTTTGCCGTTCTTATCGATTAGCGTGATAGAAATAATGCTAGAAGAAGTCTTTCCCGAGGGTAGGTCGTGGACTTTCTTGGCGATTTCATTTGCGGATTGGGCGAAGCCCGTTGTAATGAGGAATAAACCTGCAATGAACGATTTCAAAAATGTATTCTTCATAAAGCTCCCCTTTTTGAATGTTATAAATATATTACAGCTTTGGTGGAAAGGGACGTTTTTTTACAAATTTGCCCTATTTTTTTATTCCAACAAGGAATGGTAAATGGGATTACTTTTCTAAGTTTAGGCTAGAAGAGGTGAATTTCATGAAAGAGTACGCACCAGCGAAAATCAATTTGTTTTTAGATGTCATCCGCAAGCGTGAAGACGGTTACCACGATCTTGGAACGGTGTTCCAGACGGTCGATGCTGGCGATACCGTCGAAGCGACGCTTCGCGAAGATGGCGAAATTCGCCTGACTTATAACGAACCGCAGAACTATCCGCTCGAATCCGACCTCGTGTTCAAGGCGGCCAAGGCGCTCAAGGAATATGCCGGGACTTCGCTTGGTGCCGACATCCTCCTCACGAAGGTGATGCCTCTTGGGGCTGGCCTTGGTGGTGGCAGTGCCGATGCCGCAGCGACGCTTCGCTTGCTCAATAACTTGTGGCACCTGGACTTGCCGTTCGAAACGCTGGAAGCCATCGGGGCCCGTCTTGGCGCCGATGTCCCGTTCCTCGTCCGTGGCGGTACCGCTTTTGCCGAAGGCATCGGCGAGCGATTGACTTTCGTGGATCCGCTCGAACTTCCTGAAGAGGCCGTTCTCTTGATTGCGACTCCGCTTGATTCTGTCCCGACGAAGGATGCTTATGCGGGCGTCCCGAAATCTGGCCCGGACCGCTGGGAGCAGTACAAGAAGGCGTGGGATGCTCAGAAAGCCGCAGCGAACCTTTCGGCGGAGTCTGCAAAGCCGCTCTTTATGCAGCCGGAATCGTATTTCAACGCTTTTGAAGTCTCCGTATTCCCGACGCACCCGCTTGTCGCCGAAATGAAGGAAAAGTTCATTGCGCTCGGTGCCGACGTTGCCTTGATGTCGGGCTCTGGAGCCTCCGTTTTTGGCATTTTCAAGTCCAGGGATGAGGCGGAAAAGGCGGCGACGGCCATGAAGTCGATTTCCCGCTACCAGGCAATCACGAAATTCTGGCATCGTAAGGTGTGAGGTATGAGCGGTGAGCTATGAGGTGTGTAGTCTTGAGTTACTATTAACAGCTAACGAAAAACTCGTGGCTCATAGCGAAGCGGGCTGATTACTCTCTGCAGAGGCCTTTTTTTGCTTTTTTTTGCCCGTTTGCCTTTGAAAAAAGCTGATTTTTTACTATCTTTGTCGCACCATTGGGGTATCGTCAAGTGGTAAGACAACGGATTTTGATTCCGTTATTCGTTGGTTCGAGTCCAGCTACCCCAATGAATTTTTTTTATCTAATGGAGATAATACAATGGAACTCACAACGCTCAAAGCTACCTCGAGAGTGCTAGGTGCAAACCGCGACAACGCTCGTTTGCGTAAGGCTGGTCAGATTCCGGCCGTCTATTATGGTAAGGGTGTCGAAGCTAAGAACATTGCTGTCAGCGAAACTGACCTCCGCAAGGTTCTCGCTCCGGGCAAGCGTTACACTCTTCTCGACCTCGAAATTGACGGCAAGGCTGGCAATCCGGCTATCGTCTACAGCGTCCAGAAGAACGCTATCACTCAGAAGATCATCCACGTTGACTTCATCAAGATCGCCGATGACGAATTCGTCAAGGTTCGCGTTCCGGTGAAGCTCTCCGGTCTTCCGGTTGGTGTCAAGACCCAGGGTGGTGTTTTCGCTCAGGAAGC
>Ga0310786_10004190_pt1 | contig 20203 bp, 33 predicted proteins | sample AusTroGonzalo_MG_FD_203881 | JGI IMG/M metagenome (GOLD analysis project Ga0310786, IMG submission 203881) | Bovine rumen microbial communities from tropical cattle in Woodstock, Queensland, Australia - Gonzalo_03 (v2) (version 2) | ecosystem: Host-associated > Mammals > Digestive system >... | reverse complement strand
GCTATAGGAATTACTTTATCGCCATACTGGTCATAAACTCCATTTATTCTTACAATAACATCTCTATTGGGTTCAGGTTTGCAGGTATCTGTTAATTTATGAAATTTCATATATTTTTCTCCTTTTATCTTATATAAATATTATATAATAAATTTTTATAAAAGTCAATGCGGAAATGGGGGCTCGATTGTTGCGCGTAAGGCTGGTTTCCGCACCTTGGACAGATTTGATAAAATAAAATATAAAAAGAATTATATAAAGTATAACAAGAATTATTAAACTTTAAGGAGGTTTATATGGCAAAGATAATGAGTATTTCTATGCCGGAATCTTTAAAAGAGGAATTGGATAAGATTGCCGAGAAAGAAATGTGTTCTGTTTCAAGTATTATAAGACGGGCTATACAGTATTATTTAGATGCGAGACAGCCGGTTTCCGCAGATAAAGAGGAAAAATGATATGAAAATTGAAGTAGATTTAAATAAATTAAAATGGGATACTATTATTCATCTAGCTTATGATTTAGGGTGTAATTTAGATTATCCAATAATGTCTATAAATAAATATAATAAAGATATAATGAATAATCCAGAAGACGCAGAAATAAAGGCTTTATGGGAAGCCGAGCAAGAAAAAATAAGTAAATCATTTAATGTTGCATATGATCAGTTTGAAGAAGATCTTATGTGTTGGTTTGAAACTACTTATGGATTAAAGGAGTAATATGAATAAAGTCAAACAACCTAAAAATGAGGGGGATATGTATGTAATTTATTCCCGCTGGTTGGCGGCTAGATTAAGGGACGCAGGATTTCCGATTATAAAAGTGAAAGCAAATCCGCGTAAGCCAGAGTTTGATTGCTACCTTTTTGAAAACTCATCTGAATTTCAAGAAATGTTAACTGAAATTTCGAAGAGAAAAGAGTGAAAGGGAGGGTCAAACTATGCCAAATTATAATCAAGCGCCAAAGATTAGAAATAATGGATTAAAAGATCGTAGAAGTGAAGAGTTACCCGGATACTCTAATAGAAGTACATTACTAGAAGATAGATTGATGAGGGGGATAGATAGTAGACAGGCTGCCGCATTAAAAGTTATGTTATTTTTAACTGGTAATGCGGAGGGCTTCGGTGTCGCGCTTAAGACTATCACCGAGCGTCTCAATATCACGCAAACCGCATACTATAATGCAAGAAAATATCTTGAAGGATTGGGATGGATTACTTGCACTAATGACGAGATAGTGGTAAACTATGATGTTATATATGGGATGAAGACTACCACTGAATTGACTACAACTGAAAATACATCAAAGGAATCGACTACCACTGAATTGCAGTCAACTGAAAATAGGTCAATGGCGAAGACTACCACTGAGTTGATATCAACTGAATTGACTACAACTGAGAATATACCATTGACTACCACTGAATTGAAATTGAAGACTACCACTGAGAATACACATAATAATATAAATGGAAATAATATAAATAATAATATAAGTGAGCCGTCGGAAGATCCGGTTAAAAAGTTTATGAGCGAATGGGGCTTTTAAGGAAGCCCTATGACGCATGACTACCACTGAGAATAGGTCATGGGGAGAAAGGGGATAGAAAAAATTGCATATGATGGGGTATGGGGATGATATGATATGATAGGGAATGAGATGATATGATATGTTATGATAGTGATGGCGGAAGTGCGGTGGCCCGAGTCTAGCCTGTATATGCCATAATCGCCGTCCCCGCCATCGTTTTCCTCTTATCTTTCTTCTTTTGTTGACATTTATAAAAATTTATGATATGGGAGAAGATGCCTGTCGGCATCATCTCCTTACCTCTTACTTTTGTTCTATAATGCAGTAGGCGTGAAATAGCGGTAGCTATTTCATCGCAGGGTGAGTGATTGCCCGCCACTTCTTAGCCGGATACTCCGCTCAGCATACTTCGCCACAAAGTATGTAATTATTTTATTTTTTATTTTCTATATATATTATAATATAAATTTTATTAAAAATCAAGTTAACCGGAAAAGTCTTGTCTCTCTTGTTCAATTTGTAATACAATAGAGAAACTGTAATGAGCTGTAGTAAAGAAATTTTTAGTGCGACGAATATTTTTTCGTGAGAGAACAAAAGAAAACGCAGAATGGACGAGAGCCTTCTCTGTTATGCGGGAAGCCGGTTATGGCGTTTAAGACTGGCTATGGAGAGCATATGCCTAAGCATATGTTCTCATTCCGGGATTTTATGCGGAAGCATATGGGGTCACTTTTGGTATCAAAAAATTCGCATATGTGCGTTTGGTGGTAGGTACGCCGCTACCCGAAGGTCAGCGGCGCGACATTCTACCACATTGGAAGCATTTTGTCAAGCATTTCCGCATAAAAAAATAAGCGGTATTTCTACCGCTTATTGTTCTTACTCATAATCACTTAAGTTAATATAACCCACACTAGCAATATCCTCAAGAAAATTTCTAAGTAATTCATCTTTATGGTTTTCGTAATATTTGCTAACCGCTTTGTCTGTAATTACATCTTGAATAAGGCTAAAAAGATGTGCACAAAATCTCTGCTCGTCTTGAGTGGCATTAATATTTTTATAAACAACTTTCTTTTCTTTTTCAACTGTCATTGTATTACCTCACTTTCTATATTTATTATAATAAAAATTTTAGGAAAAATCAAGTATTAATTTTAAACAAAAATCTATTGTAAAATTTATGCAAGATTACTATTGACAAGAAACTCGACGCGTGCCAATCATGCACGCGTCGGCGACTTTGTCAAGTGTTTTTTGTAAAAAATAGGACGATTTCTTGCGGAAATCGCCCCTTTTCTGCCTACTTTTTAGGCTTTCGGGTTTCAGAAATGTTGATTTTGAAGGTTTTATCCCCGATTTTAACCTCAATTAACTTGTTTTCGGTTAAAACAGTGATACTTTCAGGTTCTATACCCTCGCATCTGTCAAGATTAGTGAAAATACTGTCAAAAAGCATCTTTTTTTCATCAGAAACCTTGACGGTTTTAGGTTTTCTTACTTTACCTTTTTCCTTACCCGCATCAACAATTTCTGCGGTCTTGACATTTAGTTCCATACGAGCCATTTCAAGTGCCCCTTCTTCCGTAACGGGTTCGCCGTCAGCAAGGCACTCATTGTAAATCTGTGTAGCAAGTGCGTTAAGTGATTTTGCCATTTTGCTTACCTCCCTTTCTGTATCTATAATATCAAAAATTTTAGGATAATGCAAGTAGTAAAACTGTACAAAAATCCGGCAAAAAATTTGTGAAAATTGTCTATTGACAAAAAATTCGGCCCACGCGTAGCGTGACCGGGCCGAAACACCTGTTATGTAACACTCGTTATTTAATGGGTAAAAAATAACGCCCCCTATTTAAAGGGGGCGTATGCTGACTATTATCTGACAGCGGAGAAGTAGGAAACCTTCTTCTCAACAGCCTTAATAGCACGACCACTCTCAACGAGTTTCTTAAGGTATGCGGAAACTTTCTGTCCGCTCATCTCGGAAACCGCATTGGTAGCGGACTTGACGAGTTCGCTAACAGTAGTGGGCTTATCGAGTGCGGAAAGTGCCTCATAGACAAGAGCCTCGTTAGCCTCAACATCTGCGATATGTTTTGCGGAAACCTTGCTTCCCTTGCGGTCAAGTACCTCGATACGACCTTTTGCAAAGTCCACAATATCCGCACGACCATTAGCCTCTGCAAGTGCAATAATCTCGTTGAAAAAATCTCTCTGGGTAACCTTGTTTGCCATAAAAAACACCTCTTTCTTAAAATTTGATTTATTGGTTTCTTAACCTTACATACATATTGTATCATAGGTTTGTAAGATTGTCAAGGGCTTTATAAAAAAGAGCGACTTTTTTAATAAAGTGGAAAGACCTCGTTTCTTGTTTACCTTTGTCGACTTTGGTTTCTGCTATCTGTCTTTCAGACTTCAACCCTTGTCAACCTTACAAACTTATTATACTATTAAAGAACGATTTTGTCAAGGCTTAAAAAAAATTTTTTTTAAAAATTATTTTTTTATTTCCTTACCTTGTAAATAAATTATAACAAAAATTTTATTAAAAATCAACTGTTAAAATTGCACAAATTTCCGGATCTTTTAAAAGAAAAATTTGTGCAAAATTCCTATTGACAAAATTTGCTGGATGTGGTATAATGAAATTTTCGGCGCTGAATGGCCGAGGCCGCGCCGCCAAACAGGTGTTATGTAATTAATGTTATTTTATTAGGGGTAAAAATAACGGGGGTTATTATAACCCCCGCTTTCTTATCAGCAACCCTCAACATTATTTAATTTATAGAATTTGTTAAGTCGTTTAAGTATCTCAGTATCAAAGTCCTTAACAAGTCCGTGATTTTCCTCAACAAACTTAATAGCCCAGTCGGTTGCTATTCTCTCGTCAGTTAAACCATAATAGGTTTCCTCGGGTAGACTACCACGGTTTATTTTTCTCTTTATGTTTCGGCAATGGTTCTGTGTACGCTTGTTCATGTAGTTCCAAGTCATACAGTGTCCGACCTCATGAAGTAAAGACCAAGTAAATTCAGAAATATCACGGATAGCGGTTCTACTGTAAAGGTTCTCACGGAAACTGTCTACATTTACCGCACTTGCGACAACCGCAATTTGAACCTCGTTAGTAGTAGGATAGCAAGAAAAATCAGTACCAAGCACAACATCTTCAAAGTCATCTATTTCATTGATAAAGTCAGTGCAATAATCCAAAATCTTGTTTAAGTATTTCATTTTCATTTCCTCTCTTTCTATAAATATTATAATAAAAAATTTTAAAAAAATCAAGTAATAATTTTGCACAAAATTCCGGGAAAATTTTTGTGAAATTTTTTATCAAAAAATGCTTGACAAAAATGCCGCAGCTATGGTATAATTAAAAATTCGACGCGTTGTGACCCCACAACGCGCCGCGATTGTCAATAGGTTTTTGCAAAAAAAATGTTCGCCCTTAGGCGAACACTTTTTTAAGGCTCATTTCCTTGCGCTTTCTCTGTGGCAACCGCCAACAAGCCTTGTTTATCTCGGTAGTCATTTTCTTGTGTGTGCGGTAGCACCTTGCAAGAATTTCAACCTCGATTTGAACATCCTCTAAACCTGTATGGCTTTCCGCAAAATTAATGTTTTTAGTTAAAAATTTATAACACGCTTCCGCACTTGTGTAAATATTATTTGAAGGACTAACAAGACCATTTTTTTCGGCAAAGTCAACATAGGTTTTAGTATTCATCAGCGTTTGACAAGCCATATTCCAAATACAAAAATACTGAATACCAAAAGGGAAAAACCAACGAAAACGACTTTTTGTGATATACCTTGTTAAAAGATTAAGTGCATTTTTATCAAAACCCATATTATAAGCACCGACTTTTTTAACATTATATTTTTTAATATCCTCGTGTATCTGCTTACGGATATTGTAAAAAGATTTAAGGACACGCTTTCCGCTCTTAATGTCATCCCAATAGTTAGGAATTTTTTCTGCATAGTATGCGGAAGTCATAACATCCGCAAGGTCAAGAAAAATCTCTGCAACAACAAAAGAACGCTCAACATAAACAGTGCCACGCCTATCACAAATAGCATAGCCGATGTCATAGGGCAAAGGCTGTTCAAGAGTGTTGCAAGTTTCAGTATCAATAACAAGGAATTTTTCGGGCTGTCTGCTCATTAGGTTTATTACCTCTCTTTCATTTGATAAGTCTATTATAGCAAATTAAAGGAAAAATGCAAGTAGTAATTTTGTACAAAATTTGCTCGAAAAATTTGTTAACTTTGCCTATTGACAGAAAAACTGCCCGCAGCGATTTGTCCGCGGGCAGATCACAGGTGTTATGTAACGGGTGTTATTTAATAAATAAAAAAAAACAAGGGGCATTTCTGCCCCTTGCCTTTGTGTCAATTACTGTGCTACTGAAAATCTTGCGACCTTCTTCTCAACGGTTCTGACAACCTTCTTGTCATTAATCAACTGAGTGAGAAGTGCGGTGACCTTCTGTGAGGAAACCTCGGTGGTCATAGCCTTAACGATTTCAGAAACAGTGAGTGCCTTGTCGCTGATAGTATCAAGGATTTCAGTCTTAACACCCTCGTTCTCTTCCTGCTTCTTGTTAGGCTTCTTATTCTCTGCCTTCTTATTAAGAAGAGCAATTCTACCTTTGCAAAAATCTGCAAGGTCTTCTCTGCCGTTATCAAGTGCAAGGTCAATAAGTTCGTTGTAAAAATCTCTCTGAGTAAGTCTGGTCTTTTCCATAATCAACACCTCTTTCAAAAAATTTATTAATGAGTTTCTTTAACTTACATACCTATTGTATCATAGGTTTATAAGGTTGTCAAGGGATTTTAAAAATTATTTTTTTAATTTTTTTTATTTCCCTTACCTTGTAAATACATTATAGCAAAATTTTTTAAAAAATGCAACTGTTAAAAATGCACAAAATTATGGGAAAATTTTTGTGAAAAATGCCGATCAAAAAGTGCTTGACAAAATGTGCGGAGATGTGGTATAATGGAATTTCGGCCCGCGGCAGTGCATCGCGGGCCGTCAAAAAACGGGTGTCATTCAATGACACCCGCTAACTTACAGCACTTTGCAAAACACTCAACGCAATCGAGCCACAAATCATCATCTTTGGCGATTTCGAGAATGTCGTCTATGGTTGCCCCATCGGGAACACCGCACATTAGCCAAATATCAAAAATTTCTTCATCGCCTATTTCGTTAAGAATGTAATTATTCATTTCGCAAAGTATTAAATTTCTTAAAGTTATTGTTGATTTAGGCATTTTTATTACCTCCTAAAAGCATTTTGATAATGAAACATAAAATCCAAACCACAAAAGAAATTTTCCAAGACCAAACCAATGCAAGACCGCACCAATTCAGAAGAAGAATAGCAACATACACAAGACCTGCGGTTAAAAGGAATGAAATGCTACAAAAAACGACGATTGCAATGATTACTTCTAAGATATTTTTCATTTTGTTATCCTCACTTTCTGTAATTATAATACTACAATTAAAGGATAAATGCAATAGGTAATTTTTAACAAAAGTAGAATGAAAAATTTGTGCAATTTACCTATTGACAAAATCACGTCGTGCGGCGACCGCTTGCACGACGCCAAACACTCGTTATTTAATTCTATAGCAAATAGCGGGTGTTATTATAACACCCGCTGTTGAAAGAGAGGAACAGTTATAGTCTACAGACCGCTTATTTTTTAGGCGGTCTATGTTTAATCAATTTTACAGTATAGGCATTTTCGCCATAATTAAAGTTAATTTCAGTTTCGGGCTTGATTTCTCCGATTTCCGCATTGTCTTTAAGTGCGGTATGGATTAAATCAAGTAAATCGACCTTATCCTTATCGACCTTGCGCTCTGTTTTCTTACGCTCTTTCTTAACAGTTGCCTGAGTATAGTTCTGAATTTCTTTTGCGCCAAGTTCCATTTTTGCCATTTCTTCTGCTTCTTCTCTTGTTACAGGCTCTCCATCTTCTTCAGCCTCTCTTATAATCTGCTTTACAAGTTTATCGAATTTATCTGCATACTCTTTTGTCATCATTATTTATTCCCTCACTTTCTATAAAAATTATAACAAATTTTTAAAATTTTGTCAAGTAAGAATTTTTAATCCCAATCAATTTTTTTTCTTTCTTGACGAGTGGGATGTTTTGCGGTTTTCATATCTCTTGTACCGAGATTTTGGTCAACCATAACCCTATGGCTTTTCTGAAGTTCCCTCCAAGCCTTTTTAGTCATATCCTTGCGTCTATCGTATTTCATAATCATTACCTCTCTTATGTAATTATAATACTACTATTATAGGAAAATTGCAATAGGTAAAATTGTACAAATTTGATCAATAAAAATTATTGATTTAGATACTTGAAGAAAAATGCGGTTCGTGCCAACTGCGCACGAACCGCTCAACAAATAACCCCGCACGATTGTGCGGGGTGGCGTCAATTAGCGGATTGCCTTGCGTCTTGCTTTCTGTTTTTCAGTAAGTGTTGAAGGCGCTTCGGGTATCTCTTCAAGGATAACCGTATACTCAAGACCTGAGCCTTTGGCTTCCGCCATAGTGTTAACAGTAGTTCCGTTTGAAAGTTTGTAAATAAGTTTTCTCATAATCTTTACCTCTCTTTTGATTTTCTATAATTATTATAACAAAAATTTTTTTATTTGTCAACCGCAATACAAAAGTTTTAAAAAATAAATATTCAAAACACAACTTGCAGTGTGCATTGCTATTCCGTTGATGTGTCTATCAGTAGCAAAGTCCTTGCAAAGACCAAAGAACGCAATAGCCAAACCAAACCACGAAACCGAAAGACCGAACATCATTATAAGAGCAACATTGATAACTTGAATTATTGCACGAACATCATTCATCTCAAACTTGTATGCACCCTCAATGTTAAAAAATTTTCTCATCTCATTACCTCTCTTTCTTATGTATCTATAATATCACTATTACGGGATAAATACAATAGGTAATTTTGCACAAATTTTCACACAAAATTTTGGTAAAATTGCCTATTGACAAAAAATCGTCGCGCAACGATCCATCGCGCGACGCCAAACGCTTGTTATTATAACGGGTGTTATTTAATAAGCAAAAAAATAACACCCCGAATTTCTTCGGGGTGTTGGTTGTATTACTCGACAACAGCCTTAAAGTAGGACACCTTTTTGTCGGTGGTCTTTACGGCTCTACCGCAGTCAACAAGTTTCTTGAGATAGGCAGATACTTTCTGACCGCTGTAGTCTTTAATCTCGTTGGTTGCAGACTTGACAAGTTCGCTGACAGTAACATCCTTACCAACAGCAACAAGTGCATCATAAACCTGCTCGGTAATAGCGTCAATTTCCTCGGTTCTCTTTGCAGATACCTTGCCAGATTTCTTGTTAAGAGCCTCAATCCTACTCTTTGCAAAGTCTACAATATCTTCTCTGTTGTTAGCGGTTGCAAGTGCGATGATGTCATTGAAAAAATCTTTCTGAGTTCTCTTGTTTGCCATAATTAACACCTCTTTCTTTTTATTGGCTTTTCTTGTTTACAAATACATTGTATCATTTTTTTATTTAATTGTCAAGCATTTTTTTTATTTTCTTGTGCGGAAATGCTTAAAAACCGCTGAAATTGACTGCTAAGGTTTGCCATTGTCGACTAGGTAGGTTGTCCTTCAAAAAGTCGCTTTCTTTTCTTTATCTTATGTATAAATTATAGCAAAATTTTTTATAAAAGTCAAATAGTAAAATTGCATAAAATTTCGGGATCTTTGATCTGAAAATTTGTGCATAATTACCATTGACAAAAATACTGAAGGTATGGTATAATGGAAAATGCGCGTCGTGCAAACCCAGCACGACGCGCTCAAAAAGTCAAGGCATTTCCGCAAAAAGAGAGGGCGGAATTTCTTCCGCCCGTCTGATTATGCCAGATAGTAATAACTGTAGGGGTCAACAGTAGTTAACCGCATTATTTCATTGAGTGCCTCAGTTGCTGAGTCATACCTTGCTACACATACCGCATCATTACGACTAACTGAACGATAGATTTTATACATTTTAAATACCTCTCTTTCTTTTGATAAATCTATTTTATCATTTAAGGGGTTATTTGTCAACCCCTTATTTGAAATTTTTAAGTATTCCGATAATGTCGTTTACATCATAGGCTTTTCCGTTCCACTCTTTGCGGTTCGGTTCTTCATCATCAAAGAGGATACCATTTCCGCAAGTGCTTTTCGGTGTTCCGTACGCTACGATAGAGATTTTATCCCACTTTACAGACGGAAGATGATTTTCAAGCCATTCGAGTTTTGCTTTTTTAACTCTTTCGTCATACTCTGTTGTTGAATTTTTTGCTAACCAACTGATTACCGCTATTTCATAACCATTTCTCTGAAGTCTGTTCAACACTCTTGCAAGGCTTGAAAGATTAACAAGGGGCTTTGCTTCTCTGTAGGGTCTTGCGTTCTTGTTGATAATATCATCAAGCCAACCTTCAACGCCGTAAAGGTCTGCGATAGTTCCGTCTAAATCAAAGTTTATTCTCATAGTCATTACCTCTCTTTCTGTAATTATAATACTACAAAGCACACACAAAAGCAATAGGTAATGTTGCATAAAATTTCGGGATCAAATAGATTAAAAATTTGTACAAATTTACCATTGACAAAATGTGCGGCGATGTGTTATAATAAAATTTCGCGGCGCCACGATCCACAGCGCCGCGCCCAGCATTTGTCAAGTATTTTTTATAAAAAAATTAAGGGGCATTTATGCCCCTTAATCTTCACTGAAAATATCATTATTTTCGCAAAATTCAATGAGTGTATTACACATTTTATTCCACATCATTTTGATTTTTTTGGGGTGAGTTTCCGCATACTCTACCGCCCATGCGGTTGCCTCGATTTCATCAGGCAGATTAAAATACTGATAATTTAAAGCCTTTATTTCTTCTTCTGTTGTTGCATTTTCCATTTCTTCATCAATACGCATTTTTTCAAATTCACAAAATGCATTGGTTTCTTCATCAATTAAATCAAGAGTATAGTGATGTCCGATTTCGTGTAAAAGACTGATAATAAAAGAGTTAGGAACATCATAGTCAAAAGTATCTTTGATAAATTCAAGAAATAATTCATCACTAATATCTTCTTCAAGTATTTTAAAAGAGATTTTACTATTGCTTGGAAAATAACAATAGCCAATTTCATCATCATAAAAGGCTCTTTTGATACCAAAAGATTTAAGTTCATTAGACACAGTTTTATTAAGTTTTCTAATTCCCTTATATCCCATAATTTATACCTCACTTTCTGTATCTATTATAGATTTATTTCGGGATAATTTCAATAGTCATAATGCACAAAATTTAGCTCATAAAATTGTACAATATTACGTCTTGACAAAAGTGCGGCGCGCAACGATCAAACGCGCGCCGCAGATTAAATGTCAAGTATTTTTTATAAAAAAAATAAATGGGTCGGATTTCTCCGACCCTCTCTTTCTGGCTGTTCATACTTGGTACAGCGCTAAACCTTGTTGTTTGTCTATCCTTGAGCATTGGGGATAGACGACGGTCGCATTTTTGGCGCCCAACTTAATCGCTCGACCTTTAGCGCCCCTTTCGGTATTCAGTAAACCAGTAAACATTTAATTGGGTGGACTTCTCATAAAAAGCACCTCTTTTCTTTTTGTATTAGAGCCTCCCGCAGTTCGCTTAATCTCAACAGAGCAAGTCTTGTTCAGATTAGGTACTTCCTTTGGTGGTTTTCCCTCTTTCTAAAGGTAGTATATCAAATTTATTTCCTATTGTCAAGCAAAAGGATAAAGATATCTTTTGACAATAGGTAAAACTTTTTCAGTTACCTCAGCAGAAACTGAAAGTTCATCACTTTCGTCGTTAGGGTCATCGATGAAAAGGGCGAAACGGTCCTCATCAATATCCTCGGTCCAAACGAAAACACCGAGATTAAGAGCAAAGATAATGCTCTCAAGAACAGCGGGAGAAACATAAGCATAACCACAAACAAATCTCATAATCAGTACCTCTCTTTCTGATAGTATAATAACATAATCAAAGAGCATTTACAATAGGTAAAGTTGCACAAATTTCAGGATCTGCGTAATTGAATTTTTGTTACATTTTCTTATTGACAAAATGGCTGGGCATGTGGTATAATAAAAATTCCGCGCGCTACAATCATGCGCGCGGCGACCAAAATGTCAAGTTTTTTATAAAAAAGACCTTTTAGGATTACTCCTCAAAGGTCTCATCGCCAAACATCTCGACGAGTTCAAAAAACTCATCGGTATCACGGCATTCAAAAGGCGTGCCGTTGATTTCGCAACAAAGTTCACCTTCTGCCCAAAAAAGAATGGAGTTGCCCTCCTGTGCAATAACGTCGTAGTTAGCCTTGATAAACTCGATGTGTGTCATACTGATCACCTCTCTTTCATGCTCTAATTATAACATAGAACAAGAACAAATGCAAGAATTATTTTCCGAGATTATCCGCCACCGCAGTGCGTCCCACTTCTATTCTGTACTCGGACGGGCCTTTGGTTCACATTTATTACACGCACACGATGGCGGCCGTGCGTGAGAGTTGTCTTTATCGGCTTGGTCTTACATTGGCGACTTGTGCCTACCGTTCCTCTCGGTTGCCTTACCTCAACTCTGTAATTATAATACCACAGCAATACTGAAATGTCTATTGGTAATATTTCACAAATTTCGGGATCCGCTAACCTAAATTTTTGGTGCTTTTGCCTATTGACAAAATTGGCTGAGGTATGGTATAATGGAAAAACGCGCCGGCACGCAGTGCAAACGGCGCGCCGCGCAATTTAAAAGAGCAGTGGTATTACCACCACTGCCCCGTTGAAGCGAGGCTCTCCGCTATTGCTTCATCATAATCGGCTTCACCTGTGTACTCGTCTGCGTCCTCTTCCTCGCCAAAAATGTCATTTTGGCATTTAGGGCAAATGCCTGAAATCATCTGTTCGCGCTTAGTTGCGGAAAGGTAGGGGAAAGCATCCTGTGCCCTGGTTCCCTTAATCCAGGCGGTATAATCTTTCACAAAAACGGTTACAGAGTGGTCTTTGTTGCAAAAAGAACAATTCATCATTATAGTAATTTTATTCATAATCATTTACCTCTCTTTACTTTCTTTACTATTTCATTATACTCTTTAAGAGTCTTTTTGTCAACTACTTTTGTTTCAATTCTTTTAACATCCTTAAGACAAAAAGCAAGTTTTCTAACATGCTGTTCATTCTGATTCCAAACTGTCACTCTATCATCTTTAAATCTTATTCTGTAATAGGTCATTTTTAATTACCTCTCTTTCTTTTGTTTAGAGAACCGCTGGTATGTAGGCGGTAGATACCGAAGGGTTGCCTTTGGTTTGTAGAAGGCTAATACCGAAACCCTTGAAGGAAATGCCTTTGGTCTGTAGAAGGCTAATACCGTATTTCCTTATCTCTGTAATTATAATACTAAAAAATTTTGTTTGTGTCAAGGAAAAAGTTGCACAAAATTTTGGGATAATTTTTGTTAATTTTTTAGTGCATTTTTCGCTTGACAAAATGGCTGATAGTGTGGTATAATGAAATTTCGGCGCGCTCCGTAGGTCAGCGCGCCACGCAAAAGAGGAAGATTGATTCCTCAATTTCTTCAAATTCAACTTTTTGAATATTTTGTCAACAGTTTTTTTACTTCTTGTTCAAAAAATTTTTCAAAGCACATTTCCGCATTTTTGTTAAGTTCTTTTTTCTGATTTTCTTTTGTTTTATTTCTGCGGTTTGGATTATTGGTTGTTTTATCGATGCGAAGATTTATCATACTTTGCACCTCATACAAGAGGTGCAAGGATGTCCTCGATGTGTCCGATGTCCTCAGTTCTTGCCTTGATAGTAATTTTAGAATAATTCATCTCGATAAGTTCACGCTCGGTGAAGCAAGGATAGTCGTGCTCGATTTTAGCCATAGCATTCTCAAGTGCGTTGGTGTTCTCGATGTAATAAATCTTTTCAGTCATAGTGCTTACCTCTCTTTAAGTGTTTTATCTTTGTTCTGTAATTATAATACTACAATAATTACATCTTGTCAACACTTTTTTAAAAATTTTTTACACTTTTTATTACATCATCATAGCGTGTATCATCTGTGCCATTAGTGAAGAATCGCACCTTTACATTATCACCAATGCGGAAACCGTCGCCATAGAATTCCCATACCTCATTCATAGAATCTTTTACACTAATTACCTCGTCACTTATAGCAACGATTTCCGCATCCATAGTGTAAGTATTTTCAAGGTTTCCCTCAATGCTTGCGACAGTAAATAAAATAATTAACATCAATACAAATGTAAATTTAGTCTTAGCATTATTATTCATACTCTTTATCCTTTCTATTGTGTATTACACATCATACATACATTATAACTCTTTGTGTCTATCTTGTCAATACTTTTTATTACTTATTCATTATCTTCATTAATTCATTAATAATGTTTTTGTGTGCGTCTATTGTTGCGCCTAAGTCCCACTCATTGCGGTTCTGTGCTTCATCATCAACAAGCACACCCTCGCCATACTTTCTACAAGTGTCGGCTTTTCTTATTCCATAACTTGTTACGATAAATTTATCAAGTAAATCAATTAAGCACCTATTGTATAACCATTTTGCTTTTGCATTTCTGACAGCCTTGTCATACTCTGCATTTCTTTCTTTGCTACCCCAAGAAATAATACCAATGTTATAACCTTTTGCCTTAAGTTCTACAAAGAGATTAAGTAAATCTACATCATTGTAAAGAGGCTTTGCGGTTGCGTAAGGTCTTACATTGTGTGCAAGTAAATCATCAAGCCAACCATTTACATTATAAAGGTCTGCTATTGTGCCATCCATGTCGAACCATACCCACTTACTCATACTTACTACCTCTCTTTCTGATACTACTGTACTAAAAATTTTGATTTTTGTCAACTAAAAAAATGCACAAAAATTAATTAAAATTTTTGTGCATTATTACTATTGACAAAACCCAGCTTAATAATGTATAATAATATTTTATAAAATGTTTAGATTTGGGATCTTGTATACAAGTATACAGGCTGCTTTTGGCCGGTAAAAATTACAAGAGGTAAGAACAGTGGTAAAGACGCTGCGCAACAACCATCCGCGCAGCGAGCAACGATAACTATTATTATCTATGTTCTAGTAAAGATTGCATCATTAAATAATATTTTAATCATTTAATTAATTTATTTATTATTATTGTTTATTCTATTGTTTATTGTGATGATTGTCTTTTATTGATGATAGTCATTGATTGCTTGCTGTTGTGCTTGGCAGCAGGCGTTTGTTAGGGCTGACCATCCACATTGTTTGTTGGGGGTATGTCTTTAGCTAGGAGACTCCTGGGCAATAAATGGGGGCAGGTATTTCGGGATTTTTTCTAGTGTAATAGAGAAAATGGTTTTTGCTCCACCCTACCAGCACCAAAAATTTTTCAAATTTTTGGAAAACGACACCAAAAATTTTTCAATTTTCTAAAACACGACACAATAGTAGGAAAACAACAATTTATTGTTGTTTTCCTCTTTCCGCACAAATATATATCCGCCCGCAAAAATTTTCCGTCTTCGTTATCATTTTTCTTGACTTTTGCAAAAATTTTTGGTACAATTATTATAAGAATAAAGAAAGGAGACTTTATATGGAGATTCAAGAGCATATTAAAATGGACTATGATCTCCCCACCGCAGAGGAAAGAGTAAAAAAAGTAGAAGAAATAATTGCAAATACGCCACCTGAAAAATTAACTCCATACTATTTGGATAAGATGGCTGAATATATTACAGATCCCATAACAAAAGAAGAGAAAAAAGAAAAATTAATTTTAACTAAAAATCATATGAAGAATGTGCGGTCAAGGGAAACCTCATTCGAAGGACTCATCGGAAAGCTAGAAAATGGTGAGGATGGCATCTATAACATGATTGCCAATGATAAAAATATTATATTCAATAAAAAGAAACCTATTTCAGAACAAGAATTCGAAGATTATTCTGTATTAAAATCCCTAAAAGAAGATATTATAAAATTAGAAGAAAAATTTAAAAATACTCGCGGAAAGAATGCTTTTATACTTAAAAAACAAATCATGGAGATGTATCAAAATCTCTATGAAATGAAAAAAGCTTTTAATCCACCCATCTATACAAATAGCCCTGCGGCAAAGAGTCTAGCCAAGTTCGATCTTTCGGACTACATTACTATCGGCGAAGACGGGCTCCCGCATAACCGCGGATACATTAGCTTTTTTAATGAAGATCACATTTCGCTCTTGTTATGTAATTATGCGAAACTCAAAGAAGAATGCTGGGAAAAAGTTCAAAGTGATCTTAAATGGTTAATGGAAGATTTTGATGGTCTTGTGTCGCGGGCACTAGAAGAAAATTATCCAATGTATTATGACATTGTTGTGTACAAAATAGATGGTAGACAAAATGTAGAAATTCAACAGCTTCTTTATGAAGATTATGGTATTAGACATTCGGTAGAATATATTTCGTCTTTATGGCGCAACAAAATTCCTAAAGTTATTGCGGAGACGGCGGTTAACGAATACTTAGTCTGGTACTATACCAACGAAGAGCGCGGTAAATGGAAGCGTTGTTCAAGATGTGGACAAATTAAGTTAGCTCATAATAACTTCTTTTCAAAGAATAGTACAAGCAAAGATGGTTGGTATTCTATTTGTAAATGTTGTAGAAATAAGAAAACCGACCAAAAGAAAAGAATAGTAAAGGAGTGACCTTATGCCACAAGGAATTGCGGTAGCCGAGAATGGTCAGGTTTATTGTTCTAAATGTCGAAAGACGATGGCGGCAACCAATTTTTATCAATATAAAGATGGTACAAAGTGTGAACTTTGTAAACCATGTCTAACTTTACATATTAACAATTTTGAGCCTGATACATTCCTATGGCTATTAGAAAAATTTGATGTACCTTATATTCCTGCGGAATGGAATATTCTTAGAGATCGTGCATACCAAAAAGATCCTTATAAAATGAATGGTATGTCAGTCTTTGGTAAATATCTTTCTAAAATGAAACTCAAGCAATGGAAACAGTATACTTGGGCAGATACAGAAAGACTTCAGGCAGAAGCCGAAGAAAAAGCTAAATTATATGGTAAGCAAGAAGTAATCAATGAAGAGAAGATGAAAGAAATGGAAGAGGCTTACCATAATGGTGAAATTACTGAAGCACAATGGCTTACTTATCAAGAAATAAATGCTCCTCAACCAGAATTTACAATGATGGATGGTGCGGTAACCACCCTTGGGCCCGGTGGAGCTGGCACCATGCCGGTAAATGACAATCCATTTGAAGCGGCAGATCTCCCAGATGTAGGAGCAGAATTAACAGAAGAAGATAAGATTTATCTTACTAATAAATGGGGTCAGTTGTATTCATGGGCAGATAGAGTTTATCTTGAAGGTAAATATCAGGATTTCATGAATTCATTTGATATTCAAGGTGCGGCAAGAATTGATACCTTAATTCAAATTTGCAAACTTTCATTAAAAATGAATCAAGCACTTGATACAGGAGATATGGATTCTTACGCAAAACTTTATAAAGCATATGATACTTTGATGAAGAGTGCAAAATTTACAGAAGCACAGAGAAAAGAGGAAAAATCTGGAGATTTTGATTCCGTTGGTCAAGTTGTATATTATGCGGAGAAGGAAGGTGGCAAGATTCCTCGATACAATATTGATACGCCACTCGATATTGTTGATAAGGCAATTGCTAATCTTAAAAAATATAATCATGATTTAGTTGCTAATGATCCTACTCTTTCACAGATGATTGAAAACTTTATCAAACGACGTGAAAGTGCGGAAGCGCAGAAAAAAGACCTCCAAGAAGCAGCTGCGCAAGGTAAAGATTATGTTGAAATAGAAAATGAAGATTATGAAGAATTTAATAAACTTCTAAATGAAGAGGAGGATGAAGAATGAGTTTACAACAAATACTCGATGTTTCATCCTCTCGTTCTCTTGTTAAGGATGAAGTATCAGAAGAAAGAATAAAAGATAATTTAGATACAGTAAGAGAAGAAATTGCTTTTTTTAGAGAATATCCAGATTTATTTGTTGATGTTATAAAAGGTCCAGAATGTACTTTTAAATTTAGATTTACGCAAAGAATTTTTTTACGCTGTATTATGCGGCATCGCTATGTATATTGCGTATTTACACGTGGTTTTAGTAAATCATTTTTAGCAATTATGGCATTAATGCTTCGTGCTATTTTATTTCCTGGAAGTAAAGTATTTGTTACTACCGGCGGAAAAGAACAAGCCGCATTAATTACTATTTCAAAAGTTGAAGAGATTTGTAAATTAATTCCTGCTCTTTCAAATGAAATTAACTGGGAACGTGGTGCTTCTACAAAATCAAAAGATAATGTAAAATATAAATTTAAAAATGGTTCAGAATTAGATATACTTGCGGCAAGGGAAAGCACTAGAGGTCAGCGTCGTAATGGCGGAGTTATAGAAGAGGTAATAAGTAATATTGCCTTAATACATTCTTTTCCTGTTTATCAGCAGGGGTTACAGAAATGTAGCTAACGGGGAAGCCTAAGTTTAAAAATATGGTAATCCCGTGGGAAAATTTGGACAGATTTACCTATTTATAAAAATGGGAAATGGACAAATTAGCCTGTATCGACTATCCCTGAGGTTGAAATGCTGGGGAGTAGGGTTGCTATTGATACGCAGCTAGGTTTTAGGAAACGAAGCCTATGAAAACCGAAAGAGATGTAATACTTTTAAAGTATTAAAATTTAGTCAGTGCTTATGGAAACATAAGAGTTACATGAATATTAGTTGATGAAACTGCACTTAATGAAATTATTATTCCTACTACAAACGTTGATAGAAACCTTCCAGATGGAACAACAGATCCAGATGAAGTTGTTAACCAGTCTCAGATTTATATTACATCTGCTGGATGGAAAAATTCTTATGCTTATGATAGATTAATAGAAATATTATTAAATTCAGTTTTATTTCCTGATCAATATATGATTCTTGGCGGAGACTACCATCTCGCGATTCTTGAGGGTGCCGTTAAAGAAGACATGGTGGACGAAATGAAAATGAACGGAACCTACGACGAGTCTTCTTTCGATAGGGAATATGGAAGCGTATGGTCCGGAGATGCCGCAAATGCTTATTTCTCAAATGATGTATTTGAAAAACATAGAGTATTATTACAACCAGAAAATGAATTTAGTGGAAGATCAAGTAAAAATGCTTATTATATAATTGGAGTTGACGTAGGTCGTAAAGGATGTAATTCAGAGGCTAGTATTATAAAGGTTACGCCACAACCTCAAGGTGATGCTATTAAGTCTCTTGTAAATATATATTCTTTGGCGGCTGAACATTTTGAAGAACAAGCTATTCATATTAAGAAATTATATTATAAATATAAAGCAAGATGTATTGCTATTGATGCTAATGGTCTTGGTGTTGGTTTAATAGACTTTATGGTTAAAGCACAAATAGATCCAGCAGATGGTACTGAGCTTCCACCTTTTGGTGTTGAAGGTGGTACTTATGAAGAAGTAATGCAAGATTATAAAAAATACAGAACTGATGACATGGAAAGAGATGCTATGTATTTAATTAAAGCGAATGCACCAATTAATACAGAAGCTCATACTTACGTTCAAACACAAATGAGTAGTGGTAAAATAAAACTTTTAATTGATGAACAAACAGCTAAAGCTAAATTAATGTCAACAAAAGTAGGACAGAATATGACTCCAGATGAAAGAAACGACTATTTAATGCCATATCAGCAAACGACTATTCTCAAGAATCAAATGCTCAATCTTGTAGAAGATAATGACGGGGTTAATGTTATTTTAAAGCAGAATAATAGATCAATACCTAAAGATAAATTTTCTAGTTTTGAGTATGGAATGTATTATATTAAACAAGAGGAAGCAAGAAAGAAAAAGAGAAAATCTAGTTCTCTTGCGGATATGTTATTTTTTAATTGATGCGGCGGCCGGTTAATGAATCCTTAGTCTAGGTTTATGATACATTAACCGGCTTCGGGCAAAGGTTATTAAATTAATATTCTTGTTTCTTATTTATAATGTATAAGAAGAAAGTGAGTAATATATTTTATGAGAAGTTCACGCGGAGAAATTAAAATAGTAGATATTTTAACTCTTGCCGGCTTAAATTTTAAAGAAGAATATAGTTTTCCAGATTTGGTTAGTTCTAGTGGAAGACCTTTAAGGTTTGACTTCGCTGTATTTGATGACGAAGGAGAGCTTGATTTTTTAATCGAGTATCAAGGTATCCAGCACTATGAGGCTAAGTCAAATTTCGGAGGAGCTAGAGGTTTATATCAGCAAAAATTTAATGATACTCAAAAAAGAGAGTATTGTCAAAAGCATGGATATACTTTAGTTTGTATTCCTTACTGGGATGAGAATCGTTTGGATTATGACTATATTATGAGGGCCGCAGGGTATTAATAAAAATATAATTTTGGATAAAGTTTGACTTTATTCAAAATTTTT
>Ga0310786_10004189_pt1 | contig 20208 bp, 18 predicted proteins | sample AusTroGonzalo_MG_FD_203881 | JGI IMG/M metagenome (GOLD analysis project Ga0310786, IMG submission 203881) | Bovine rumen microbial communities from tropical cattle in Woodstock, Queensland, Australia - Gonzalo_03 (v2) (version 2) | ecosystem: Host-associated > Mammals > Digestive system >... | reverse complement strand
CGAGCATCATTTGCTTCCTTTCTTTGGAAAGGCGCATGTGGCATACATCCCGGATGGACAGGTGGTTGGTTTGAGCAAACTTGCAAGAACCGTTGAGGTGTACGCGAGAAGGTTGCAGATACAGGAGCAGATGACCGGACAGATTGCGGATGCTGTGATGGATACGCTTAAGCCGAAGGGAGTTATGGTAATGCTTGAGGCGGAGCATATGTGCATGACAATGCGCGGCGTCAAAAAGCCCGGAAGTAAAACGGTAACACTTGCGGCAAGAGGAGTTTTTGAGAAGGATGAAAGCTTGAAACAGCTTTTTTTCAAAATGTTGGAACGATAACAGTTGCCACCCGCGAAACGTTGATTTCGGGGAAACAAAAAGGGAGGATCAGTATGGAAAGGATTGACAAACTGATTGATGATCAAGTGTTTTTGATGCATTTGGCAGCGATCGAGACAGCGGAAACAAACAGGGTTTTTTGCAAACATGGGATGGAGCATTTTATGGATGTCGCCCGGATTGCGTGGATCCTGAATTTGGAAGAGAAGCAGGGGATCGAAAAAGATGTGATTTATGCTGCCGCTTTGTTGCATGATATTGGCAAGCATATGCAATACAGCAACGGTGACGCGCATGAAATCGCCGGAAGTGAGATCGCTCCTCCGATTTTGAAGGCATGCGGTTTTACGGAAGAGGAGATTGAGAATATCCGCCTTGCAATCTTAAGCCACAGAGACGGACAGGTCGCTGAGGAAAAATCTTTGCGCGGCATTCTTTACAGAGCGGATAAGATGAGCCGTGCCTGCTATTCCTGCAAAAAGTCAGAGGAATGCAATTGGGCTGAAAAAAAGAAAAATACAAGGATTGAATATTGAGGCCTTATGAAATGAGTGCGAAGCATTGTGGCGGAACCATTCATTCATGGCTTTATAATCGATCCTGCGATAAGGAGAAGCGGGAATGCGCATAGGAAACAGAAATTTCGAGACAGACGCGCATACCTATGTCTGGGGGATTCTGAATGTTACACCGGATTCTTTTTCGGACGGAGGCAAGTGGTTGCAGTCGGATCAGGCTTTAAAGCATGTGGAAATGATGATGAAACAGGGGATGGATGTGGTGGATATCGGAGGCGAATCCACCAGACCGGGATATGCAACTGTTTCGGCAGAAGAGGAAATTGAAAGAGTGGTTCCGGTGATCAGGGCAGTGAAGGAACACTTTGACATTCCGATTTCATTGGACACATATAAAGCAGAGGTTGCACAGGCCGGTATCGAAGCAGGAGCTGATCTGATCAATGACATCTGGGGACTTAAAAAAGATCCTCGGATGTCGGCTGTGATTGCAAAATCCGGTGTTGCCTGTTGCCTGATGCATAACAGAAGCGAGGCAGGATATCAGTCACTTACGGAAGATATTCTGGAAGATTTGAAGCAGAGCCTTAAACTGGCTGAAGAGGCGGGGATTTCTTCGGATAAGATCATTTTAGATCCTGGGGTCGGTTTTGGGAAAACCAGAGAAGATAATCTCGAGGTGATCGGCAGGCTGGAAGAGTTCCGGAGACTGGGCAAACCGGTACTGCTTGGTGCCAGCAGAAAATCCGTGATCGGACTGACATTAGATCTGCCGGTTGATCAAAGGGAGGAAGGTACTATTGTCACTACAGTTATGGCTGTGATGAAGGGGGCTTCTTTTGTTCGGGTTCATGACGTGGAAAAAAATGTTCGAGCGATCCGCATGGCAGAGGCAATTCTGGAAAGGACTGTAAACAATGGATGAGATCAGGATCAGGGAATTGGAGATTTATGCCCATCACGGAGTTTACCCTCAGGAGAAAGAGCAAGGCCAGCGTTTTTATTTGAATGTGACTTTATTTCTTGACACGAGGCCGGCCGGATTACTGGATGATCTGGAATATTCCGTGAACTATGGAGAAGTATGTAATCGCCTAGACGAATGGATGAGGGAAAATAAATATGATTTGTTGGAGACGGTCGCGGAGATGCTTGCTGACCGCCTTCTTTGTGCCTTCCCATTGGTTCGGGAATGTCTGGTGGAAATCCGAAAGCCCGAGGCGCCGATCGATCTGCCTTTTGGCAGTGTTTCGGTTGCAATCAGACGAGGATGGCACAAGGTTTATCTATCGGTTGGCTCGAATCTGGGGGATAGGGAAGCAACGATTCTTTGTGCTTTGAATGATCTCAAAAAATGCAAAGCAGTTCGGGGTGTCAGAATGAGTCAGCTCATGGAGACAAAGCCCTACGGTGGCGTGGAACAACCGGACTTCTTAAATGGTGCCATTGAATTGGAGACGACCATGCCGCCTCTTGAACTGTTGGATCATCTGCATGGATTGGAGCATAATGCAGGCAGAAAGCGCGAGATTCATTGGGGTCCAAGGACCCTTGATCTTGATATATTATTTTATGATAAACTAGTTTACGAAGATGAGAATCTGATCATTCCGCATGTGGATCTTGTAAATCGTGAATTTGTTTTAAAACCGCTCAAGGAGCTTGCACCGAATTTCAGACATCCGATTCTGCAAAAAACGGTTACTGAGCTTTTGGAAGATATTTCAAGGTGAAATGCGCACACAGACCTGTGAACAGACCGGTCAGGATGGCACTGATCACTAATGCGGGAAGATACCCCGCAACCCAGATCGTGCGCGTAATAGCCAAAGCAACTGCTATCTGAGCCAGATTGTGTGATAGAGCGCCCCACACGGCTGTCAGATATAAAAACCGTTTTTCAAGGAGTTTATCCGAAAGTGTCATGATAAAAAGCGAACAGAGCGCACCGGTTAAGCTGTAAAGAAGACTGATAGCATGACCAAAGAAGAAAAATGACAGCAAAACACGGCAGAATAGTACAAACATAGCATCCCTGTGTCCGTAGCGATTCAAGACGATCAGGGTAACGATATTTGCAAGTCCGAGCTTTATGCCGGGAACCGGAACAGGAGCAGGAAGAAGCAGCTCAAACCGGTATATGATAAGTGCAACCGCGGTAAGCAGGGCCAGACGGGTCAGTTTTTGAACGGATCGATTCATATTCAGTCCCTCAATCATTGGATTCGTAAAGAGATTTAATAAGTAATGGCATCTATGTCCGGAATTGCATGGAGGTCTTTTTCTTCGACTACACGTATTAACAGATGGTTCGGAAGGCATGATACCGGCACGTGAAGGTGTGAAGAGATCCCCTGATGGATGCAATATTTTCCGGGGCAACTGGAGGATACAATCCCAATGGATCCGGGACAGATGCGTACGATATTATAGGATCCGTTTTCGCCATACACCGGGAACTCATAGCTGTTCCCGATATCGTAAAGCGGGATCGTATGGATGAGTCGTCCGTTTTGATAAATCTCAGCGGTGAGTTTGCTGCTGTTTTTTTTATCCCAGACATTTTTTACAATGAAAAGAACGGATAAAAGAAAGAGCAATATAAGAACCGCTGTCATAAGAATTGCCGTTTTTGTAGCGGAAGGGAGCTTTTTCATCATGTTATCCTCATATCGGATTCAAAAGATTCTTTCATCTGTAAACAGTATAGCAGAGAAATCGTACAGCGCAACAAAAAAAATCAGGATAGGGATTGCGGTGATCGCTGTCATTTTGCTGGCCGGGTGTGAACGGATAAACGAACAGGACTCTTCCGTCAGCAAAACAAATCTTACGGATACAGCAATGGGAACCATCGTATCGATCACGCTATATGATCAAAAAGATGAAGATCAAAGAAGTGAAGATCAAAGAAATAAAGATCAAAGAAATAAAGATCAAAGAAATGAAGATCTGGCAGAAAGCATGATGGAAGAGATCAGGCGACTTGAGAACGAAGAGTTTTCCCGCAGGATAGAAAATTCCGAGATTGGCAGGCTCAACATAAACGGGAGAGGTATCGTGCCCGAGGATGCGGTCCCTATGCTGGAGCTTTGTTTTAATGTCTCCCGTGAGTCCGGTGGAGCGTTTGATATTACAATCGGAAGGTTGACGGAGCTATGGAAGATAGATGAATATGCGCAGGAGGGAAGTGGTGCGGTTCCGGACGTGGCAGCCATAGAAGAGGCACTAAAATATTGCGGATATGAAAAAATAGTATGGAATAATGATGAAATGATTTTGCGGGAGGGCATGAAGTTGGATGTCGGAGCTGTAGCAAAAGGGAGTGCACTGGATCGCATCAGAATTTCACCGGGAATTCCGAAGGATGTGTCGGGTGTGATCTCGTTAGGGGGCAGCATCATGACTTTTGGAACAAAACCGGATAATCGTCCGTGGAAGATCGCTATTGTGGATCCCGTGAAGCCGGATGCGTCAATCGGTTACCTGGAGGTGACGGGAACCTGTTTTGTTTCCACATCGGGTGACTACGAACGGTATTTTGAATTGGCGGGGAAGAAGTATCATCATATTCTTGATCCGCACACGGGTTACCCGGCAGAGAGCGGATTAAGGAGCGTGACCATTCTTTCCGACAGCGGTGCGGCCAGCGACATTTTATCAACTGCTTGTTTTGTGCTTGGCTGGGAAAAAGGAGCAGAACTGGCTGACGATTATCAGGCCGGGATAGTTGCAGTTACGGATAACGGTGAAGTATTGTGTAACGAGACGGCAAGTGAAAAGTTTCATAAAGTTTTGAAATAAGATGTGCACGGAAAGTTTGTTATGTCACTTGAGAAAAAGTGCTATTTAGTGTATGATAATTGCATGCAGATACGCTGTGACAGCTGTGATATCCGGAGGAGAAAAGATGGAAAATGCAGATATTTCAAATGTAAGTTTTCTTTTAATGGATCAGGCTGAGGCCAAAGCAGTGGAAGAAAAGCTTCCGCCGGAAGAGGAAATGCAGGATTTGGCTGATTTTTTTAAGGTATTTGGAGATGCGACGAGATTGAAGATTATGCTGGCGCTGCTTTGCAGAGAGATGTGTGTCTATGACATTGCTACGCTTCTTTCCATGAGTCAGTCGGCGATTTCTCATCAGTTGCGGATATTGAAGCAAATGGATCTTGTCAAGCATCGGCGGGAAGGGAAAACAATTCTGTATGCACCTGCCGATGATCATATCATATCCATACTCAGCCAGGGACTGGATCATATAGAAGAATAAAAAAGGGCAAAGCAATGCGCGAATGCCAATCGAAGCGGTGCAATCAGCGCGATTTAACCGCTGACTGTGCCTCGGTAAAGACGGAGCATGAGGTGGAGCCGATCGGTCCGTGATAGAGGATTTTGCTTTCATATTCCTGGAAATATACATTATGTGAAGTCATATTGATATGGGTATAATTCCCCTCAGCAACTATAAAACTATCGGTACCATCCGTACGCATGCATTTCAGCGCAGGATCGGTGCCGTTTTTTTGATAGTAAATATATCCGGATCCTACATTGAAACAGTCCACGCGGTCGGAGGTAAGAACCTCGGAGACGCCTGTGCCCAAACCATATCTGCAAAGGCGATAATTATGTGAAATGTCCATGAAATAGACATATCCGTCCTCCACAACCGGGTAATACATCGGGGTGCTGAGGACCTGACTTGGAATGTCATTGGCAGTATTTAGAACGAACAAGTGATGGTTGTCTTTGGTGCTGTTATAGTAGATATTGTTGTCGTAGACGGCAGCAGGGTTGATCACATAACCCGCGAGCGAGACTTGTTCGGTCTTATCACAGCGCAGTTTGATAAACTCAATACCGGTGTTTTTTACAGTAACAAGATACAGATAATCATTGATCAGCTGACCGGTTACCACAACGTCATCGACAAGATTGTAAATGTGCTGACAATCTGTTGTAGCCCTCCGAAAGCCATGCTTGGAAGCAATGTTGGAAATATCCCCGGATCCTGAGACATTGCTTTGGAAAAAATAGATATAATCGCCTCCCGCAAGGAGATTTTGAACCACTGCCGTATTGAGCAGTTTGATGTTTTTTTCATCAGGTGTCATCGTGTACAGAGCACCGTCATCAAAAGGATTGGAAAAGTAGATCGTATCATTATATTCACAAAACAAACCGGAGTTGTTCAGATTGCCGGCAGTATTTCCTATAGTGTCTTTCGGGTTGATGATCAGTTTGTCTTTTTTGTGAAGAATGAGAAAGGAAATGAATGTGAGAAGAGCAATCACGGAGCAAAGAACGATCAAAAAGACCCTTCCGTTTTTATGAAGAAAGAAGTTTTTTAATTTTCTCAGGGTAAATCGTCTGGCCATGAGAGCTCCTTTCGATCGGATCGCAAGATCATGTTCTTTGGCACGCCTATAGTATGAGCCTATAGTACGGCTTACTTTTTCACTTATAGTATAACTTACTTTTTGCTTGCTATCAAGAAGGAATAGAAGTATTATTATAATCAAGGGTAGTTTTGCCCGTATACTGAAGCAGGAAAGAGAGCGCAAACGTAAGATGAAAGAATTAGCGGAACTAAGAGCACAGTTGGATGAAGTCGACGGACAAATTGTTGATCTGTTTGAAAAACGAATGGACATCTGCAAAGAGGTAGCTCTCTATAAAATAGAGACCGGAAAAAAAGTATTTGACAGACAGCGTGAACAGGAAAAACTAGCCAAAGTAAAGAGCCTTACAGACGATGATTTTAACAAAAAAGGTGTAGAAGAATTGTTCGAGCAGATAATGTCTATGAGCAGAAAACTGCAGTATAGGCTTTTGGCGCAAAACGGTGCACAGGGCAGACTTCCCTTTATAGGTGTGGACGTGCTTGATACGGAGAAGGCGCGGGTCGTTTTTCAGGGAGCGGAAGGAGCATATTCTCAGGCGGCTATGAAAAAATATTTTGGAAATGATGTCCACAGTTTTCACGTGGACACATTTCGGGAAGCGATGGAATCCATTGCGGAAGGAATCGCAGACTTCGCAGTGCTTCCCATTGAGAATTCCACAGCGGGCATCGTCAGCGAAATTTATGATCTGCTTGTGGAATTTGAAAATTACATAGTGGGTGAGCAGATTATACGGATCGAGCATTGCCTTATGGGAGTGCCCGGTGCAGATATCGCGGATATTCGAAGCGTTTATTCGCATCCGCAATCCCTGATGCAAAGCGCGAGATTTCTGGCAGATCATGACTGGCAGTTGATCAGTATGCAGAATAATGCTTTTGCGGCAAAAAAGGTTGCGCAGGAAAAGAATCCGACTCAGGCAGCGATCGCGAGTGAATATGCTGCAGAAATCTATGGGCTTGAGATTCTGAAAAAAGGTGTGAATCAGAGCGATTCTAATTCCACCCGGTTCATCGTAGTGACAAACCAGCGGATTTTTAAGAAGGATGCCAAAAAGATCAGCATTTGTTTCGAGGTGCCGCATGAGAGCGGATCTCTTTACCATATGCTTTCGCATTTTATCTACAATGATCTGAATATGACAAGAATAGAGAGCCGTCCGATACCCGAGAGAAGTTGGGAATATCGCTTTTTCGTTGATTTTGAGGGAAATCTTGCAGATGGCGGTGTGATGAATGCGCTACGGGGGCTTCGGGAGGAAGGCATTAATCTCAGAATTCTGGGAAATTATTGATACCGGATGATGCAGGGGCGAAAGGTGCAGAACCTTGTCACATCTAACAAAAGAGCTTTTGCCTTGTGATCACATAAAGGAATGGAACATAGGGACAGGTGAATGAAATGAACAGGAAAAATTTGATCTTATATAGAAAACTGACACAGGAGCCGCTTTTTCGGAAGATGACTGATCTGATAGAGGATGATATGGAAAAGGATGGCGGAGATCTTTCCAGAAAAGAGTGTCTTACAGGAGGCTTGTTGGAATGTATCGGTGAACTGACAGAACTTGCCGAAAAAGGAGGATTTGTAGGGAACTTATGGCACTGCTATCTGGCAGATCTGTTGGTGAATGACGAGAATGCGTATAGTCTTGCGTGTGAAATGCAAAAGGAACCGGAAGGCAGTATCAGGCAGATCGCTGCACATGATTTTGCCGTCCTTAGGACTTTTTTTGATTATGATCTGAAAGCACTTGCCGAAAGACTTGATGTACCGGAATTGGAAATTACTTTGGATTATGTCAGGGATGACAGAGCCGGCGGCAGATACAACCGCAGGATCAGCGGACATATCTGTCAGTTGGCGAGGGATCTCGCGAAAACGAGAGATGCTTTTGAAATGAAAGGTGTAACGGCCGCTTTTTATGAGAAGTTCGGCGTTGGAAAGTTTGGACTTCACAAGTCTTTCAGGATCATTCATGACGGGGATGGAGTAAAGATTGAGCCGATCCGCAATATTGCCCACGTACATTTTGATGACCTCGTCGGATATGAGGACGCGAAGCGCAAATTAAGAGATAATACGGATGCGTTTGTGGAAAAACGTCCGGCAAACAATTGCCTGTTGTTTGGCGATGCGGGCACGGGAAAATCCTCCAGTATCAAAGCGATGACAAATGAATATTATGAGAAGGGACTGCGTGTAATTGAAATCTACAAGCATCAGTTTCAGGACTTAAATGAGGTGATCAGCAGGATCAAGAACCGGGGATATCGATTTGTCATTTACATGGATGACCTGAGTTTTGAAGATTTTGAGACGGATTATAAATATCTGAAGGCTGTCATCGAGGGTGGCCTGGAAAAGAAACCGGAAAATGTGTTGATTTATGCGACATCAAACCGGAGGCATCTGATCCGCGAATCATACTCCGATAAGGAGGATGAAGATATGCATACCGGAGATACGGTACAGGAGAAGCTTTCGCTTGCGTACCGCTTCGGCGTCACAATCTATTACGGCAGGCCGGACAAGAAGGAATTCCAGGCAATCGTAAAAGTACTTGCCGAGCGCTATGGAATTGATATGCCGCAGGAGGAGCTCCTTCTGGAAGCCAACAGATGGGAATTGTCGCACGGGGGCCTGTCCGGAAGGACAGCAAGTCAATTCATCGATTATTTAAGGGGGAGTGCTGAATGAGCCTGAAAACATTTGCAGCCATCTCTGTGGGCAGTTTTGAGTTGACCATGAAGATTTATGAATTTTCAGGGAAGAATACGATCCGGGAAATCGATTGTATCAGCCAGAGGCTGGATCTCGGGAGTGAAACTTATGCCACAGGAAAACTGAGCAGGGAGAAGCTGGATGAACTGTGCAGGACGCTGATTGATTTTACGAAGATCATGAAAACTTATAAGGTTGACGCGTTCCGTGCGTATGGAACAAGTGCGCTTCGTGAAACAGAGAATACATTGATTTTGCTGGATCAGATAGCCAGAAGGACTGGGATCACGGTCAAGATACTGAGCAATTCGGAACAAAGATTCCTGGATTATAAATCGGTTGCGTCCAAGGGAGAGAGTTTTCGTCGGATCATAGAAGAAAAGACAGCAATTGTGGACATCAGCGGCGGCAGTATTCAACTGTCGCTGTTTGATAATGATGCGCTGATGAGTACACAGAATTTGCGAATAGGTGTGCTCAGACTGCAGGAAATGATAAATCGTTTGGATGCCGGAAGGGACCGGATGGAGGCGCTGGTTGATGAGCTTGCGGATGCACAGCTTTCGCCTTATAAAAAACTGTATCTTAAGGATCGTGAGATTCAAAATATCATTATCGTGGACGATTATATTTCACCGTGGGCAATTCGGAGAGCCGGAAATGATCCGGACAAGGCGACGATACAATTAGAGGACTTTGAGGCTTTGATGGAGCTTCTTCATACCGGAGGAACGGCCGGCGCGGCCAGGATCCTGGGAGTTGCCGAGGAGAAGGTTCCGCTGGTTTTGATCAGCGCAGTTCTTGCGAGGAGAATCGCAAATGTTATGGGGGCAACACGTATCTGGGCTCCCGGTGTAACACTTTGTGACGGTATGGCATATGAATATGCCGAGGAGATTAAAATGTTTCGCGGCGAGCATGATTTTGAAAAGGATATCATTGCTTGCGCATCCAATATCAGCAAACGCTATATGGGCAGCAAAAAACGCGCGGAGACATTGGAATACCTGGCAACTGTCATCTTTGACAGCATGAAAAAAGTGCATGGGATGGGGAACAGAGAGAGGCTTTTCCTTCAGATTGCATCGATCCTGCATGATTGCGGCAAATATATTACTCTGGTGGACATCGGTGAGACATCTTATGATATTATCATGGCAACGGAAATTGTCGGTTTATCCCATGCGGAGCGTGAAATTGTTGCCAGCGTTGTGCGGTACAATCACAGTGACTTTATCTATTATGGATATTCGGATATAAGAGGCACCGATTTTTCGGGATGTGAGAATTATCTGACGATTGCAAAACTTACTGCGATTCTTCGTATCGCTAACAGCCTTGACAGAAGTCACAAACAAAAGCTGAAAGGATTGAAGGCACAGCTTCAGGATGATCAGTTGATCCTGACTGTTGATACGCAGGAGGACGTGACGTTGGAAAGAGGTTATTTTGATATGTACAAACCTCTTTTTCAGGAAGTATATGGTATCACTGCAACATTGAAAACAAAAAAGAAATTTTAGGAGGCAGGGAGTATGGCAGACAAAGCGAGGACTTCGACTGGCAGGACTAAAATAAATTTCAAGAATCCGAAGTATTACGAGAACCGGGAGCTTTCCTGGATACTGTTTGATCACAGAATCCTCGGAGAGGCACGGGATAAGACAAATCCGTTGTTTGAACGCCTGAAATTCCTTAGTATTACAGCTTCTAATCTGGACGAATTTTTTATGGTACGAGTGGCATCCATTAAGGATATGGTGAATGCCGGTTATACCAAAAAGGACATTGCCGGAATGACTCCTTCACAACAACTTGCGAAAATCAGTGGCGCAATCCATAAGCTTGTCGAACTTCAATATACCACGTGGGGAAGATCCTTGAAACCGCAGCTTGAGAAAGACGGACTTCATATTGTAGCAAAGCATGAAGATCTGTCTAAGGAGGAACAGAAATTTGTCGATTCCTATTTTGAGGAAAATGTTTATCCGGTTTTAACGCCGATGGCTGTGGACTCTTCGAGACCTTTCCCGCTGATCAGAAATAAAACTTTGAATATCGGTGCGATGGTTCGCAAAAAGAAGACGGATTCCGAACTGGAATTTGTCACAGTGCAGGTGCCGAGTGTACTCAGCAGAATTGTGGAACTGCCAACAAAAGGCGATGAGATCAAGCGCATTATATTGCTTGAGGAGATTATAGAACGCAATATCCGGAAACTGTTCTTAAATTATGATATTGTTTGTGCACACCCTTTCCGAATCATGCGAAATGCGGACCTGACCATAGAAGAAGACGAAGCGGAAGATCTGCTTAAGGAAATTGAAAAGCAGATCAGAAAACGTCAATGGGGTGAATGTATCCGATTGGAAGTGGAACAGGGGATGGATGAGAAGCTTCTGGAATTCCTGGAAAAAGAGCTTTCCATAAAGAATTCTTTCCTATACAGAATTGACGGACCACTGGATCTGACGGTACTGATGAAGGTTTATGGACTGGAAGGTTTTGAACAATACAAGAATCCAAAGTTTGAACCGAAAATGGTTCCGCAGCTTCCGCCTGGATGTGATATTTTTGAACAGATCCGTAAGGGCGATATTCTGATGCATCATCCTTATCATTCATTCACACCCGTTGTAGATTTTATCAGGAATGCCTCGGAGGATCCGAAAGTGCTTGCTATTAAGCAAACACTTTACAGAGTAAGCGGAAATTCTCCGATCATCGCTGCGCTGGCACATGCGGCCGAAAACGGAAAACAGGTGACGGTTCTGGTGGAATTAAAGGCCAGATTTGATGAGGAGAATAATATTGTCTGGGCTCGAATGCTTGAGAAAGCGGGCTGCCACGTAATCTATGGACTGGTGGGTCTTAAGACGCATTCCAAGATCACTCTTGTCGTGCGGCGCGAAGAGAACGGAATCAAGCGCTATGTACATCTCGGAACCGGAAATTACAATGATGCAACCGCAAAGCTTTATACGGATATCGGTTTTTTCACCTGTTCGGAAACAGTGGGCGAGGACGCTACGGCAGTGTTTAATATGCTTTCGGGATATTCTGAACCTTTATTTTGGAATAAATTATCTTTGGCACCGCTTTGGCTCAAGGACCGGTTCCTGTCCCTGATCGACAGGGAGAAGCGGTATGCGCTCGAGGGCAGAAGGGCACATATTATCGCCAAGATGAATTCGTTATGCGATCCGGATGTGATCGCGGCGCTATATGAGGCAAGCACAGCCGGTGTGAAAATTGAATTGATCGTCCGCGGTATATGTTGTCTGCGGGTAGGAATTCCGGGTGTGAGCGAGAATATCACGGTTCGATCCGTTGTCGGAAACTTCCTGGAACATAGCAGAATATTCTATTTTGAGAACGATGAACATCCGGAAGTCTATTGCTCAAGTGCGGATTGGATGCCGAGAAATCTGGAGAGGCGTGTCGAAATCCTTTTTCCGATTGACAAGGCAGAGCTTCGCGATGAACTGAAGCATATTTTGGATGTGCAGTTGGCTGATACTGTGAAGGCATCCATCCTGCAAAGTGACGGAACATATGAGAAAATTGACGGACGCGGAAAGAAGGCAATTCTTGCGCAGGATGTATTTTGTAAGGAGGCGGCGAAACAAGCCAAAGGAGTGGTGGGGAAACATCCTGCGGAAAAACGGACATTTACCCCGAAGACATCACAATGAAAACTGAGAATGGAGAAACAGGAAAGATGCAGGTAGTGCTGGCATCCGCATCCCCCAGAAGAAGAGAACTGCTCGAACAGATCGGGATCGGATTTGAAGTAAAGGTTTGTGAAACAAATGAAGATGTATTGCCCGGCAAGAGCGCGGATATGATTGTGGAGGAGCTCTCGGCACGCAAAGCACAGGCTGTGTGGGATGAATTGGGCAATAAGGCGGTCGTGATAGGCGCTGACACGGTAGTGGAACTGGATGGGATCGTTATGGGGAAGCCTTCTGATGAAGCGGATGCCATGAAAATGCTTTCAAGGCTTCAAAACAGAGAGCATCACGTGTATACAGGGGTTACTGTCATCGATCCGAAAGGGTGTAAAACAACTTTTCATGAGAAAACTACGGTATTTTTTGCTCCTATGAGCAAGAAGGAGATTCAGGAATATGTTGCGACAAAGGATCCGTTGGATAAGGCAGGAGCATATGGAATACAGGGATTTTGTGCCAGATATATTCGGGGGATCGAAGGCGATTACAATACGGTCGTAGGACTTCCGGTCGGGAGACTATATCGTGAATTGGATAGATTATCCCGGAAAAGCGCAGATAAGAAAGCGGTGGTATTCGATCTGGATGGAACGCTTTCGGATACGATTGAGAGTATCGCATATTGTGGAAATACTGCTCTGAATCAATTTGGCCTGAAAAGCTTTGAAGCAAGGGATTATCAGTATTTTGCAGGCGATGGAGCAGCGAATCTTGTCAAACGCGCGTTGATTGCGGCGGGAGATAAGGAACTTACATTATATGATAGTGTGTTTGCAAAATATAAAGAACTTTTTGCGAAACATTGTATGGACGGAGTAAAACCGTACCGGGGAATACCGGAACTTATAGAGGAGCTGAAGAGAAAAGGATTGCGGATCTGTGTGCTGTCCAATAAACCCCATAATGAAACTGTTCATGTTGTTGAGGAACTCTTTGGAAAGGGAACATTTGATATCATTCAGGGCCAGGAGGAGGGGCTTGCTCTGAAACCTGATCCAAGCGGGGTATTCAGGATACTGGAGAAAATGAACCGGAACTCAAAAGAGAGGCTCGAATCGGAGAATTTGCTGTATCTTGGTGATACCGGAACGGACATGCAAACAGGAAGAAGCGCCGGTGCATATACACTTGGTGTTTTATGGGGATTTCGCGAAGCGGAGGAGATGAAACGGTTTGGGGCGGATGAACTTATCAAAGAACCGCTAGAAGCACTTGAATATGTAGGAGGGATTGTAAAATGAGTCAATATGATGGGGCAGTCATTCAATGTTTTTTGGAACAACAGGAAAAGCTCTTTCCGAAACCCGTTGCAAAAACTGCGCAGGAGGCGGCTGCTTTTTTGGAAGAATGCATGGCGGTGGTTGTGAACAATGCTTCGGAAGTAATGGCATATTTTGAAGAAGAGGGGATTGACACGGAAGGGGCAGATGCGGACGAGATTCTGGAAGCAGCAGAAGTTTTTGCAGTGAAAGACGGCAGATATTTGATTGTTGAGGGATAAGTCATATGCTTTGGAAATGTCGCTATTTATGACATTTATATAAAAAAGATTAAGAAATTATTAAAAAAGATCTTTTCTTTTTGCAGTCGATTGTGCTATAATTTATTTTTGGTGCGGGGGACAGGAGCCTGTTTTAGCAATTAAGGAGATTGTCGATGGATAGTAAAGACAGATATCAGATCAGGCATGCTGCCGGGAAATATTGGCTTTTAGATATGGAACAGACGGGAGATTACAAGCAGCCGATTGTCATGAATGAAACGGGAGCATTGATCCTTGAGAATTACTGGAGAACCGGCAGTTACGAGAAAACAGCCGAAGCACTCGCAGCAGTTTATGAGATAGAGCCAGAGGAAGTAAGCGGCGATGTCGAAGCTTTTTTGGAACAACTGAAGCAGCAGGGCGTTGAGCTCTGAAAATGAAAAACACGTAAGTGAAACTCCGGAGGATAGGTAAACCAAATGGATATTTTACTGGTCGGAAGCACTGGCACTTTGATGCGCCGGATGATTGAGAAATTGCATAAGGAAGGGCACAGGATCTTTGTGCTGACAGAGGAAGGCAAGGATGTTATCGCATACCGGAAAGTATTTGAAACATATCGCTTTTCCTATGACAACGCATGTATCCGTGAAGTTTTTGTCAGTGTAAAGCCGGATGTCACATTGTTTTTGGGTGCATATGACAAGAATTTCGCATGGGCCACCGGTATGAATACACCGGTCGAGTATACTTCGGGGCTTTTGAATGTCCTGATGAGTTTCGCAGCGCTCAGGCAGGGGCGCTTTATATATCTTTCATCGGAAGAGGTGTTTGAGGGACTGACACTTGATGATAATGGGGATTATACATTCTCCGGAAATGCTTCTGAAAAATCGCAGGCAATCGCCATGGGAGAGAAGATGTGTCTGGATTACAGTAAGATGACCATGGGCGATATCATCGTTTTGAGAATGGGTAATCTTTACGGAATTCCGGAGAATTCTTCGGAACTGGATAATATTTGTGCAAGGATGTGTATGAGTGCATTGGATCTTGGAGAGATACCGGTATCGGAGGGGATGACCGTCAGGATCTCCAGCGCTAAGACCGTGATGGATAACGACAGGGCGGATTATGTAGCGGAATTTGATGAGAAGAAGTATTCCATACTATATCTGATGGACGCTGTCGAGTTTATATATCGTTTGATGATTGCAAAAAACCATAAAGTTTCCTTCTATCAGATTTCGGGTAAAACTTCTGTGAGCCAGGCGAGAATGGCAGAACTTATTATAGAAGGAATGGCATCTGCAAAGTCCGGTGATCATACTCCGTCACTGGTTGAAGAAAAGAATGATGATCAGTGCAGTGTTATTCTGGATTCCACGGATGCAGAAAATGATATCGGATTTCATGAGATGAATCCGCCGGAAAAGGCAATTCCCATGCTTGCTTCCTATATTAAGAAGCATGCAGGACGTTTTTCAAAAAGAGAGTATTATCATGAGCGGGGGTTGGAGTCTTTCATTCGAAAGACAAAAGAAGTAGGAAAGGCAGCTATCCCGTTTATTGAAAATATGATCTGTTTCATTCCGTTTTTCATGCTGAACAACAGAGCAACGGATAGTGTTTATTTCAAATATCTTGATTTTTACCTTTTGTATGTATTGTTGTTTGCGATTGTACATGGCCAGCAACAGGCTATTTTCTCCAGCCTTTTGGCAATCGCCGGATATTGTTTCAGACAGATGTATAATCGTTCCGGCTTTGAACTAATGCTGGATTACAGTACTTATGTGTGGATGGCACAGCTGTTGATTTTAGGGCTTGTGGTCGGTTATATGAAAGACCGGCTCCGCTCGATCAAGGAAGAAAATGCGAACGAAGTTGCGTTTTTGACGAGGCAGTTGGCTGATATGTCGGATATTAACGGAAGTAACGTCAGAGTAAAGGATGTGCTTTCTGACCAGCTTATAAATCAAAATGACAGTATTGGTAAGATTTACGAGATTACCTCAGGGCTTGATAAGTACGCGCCTGAAGAAGTGCTGTTTTATGCGGCAGAGGTGGTTTCCAAGATTATGCGGAGTAATGATGTCGCAATTTATGCGATTGCAAATTCTACATATGCACGATTGGCTTCTTATACCTCGGAGAAGGCAAAATCGCTCGGTAATTCCGTTCACTACATGAAAATGGAACAGATGTATCCGGTACTTTTGGAGAAGAAGGTATACATCAACAAGGAAATGACGGAGGAATATCCGCTCATGGCAAATGCGATTTTCTCTGATGACCGGATGCAGATCATTGTTATGGTATGGGGGATTCCATGGGAGAGGATGACATTGGGGCAGGCCAATATGCTGGCAATTACAAGTTATCTGATCCAAAATGCAGTGCTTAGAGCAGACAGATATATGCAAGTTTTGCGATCGCAACGATATATCGGAAACACTCATGTCATGGAAAAACAAGCTTTTGATCATTTGACAGCAGCATTCCTGAAAGCAGAAAAAGAGAAACTGACGCAATGTGCTATCATGGATCTGAAAGCCGGCGGAAGATCGCTGGAGGAACTCGATAAGATGCTGGATCATCTTGTCAGAGAGACGGACTATATCGGAAGAACGGATACAGATGATTTGAAAATTCTTTTGGCCAATTCCGGAGAAAACGATGCGCTGTTTGTATTGAAACGTTTGCAGGAAGCGGGCCTTGAGTGTGTGATTGAGGAGGATACGGAAGAGTGACACGCGCGGTGATCATATTTATTGCGGTCATTATAATCAATACCATAATCTGCGCTATCTTCCTGTTTATCGGATTGGCGCAGCAGGCGAATGATGATTCGAAAGAGAAGCAGACACTGACAGACATGAACGGATATTACCTGCAGGTATTTGTGATGTTCTTTTGTCCGGTGGTCGGTCCGGTCTTCATTATTATCGCTCACCTTATCTATGCAAGCTTTCTTAGGGGCGGTGTGGATCTGGAGGATGTAATCTTTGGCAAGGATAAGATCAAAGCACCTCGAAAGGCCGAAGAGGAGATCGAACGAAACCGTGTACCCTTGGAAGAGGCACTTGCGGTATCGGATAAGCAGAGCCTTAGAGGGCTGATGCTGGATGTGGTCAGAGGGAATGTGCAGAAATCGCTTTCTTCTATAAATCTTGCGCTGAACAGTGAAGATTCGGAGACATCTCATTATGCGGCCACAGTTATGCGAGATTCCTTAAATGATTTCAGACAGCGCACGCTGGAATTGTACAATACCTTTAAGGAAGATTATGTCCAGCCTGAGGAATATGCATGTATGCTTATCGAGTATATGAATGAGATACTTCCGCAGGATCTTTTCCCTGAGATGGAACAGAGAGAATACGTCGATAAGATGGAAGAAGCCTGTTATTTCCTTTATAAGGATGATGAATATAAAGAAAAGCTCAGCTGCGAGTATATTGAATGGTTGGCGGTGCTTTTGCTGAAATTAAAGGAATATGACAGAGTAGAAAGATGGTCCGAGATTTCAACTGAGCTTTATCCCGCAGAGCTTTCTACATATACGATCAGGCTGAAACTGGCATTCAGCAGGGGAGACAGAGATTTGTTCTTCCGGGTAATGAATGAGTTAAAGAAGGCGGATGTTGTAATTGATAAGGAGACCCTGGAACTGATCAGGATCTTTAGTTAAAGGAGATCATTCCAATGTCAATGCATGTGTTGACGGTTTTTCAAATTTCATATATTACGATCCTGTATTTGCTGGTGATCATCGGAGTACCGGCTATTGCATTCGGAAGGTTTTTTAAGAAATATCCGTTTGCCGTGCGCTTCATGGCGTATTTGGCGATCGGAAATTTCTATGTGATCAACGTGGTATTTGCATTGCAGATTTTACATATTTGCAATCGTTATACGCTGGCACTCGGGTTTATCATTCCAATGCTTGTGGCAACAGCACGGCTTAACTGGAAATATTGGTTTAGGGAATCTTTGATGAGTGCCGGTGAGGCAACACACAATGTTATGGTGAGCACGATGGGTGTCAGACTTCTGATCACAAGAGTGTTCGGATTATTGGGAAAGGCACTGGCAACTCTCTTTCGTTGCGCGGCCAAGAGTATTCGGGAGAATTGGGTCGATTGGATCGGTAGTATCACAGTGGCGGCACTGGTGCTGTGGCAGTATGGAACCAATGCGCTGACACAGTTCGGATATATGGCCTCCGACTCCCCGGTACATAATTACTGGATCAACGAGATGAGCAATCATGACAACATATTCGCGTCCGGTGTTTATCCTTTTGGTTTTCATTGTACTCTCTATTTTTTCCATGAAATATTCGGAATAGAAGTCTTTGTCATGCTGAGACTTTATACAATCCTTCAGACAATGCTGATTCATATGATGTTATTGTGTTTCTTAAGGACTTTGTGTAAACTTCCGATGTTGTCCTACGTGGCGTTGATCTTATATACGATTGCCGCTGTTTGGGGGGACAATGCATATATCAGATATTTCTATACACTGCCGCAGGAATATGGAATGATTTATATTCTTCCTTCTATTTGCTTCCTGATTCTTTTCTTCCGGGAAAGAGAAGCGGAAAATGGTGAAAAAGGGTTTCAAAATGAAAGTACTAAGATGATTTCGCTTTTTGCGATATCGTTTTCGCTGACACTTGCAGTGCATTTTTATGATACGATTATTGCCGGCCTGTTTTGTTTGGCGATCGCGGTCGGATTTTTGACGAAGGTATTTCGCAAAGCCTATCTGGGGAGAATCCTCGGTTTTGGAATGCTGAGTATTTTCATGGCGATTCTGCCGCTGGCGATTGCACTCGGAATGGGCAAACCTTTGGAAGGCTCTCTTCGTTGGGGTATCAGCGTCATGAAAGGATTGGCGTCGAACACCGGAATCGAGACAACGATTGAGATACCGGGCGCGGAACAAAAAGATGCGATGACGCCGAATCTTCTTCCTACAGCGTATAAGCCGATTTCGGTTGTAGCACTCTCTGAGAATTCACGAAATCAGATAGCTCTTGCAACCGCTGATGTGGCAGGTAATAATTTTGGAACAAAGCTGACGGATATCATTAAAACGATCAAGGCCTATATTTTCCCATACACGGGAGAGTGGCTGACCGTACTGACATTGATCCTGGTTCCTGTTTTGCTGCTATTGGGAATTTTGATATTTTTCTTATGCGACAGATCCTATGCGGGAGTTTTGATCAGCAGTGCGATATACACGGGATTGTTATGTGTTATCATGGCAGCTGACAAAGTGGGATTCCCGAGACTGATGGATGAATCACGATGCAGTATGTATTTGGGATATGCAATTCCGATTTTGTATGCGCTTACTGCAGATGCAGTTTTGTATCTGATCCTGAGAAAATTCGAGTCTGAAGCGGCCAACAAGCTGATTCCGGTAGCGATGCTGTTGATTGTCGTTATTTTACTGATTAAGGACGATATGGTTAAAAAACCTGCTATTCAGCCGGCATTTGAGACAAACGGAGCGATCGTTTGTGTAACGAATATTCTCAGGGAGAACAAACCGCAAACATTCACGATCGTGTCGGCCAGTGATGAACTTAGAATGGTTGAGAAATACGGTTACCATTACGAGATCAATGATTTGCTGACCAAATGTGTGGGGAATGCTGCATATGACTATGAGGCAATTCCAACCCCGAAAATATATGTATTTGTTGAGAAAAAGCCTGTTGATTACGGACCACCGTATGCGGGAAGCGGCTCAATGATCTCACTTGAAGATGCAAAAAGAAATCTTCCTGTGAAAGCCGGCATTACCATGTATCAGGGGGAGGCCAGACGTATCGTTATGTCAAAGATGTATTATTGGGCAAAGACATTGAAGGAGATGTATCCCAATGAAACATCGGTATACTACGAGGACGATGAGTTTATATGTTATGAAATCAGCCAGAACGTATACTGGCCGCTTGATATGACATTTGAGTATGGTTATAATAACTAGT
>Ga0310786_10004188_pt1 | contig 20208 bp, 3 predicted proteins | sample AusTroGonzalo_MG_FD_203881 | JGI IMG/M metagenome (GOLD analysis project Ga0310786, IMG submission 203881) | Bovine rumen microbial communities from tropical cattle in Woodstock, Queensland, Australia - Gonzalo_03 (v2) (version 2) | ecosystem: Host-associated > Mammals > Digestive system >... | reverse complement strand
CCTTCAAGGAGATATTCAAGGGCTACGACGACTACGCGGCCCGCAAGCATCAGGAGCTCGTGGACGAGTACGGCTGGGACAAGGCTACGCAGATGTTGCAGCAAGACCTCGCCACGTCGAAGCGTATCGCTCAAGCCGTGGAGGAGACGAACGGCAGCGTCCCCGCTGCGAAGCGTCTGCTGGAGAGGCAGGCGGAGGAGCAGACGTGGGGTGACCAGATCATTGATTCTGCCGCCGAGGAGATGGCGCAGATCAAGCCCACGAAGGGCTTCGGCGCATGGGCTGGAAGCATGATCCCGCAGATGGTTCCTTCCGCTGCGGCTATGGCTATCGGTATCATCACGAAAAATCCGCGCATCGCGCAGGCCGTTGGCTCGATCGGCATGGGCGGCATTGTTGCGACCACGGCCGGAAGCTCTATGGCGGAGGCCCGTGCGAACGGCGCCACCGACGCGCAGACGTGGGGCGTCGGCCTCGCTGACGGCATCACGGAGTTCATCACCGAGAAGATACCCTTCGACCGCTATACGAAGCGCGTATTCGCCGGCGCAAAGGGCAGGATGGCCCAGGAGCTCGGCGAGGCGCTTGCGGAGAATCCTTCTGCCCGGAAGGAGCTGAACACCCTGCTGGGCGAAGCCAACAAGAAGCTGGGCGGAAAGCTGCTGTCCGGCAAGAACGTGAAGGACTTCGCGGAGGACGTCCTCGCGGAAGGGCTCTCCGAGTTCGCCGCGGAGGCTATCGAGACCATCACCCCGATGATATACCTCAACCCGGAAGACTACCCTACACTCGGCGAGATCGTGAAGAACGGCTGGGAGGGTATGAAGGGCGGTCTCTTCATGGGCGCCATCCTTGGCGGCTCGTCGAAGACCGCGGAGCACTTCCAGAACCGCAACCGCCGGAAGGAGCAGGGTTACGTGGACGTGGCCGTCGTGGACTTCGGCGGCGAGGAATCCGACGGCTCCGAGCGCGAGGTCGTGGAGATCGTCGGCCGTGACAAGGACGGCAAGCTCGTGACGCTGCGTGACGGCAAGGTCGAGGCCGTGGAGGATAGCCAGGTCATCGACCACGTGCGCTATACCTACGATGAGTTCTCCAAGGGCGAGCTTGAAGTGCAGGAGGATGAAGCCTACGACAACGGCTACACCCTTGAAACCCCGCAGGAGCAGAACGACGCAAGAAATATGTTCGCGGCCCGTGCTGCGGAGCTGAAAGAGGCCACCGGCCGGGACGATCTCACTACGGGAGAAGCGGCCGCCTTGATCCGTGGCGGAGCCAGCGACGAGCAGGTGCAGGTCATCAATGACTATCTGCAGGCGCGTGCCACCTACGAGGGTATGATCAATAAGGCCCGCGAAGAAGTCAGCGCCCGCCTCCACGAGATCAACAGCGAGATCGACAGCAACACCAATACCGACACCGGGACGGTCATCATCGGCAAGATGAAGGGCGAGGATGACAACATCCACATCGTGAGCGGCAACATCGCATACTTTGAAGACGGCACCTTGGATCTTGAGAAGAGCGACGAGAGCATCATTGTGCGCCGCGCCGACGGAAAGCTGGAGATGGTCAGCCCGAAGATGCTGGATTCCGCGGAGCAACCGCTGGATCCGGCCGTCGAGAAGAGCAACCTCGCCGAGCAGGTGAAGATCGGCTACGCGCAGGATCTCGCCGACCGCATCGACGGCGTTCTGCATTTCGCCCCGGGCGACGTGTACAGCGTGCTCACCCCGCAGGGCAAGGGCGCAACGGCCACCGTGGTCGTGGATCCAAACACCGGGCTGTCCGAGAACCCCGACGGCACGATTAACGTCTCCCTGCAGGAGGACATTATCCCCGGGCAGGAGGCGCAGCCGTCTGCACCGGCCATTGTGGCGCCGATCCCGAAGGAGATGCTCCAGCAGATGTCGGACGCCTCGGCAAAGGCCAGGCTCGACGCCTATATCAATTTCCAGCGCAGCAAGCAGCAGGCGCCGGCCGCTGATAACACTTCTTCCGAAGAATCCAAATCCGTGCAAGGCTTGCAGAAGGAAGAGCCGAAGACCGCGCTGGAGCGCATCCCCGTCCGCGATGACGGCACGCTGGACTTCGAGGCCGCCACGGTCAAGCAGACGTGGGAGGCCCTCATGGAGATGAACAAGGGCGACGAGGCTTCTTCCGTCAAGCAGGCGACGGAGAGCGCCCGCAGGCTCCAGGCCGAGGCCGATGAGCTATCCCAGCAGCGGCCCCGTCTTGAGGAGGATGCCACCGATGACGAGAAGCAGGCCGCGCTGCAGGAGTGGCAGCAGGAGATCAGCGAGCTGACCGCCAAGGCTACCTATTGGAAGCAGGTGGCCGACTTTGCGGATTCCGAGGAGTATGCACCGAAGGACATCAACGGCAACCCAATCCCGACGAAGAAAGACCGGAAGACCGGCAAGCGTGTCGTGGATGGCGACGCCTTCATGAATAGCGATCCCGTGGCGTGGGCCGCCTGGCAGGAGGCTCTCCCCGAAGGAGACCGCCAGCGCACGCCGCTCGGCGTGAAGGCCCGTCTGCAGGGCAAGGTGAACGGCCTGACCGAATCCCTTGAGAAGGATCGGAAGACACTCATGGCGCTCGTGGAGAAGGGCGCGTCGGATTCCGAGCTGGAGCCCGTGCAGGATCGCATCGAGGAGGCCACGACGCTCCTCGGCAAGTACAACGAAGCGCTGGAGCCCATCCTTGCAGCGGAGCAGGCCGCCCGCGACGCGGAGGTGGCTGCCAAGCGCGAGGAGTTCCAGGCAAAGCTCGACGCGGCGAAGGCCGAGGAGGAGCGCAAGCAGGCCGCCCTCCAGCAGAGCATCGCCGGGAACGACAAGTTCCAGCAGATCCAGCAGCGGTTCACCGAGGCGAAGAAGCACCAGGGCTCCGAGAACCTGCTTTCCTTCGGCGGGCAGGAGTTCGCCGGACGATACTACCTCGTTGAGGCGGACGCGCCGACAGCATCGCACCAGCCTACGAACGGCTGGATTCCTTCCGAGGGCTTCCCCGTGGACGAGACCGGCCGCAGCCTCAATACCCGCGACTACGAGCACGAGAAGCGTGCGCAGGAGCACGTCGAGCAGACGGCATCCAACTACGATTCCCGCGCTATTCAGCATATGGTGGTCGTGACCAGCGACGGCATCGTCGTCTCCGGCAACGAGCGCACGATGGCCTCGCAGCTCGCGGCCCAGCAGGGCACGGACGGCAAGTACGTGGACTACCTCAAGAGATACGCGAACCTCTATGGCTTCGCGCCGGAGCAGGTCGCGGAGTTCGAGCACCCGAGGGTGGTGTTCGTCCCGGACACTCCTATGGAATACACCGCCAAGCTCTTCGACGCCTTCAACAAGAGCGAGGAGAAGCGGCAGGACACTGTGGCCACTGCGGCCAAGGTCGCGAAGATCACCGACGACAAGATGGTGATGCGCATCGCCGACCTGATCGGCGACACCGACGACATCCAGAAGGTGTACCAGGATCCGAATTCCGTCAATCAGCTTCTCAACGTGCTGGAGCAGTCCGGCGTCATCACGAAGGAAGACCGGACTATGTACGTCGATGCTGGCGGCAAGCTCACCGGCGCCGGCGAGGACATCCTTGAGAGTGTCCTCTTCGGCAGCGTGTTCTCGTCCTCCGACAAGGCCGTGCGGAACGCTATGGCCGACAAGTCCATCCGCCGGGCCGTGGCGGTCGCCTTCCCGGCGCTTGTCCGGGCCCGCAACCTCGGCGGCGAGTATTCCATCATCAAGGAGATGACGGACGCCGTGTCGCTGCTCTCCGACGCGAAGACCGCGACGAAGGGCGTCGGCGGCGAGCGTGCGCTGTACGACTATATGCACCAATTCAACCTCTTCTCCGACCTTCCCGTGGAGAAGGCCACGGTGCAGCTGCTGGCGAACATCCTTGCGTCCGACAAGTACAGCACGCTCCGCGCCATACTGAATCAGTATCTTGACCGCGCCGCACTCGCGGATTCCGGACAAATTGACATGATGACCGGCGACATCGAGAGTAAGGAACAAATTTTGCGGGACGTTCTTGAGTTTAACAACATAAACATCGAAACCTATGACAATGCCAAGTCAGGAGTACAAGAAAATGGTGAAGTACGTGATGCTGCTGCAGAGCAAGGAGGCGACGGGGCTGCCGCTGTCCGACCAGGAGCAGAACGTGCTGAAAGACTTGAGGGAGAAGGGAATTATTCCGCCGAAGGAAGCGGATCCGCAGGGCAAGTAGAAACCGACGACCAGGGCGCTCTCTTCGAGGAGCCCGCGAATCCCGTCGTGGCGGCCATCGCCGAGGCGCGCAAGGACGTGGACACCGATCCGTCCGACGCGCAGAAGGAAGCCGGGAACTACCGCAAGGGCCACGTCCGTGTGGACGGCTTCGACATCTCCATCGAAAATCCCAAAGGTTCCGTCCGTTCCGGCACCGACGCCAAGGGGAACCGCTGGGAAACCCAAATGAACAACGACTATGGTTACATCCGCGGCACGCAGACCACGGACGGCGACCATATCGACATCTTCCTCTCCGACGATCCGACGCAGGGCAGCGTCTTTGTCGTGGATCAGGTGAACCCGGAAACCGGGGATTTCGACGAACATAAGGTCATGTACGGCTTCCCGGACGTGGAGGCAGCCCGCGCCGCGTACCTCTCCAACTACGACGAGGGCTGGCAGGGCCTCGGCAATATCACCGAAGTGTCCAAGGAGGACTTCAAGGGCTGGCTCGACGCCTCGCACCGCAAGACCAAGCCGTTCGCCGACTACGCCGCCGTCAAGGCCGCGGAAGCGTCCCGTATAGCAGCCGAGCGGCAGCAGGCCATAGAGGTCGCCGCTGCCCGTGAGCGGAATGAGGATTCCGCCGTGCGCGAGATCCTTTCGATGCTGGGCACGACGCCCGAACGCGTCGCTGCAGAGCGTGCGCAGGCCGCCATCGACCAGAACGACGCTTTGCTCCTGGATCCGGAAGCGCAGGATGAAGGCGTGCGCAACCTCCTTATGGAGGAGCGCGCCGGCGCAATCCAAGACATGATCGACCAGATCGGCGGCGAAGCCACCGCCGTGACGCGTGCGAACGTGCTGGACGTGATGGCCAAGGATGGCCAAAACGAGCGGGACATCGCGGCTGTCCGCGAAGAGATGGAGCTCTCCAAGGTCGCAGGCTACAAGCTGCGCGGCTTCCGCTCGGGCGGCAAGGTGTATCTCCTCGCCGACGACATCATCAGCGCCGAGGATGCCCGTTCCGGCTACGTCCACGAGCGCCAGCACGGCATCACCGCCGAGCAGGGCCTTGTCGGGAAGCTGCTGGAGCAGTCCGACGTGACGCGTGACGAGCTGGCGCAGATCGTCCGCTCCCTCTCCGGGACTACGGCCTACGACGGAGACACCACCGAGAGCCTCGCCAACGAAGCCCTCTCCATGTCGATGGAGGTCGCCTACGCCGTACCGGAAGGCGAGATCGCGAAAGTATTTGAGAGAATTGGTGTTACGAACGAATCTTTTGTTAAATTTGTAGAAAATCTCAATAATGAGCAACGAAACAATGAATATCTCCGCCGAGCGAGGAGGAGTGCACTTCGATCTGCGGGTTCCGAAGGAGCTGAACGACAAGATGTCAGAGCTCAGGGAAGCGAATCCGGAGAAGTACAGCGGCCCGGACGGGCGCATGAACCTCGTTCACGACGCGGCAGACGCGTTGAAGGCCCAGAATACTCCCGCCGAGACCGAATAGCATATCGCTCGCTCGATGCCTTCGGCCGTCCGTCACGCCTACTGACGGGCAACATCGGCGCGAATACCACCGAGGGCACAATCCTTTTCAGCCGGAAAGACGGCTCCCTCGTGGGGATCCACAACATCTCCGCGGACAAGCTCGCCAAGGCCATCAAGATGGGCGGCCTGGCGAACCCTTCATCTGCCGTCATCGACATCGAGAAGCAGGATCACTTCAACTACGGAGAGATCTCGCTCATCATGCCGTCCTCGCTGGTGAACAGCAAGACCGGCCGCAACATCGGCACCTTCGACCGCGACGCCTGGACGCCGAGTTACCCGAACGTGGAATACTTCCGCACCAAGCAGACGGACAAGCGCCTCAATGAACTGACCGCCGGGCTGCCGGATGACCTCGGCTACGAGATCCGGAACACCGTCGCGCAGTATATGGACGGCAATCTCTACAACTCCGGCCTCGAATACCTCTTCCTCAAGGAGAAGGGCGAGGAGCCGGAAATCCAAGTGAAGCCGCGGAGATACCCGTACCTCACGCTGGAGACCATCTGGGAAGCCATCGGCGTTCCGGCTGATACGAATACCAGCGACCACGAGCTGTGGTACGACGCCTACGAGAAGCTCTCCCCGGAGCAGCGCACGGCCGTGAACCTGCTCTACTTCACGAACAACGATCCGAAGGACATCGCCTACCGGAAGGAGCGCGCGGAGAAGAATTCCAAGTTCGCGGAGGCCCTTGCGCGCCACGATGCGGAGCTGCTCTCCTTCGCCACGATGGATTCCTTCGTCTATAACGTGATGCGTGACGCGCGCGACGCTGGTGAGCAGGATTTGTCAGCAACCATCGAGAAGGCTGTGCAGACCGTCCGCGAGAAGGGCTATGCGGAGGAGTTCGGCCGTTGGCAGGATAAGGTCATCGACAGCCTCGCCTTCGACGAGAAGATATTCCTCGGCTACCGCAGCGACGGAACCCGCATCTACAAGCCCAACACGCTGGAGAACGTGTCCGCCTACATGAGGAAGCAGGGCCGCAACGCCAGCGAGGGGCACGGCGGCGAGAAGTCCGGCACGCTGCTGGCCAAGATGGCGCGCAAGTTCACCACCCTGGCGCAGATCCGCGACGCTTCCGACCGCCTGACGGAGATCGGGGACGACCGCATCGGCGACATCCACAAGCGTATCGGTGATTCCCTCTTCAAGTTCTACGACTACGACTATTCCAAGTGGGCCGGGATGTATTCCGCGGAGCAAGATGCCTTCGGCTATATCGAGGACATCCTCGTGTTCGGGAAGGATCCCGACGCGGTGATGGCGGAATACAACTCCCACACCAAGGGCGAGAAGCGCACGCTGACCAACGAGGACAAGGCCGAGCTCTCCAAGCTCCGCGAGGATATGATGAACATCCCGGTGCACTACTTTGAGACGAAGTTCGAGCGCCCGGTGATGCTGAACGAATTCGCCGGCGCCGTCGTGCCTCAGGGAACCAGCCCGGAGGTGATGGAGGCGCTGGAGGAGGCCGGTCTTCCCGTGTACGAATATGATAAGGAGAGCGACGACGGCCGCCGCAAGGCTACCCTCGCCGCGACGAAGGCTGATGGCGTGCGGTTCTCCAAGGCTTACCACGGAACGGCCGCGGAATTCGATGCTTTCGATCACAGCCATATGGGCGAAGGCGAAGGGGCCCAGGCGTTCGGCTGGGGAACCTACGTCACCGAGGAACATCCCATAGCTGTCACGTACGCAGGGCAGGCCGCATTGAAGAAGCGGATGCGCGTGCGCCGTCCCGGCTCGTCGCAGTACGACTTCTTCTTCAAGGGCCAGCTTATCGACATGACCTCCAAGGCGGAGTTCGATCCGCTGCAGTGGGCGTGGGATCTCGTAGAGACCAGCTCCAACATGGCGGAGGCCCGCCGCCGAGCCGAGAAATACGCCGATGGCGCCGTGGACGAGGAGATCGCCGATCATTGGCGCGAGGTGCAGAAGGTCATCAAGGACGCCAAGAAGAGCGACTTCACGATGAAGCGCAGTCAGTACGCTGGCGAGCGCATCGTGTACTCCGTGGACATCCCTGACGACAATGGAACCAACTACCTCAATTGGCGTGAGATCATCGAGGAAGACCAGCTCGAAGGTCTTCTCCAGCGCCTCAAGGATGCCGGAGCGCTCGACCTGGAGGGCTTTGACTACGACTATTTCGCCGAGAAGTGCGAGAACGCCGTGGATGAAGGGATGGACGGCGAGGGCTTCTACGAGCGCCTTGCACGTGTCGGCTTCGACAACGATCCGAAGGCTGCGTCGCAGCTGCTGAACAAGGCCGGATTCGTCGGCATAAAATACGAGGCTGACAATGGCCGCAGCAAGAAGTTCAACTACGTCATCTTCAACGAGGCTGACGCAAAAATCTCCGACAAGGTGCAGTTCTCAAAGAGCGCCGGCGAGATCCGCGACTTCCTGCTCTCTGACAACTACGTGTCCAGGCTGACCGGCGACGAGTTTGCGAAGGACGGCGAGAAGCTCACCGACAAGGTGGATCGCTACTACAAGGAGAAGTACGACGGCAGTGTCACCCGGGAAGGTCTGGGCGAGGTCTTGCTGGACAAGCGTGGTGTACGTGACAGCATCGCCCACGGCATCGGCAGGACGAAGAGCGCCGCGTTCGCTGCGGTTCCCGAGATCATCACCGACGGCGTGATCATAGATTCCACGGACAACTTCGAGGGGAAGGGTTATGCCTCTTACAAGATCGCGGCACCCATCTCAATCGGAGAGGTTCCGCACATCGGCGTCGTGATCATCAATGAGGCGAAGAGCAAGGGGGCGAACCGCTTCTACCTGCATGAGGCCATTATACGAAAAAATCTCCAAGATGAGGAGTTCAAGACCGGGATGAATACCGGCTCCCATCAAGGAGACATCGCAAATATACTGAAAAATATCGTAAATGCAAAGGATGAGGACGTAAAGTTCTCCCGCGCCTATCATGGCAGCCGGGCCAACTTCGACCGCTTCGACCATTCCCATATGGGAGAGGGTGAGGGCGCGCAGGCCCACGGATGGGGCTCCTACGTGGCCTTTAACAAGCGCACGGCCTCCCGCTATGCGGAGCGTTTCGGTGGCGCCGACCGCGACACGATCTACGGCCTGGAGCAGACGGCCGCAGAGCAGTATGCCCGCTGGCGCGAGCTGGTGAAGAAGGATGGCGAGCAGGCAAGGCGTCTTCGTGCGAGCGCCGAGGAGCCGGGCCGCACGGAGGAAGACCGCAAGAGCCTGCTTGAGACGGCGGAATACATAGCAACGTACGGCTCCCCGGAGCAGCAGCAGGCTTCCCGTGCATACGATTCGGCGCACCTGCGCCTGCAGATTGCGCAGAACGCCATCCAGCCGAAGGGCGTGAGCGGCGCTACTCCCGTCGAGGAGCTGAACGATCTCTCCTATGCGTCCCATATGATGTCGATCGCTGGCTCCCGCGCAAGGGCCCTGGAGATGTTCTCCGGCGCCAAGCAGCGTGACGAGCGCAGCCGTGACCGCCGGGCCTACGAGGTGATCGAGCGCTCCGACGAAGCCGATTGGCTAAAGACGCGCAACCTCTACACCGTGGAGATCCCCGACGACAACGGCCACAACTACCTTGTGGAGAACGAGACGATGAGCGAGGACGAGCTGCGGCGCATCTACGACGCGCTGCTGGAGCGCAGCAAGACCGACGACGTGCTGTACCTCAATATCCCGATCGGGTGGGACTTCGATCAGTTCTGGAATAGCCTCGATTCCACCAACGGCGACGGCGTGTATTGGGGCGTGGCAAGCCTGCTGGGCAACAAGAAGCTGGGCGGCCCGCGCGAGGCGTCGCTCTTCTTCAAGAGCCTCGGCTACGTCGGCATGAAGTATTACGGCTACCAAGACCAGGAGTGCGCCGTCATGTTCGACGAGGGCGCCATCGAGATCACCGATCACATCCGCTTCTCCCGCTCCAACCGGAGCCAGGAGGTCTTTGTCTCCAACGCAGCGTCAGCCGCCGGCAAGATAAAGATGGATCGCGCGGCGCCCGAGCAGTGGCTCAAGATGCTGGAGAAGGAAGGCGGCCTCAAGGCCGGCGAGGACAAATGGCTCGGCCTCTCCGATTGGTTGAAGGAGCAGGACAAGAAGACCATCTCCAAGCAGGAAGTGCTGGACTTCATCGAGCAGAACAAGATCCGGATCGAGGAGCAGGACTACTCCGAGGATGTGGATGTGTTCCAGATGATGAGGGACGAGATTCGCGAAAAGGTCGGACGCGGCAGGAGCCTCGAAGAGATCCAAGGCGAGATCGACGAGCTGGTCGCATCCGATGAATATAAGGAGCTGTTCGACGACGAGGCTCGCGACAAGTGGCTCATGGAGCAGATGTGCGACCGCTACGGCGACGACTTCGCTATGGGCTATTGGATCGACGAGATGCAGAAGGTGGATTACAGTATCAGCCCGTACGACTTCGACGACGAGACCTTCAACGAGAACATCGAGGGCACAAGGAAGATCAATTCCACCCGTGCCTCGTACACTACGAACGGCCTGGAGCACAAGCGTGAGATCGCGCTGACGGTTCCTTCCGTCGAGCCGTGGGACGCTGGCGACAAGGTTCACTTCGGTGACGCTGGAGAAGGCCGCGCTATTGCGTGGATCCGCTTCGGCGACACCTATACCTGGAATGAGCTCGGCCAGCTCCGTGCGGAGGTCGGCGAGGCCCTTATGGCCCTTGAAGAGGCCGGGCCGGGCGCAGGCTTGGAAGAGCGGGCCGACGCGGCAAAGAAGGCGCTGGCTGACTACGAGGCCGCGAACCCCGACAAGAGGAGCGCCACGAACCGCGTCCTTGTCATCGACGAGATTCAGTCCAAGCGCCACCAGACCGCCCGCGAGCGTGGAGGGTATAAGGACGAAGAGAAGATCGCTCAGGCGAAGGAGCGCGTCCAGAAGATGATGCGCTACTACGGCGTGAACAACCTCATGCAGCTGGAGGAGGCGATCACCAACCAGCAGCACTATGACGACCTCAACGAATACAAGAAGCTGCTGAAAGACGTCCCTGCCGCTCCCTTCGAGAAGAATTGGCACGAGCTGGCGATGAAGCGGATGCTGCGCTATGCCGCCGAGAACGGCTACGACATTATCGCGTGGACGACCGGCGAGCAGCAGGCGGAGCGCTACGACATCGGCACCGTGATTCAGTCTGCGAGGATTGACGACGGAAGTCAAGGCGGCTCCCCGTCCTATCGTGCCGTCGTGCTGCAGCCGAAGGCAAGGAGCGCCGGGATGGAGCCCGGCAGCAACTACGTCTTCTACGTAAACCAGGACGGCATCGTTCGGAATACGGAAGGTCTTGCGAAGGAAGGCGACTTCGGTGGTAAGCAGCTCTCCGAGGTCATCGGCAAGAGCCTTGCAGAGCGCCTGCTCTCCTCCGAGAACGGCACGGAGCTGTCCGGCGACAACCTCCGTATCGGCGACGAGGGCATGAAGGGCTTCTACGATGAGATACTCCCGCGCTTCATGAATAAATACGGCAAGAAGTGGGGCGTGTCCGTCAAGGACGTCGAGCTCCCGAATTGTTTCGACGAAATCGGCCGGCCGCTGGTAATGCACTCCGTGGACGTGAATCTCGAAATGCAGAACTCCGTCCTGGATGCCCAGCCAATGTTCTCCCGCAGGGGCTCCGATGAGGGCTTCGTGCAGGGCGAGCTGTTCACGCTGGGAGGCGAGCCGTCGCACTTCGTGTCCGAAGGTGGCCTTCCGGCCGGAACGGGCCGCACGTCCATCGTGGAGCGCACCTACCGGAAGACCGGAGCCTTCTCGTTCACCGGGAAGAACAAGATCGAAACCGCCGCGGACGTGGCGTATATCTTCAAGGAGCTGGAGACGGCTGCCGTGGAGAACTCCTTCCTCGTGATGGTCAAGGACGGCGTGCCCACCATCCTGCATACCGGCGTCGGCTCGATGAACAAGACGCAGATCGACGAGCTCGCAGGTATCGTTGGCAAGTACGACTTCAACCCCGACGAGGTGTATCTTGTGCACAACCATCCGTCCGGAAGCATCACCGCCAGCCGTGGCGACGTCAATACCATCGCAGCCATCGCAGACCAGATGGGTAAAGTCCCCGTGACGGGCATCATCATCGACACGCTGTCCGGAGAATACGGCGTCTTCGACCGCTACGCGGTGCCGGGCATCAATGACCTGGATGGCGGCAAGGTCGAGGAATCCCAGGAGGACGAGATCCCGCTGGAGGTGCTGGCCTTCGATAAGCTGGTCTTCTCGCCGGACTTCCGTGCGGAGATCGGCAAGCACGGCCAGATGGCGAACTCCAAGAGCATCGCCGCGTGGCTCTCCGCCCACCGCCTCGGAAACGGGCAGAAGGTCGGCGCGCTGCTCATCGACACACAGTACCACGCTGTCGGCAGCGTCGTGCTGAACGCTAACGAGATCACTCGCATGAACGGAGACCGCCTCGCCGAGCAGGTCGTGTACGCTGCTGCGAAGAGCAACGCGAACCATGTCGTCCTCTTTGGCGACTTCCAATACGACCGGAAGGGCATCGCCGCCTTCAAGGATGGCGTGAACCGCGCCGGCGTGCTGCGCATCGACGTGCTGGATGTCGTCCGCATCGAGGGCAACAACACGCGCTCCATGCACGACAAGACGCTCTCCGAAGCTGGCCCCGACATTGACACGGGTGTCCGTTTCAGCCGCGTCACCGATCCTGAGATGCTGGAGCGCCTCGAAAGCGAGCCCACCATTAAGGTGTACCGCGCGATGCAGGTGATTGACGGCAAGCTCTACCCGCCGATGGCCGCGAAGGTCGATGGCCGCCTCCAGGAGCCGATTGAGCTCGGTGCGTGGGAGCAGGCTGACGAGCGGCCGGAGATGGCCGACAAGAACGGCAATTTCACGCTCAACAAGGGCAACGGCAAATCCCTCAAGGCTCGCTACAACCCGTACATCCATACGTCCCGCTCGCCGCTGAACGATCAGTTCACGTCGGCTTACGACCGCCCGAATCTCGTCACCGTGGAGGTGGAGGTTCCGGAGAGCGAGCTGACCAGCGGCTACAAGGCCGAGAAGGCCAAGGACGCTGTGGGCGAGATGACCTGGCACTCCGGCCCCGTCAGCGGCAAGCTGCCCGACGGCAAGAAGCGCAAGGTGATCCTCTCCCGCTGGGATAAGCCCGTGCGCATCGTGCCGGACAGCGAGGTAGCCGAGAAGATCGCCGAGCTACTGGAGGGTGAGAACATCACCATCCCGTACAACGTCGTCACGCCTTCGCTCCGCGAGGAGCTGGAGAAGAAGGGCGTTCAAGTCTCCGACGAGCCGAGCGGCACCGTCCGTTTCAGCAGGGCCGGAGATGAGGGCGGTTTCCGCGAAGCCGTCGGCGAGCTCGTCACGGGCTACGACAACCAAGACGGAACGGAATTCCCGTGGATGTCCGAGGGAGAGCTGCTCGACCGCTTTCAGGAGGAGATCCCCTACGGGCGCGATACCGAGCATCTCTACGCCCTTATCGACAAGTACAATCGTCTCGACGAGGCCGACTTTGAAGAGGGCCGCCGTGACTTCTCCGGATCGGAGAAGGAAGAGGTCTTCGAGGACTTCCTCGCAGCGCTCCGTGAATACTCAGGCATTGACGAGCCGGACGTCCGGTACTCCCGGACGTCTCGCCCGATCGACGAGATCGTGAGTGATGGCCGGCAGGCCGTCGCAGGCAACAGCGAAGCCGCCGGAACCCGCCTTGCGGAGCGCATCAAGGCCATCGACGCGCGCCTCTCCGATCTGCGGAAGGCTGCGTCTGCCCAGCGCGACTACGACCGGGCCACCGTGGACGGCATCGTCCGTCTCGCTCAGGACTTCCTCAAGGACGGCTCGATCGCCAACGCTACTCGCGCCGAAGTCTCACGTCTGCTGTCCGTGGCCCGTTCCGCGAACGGACGCAAGGATCCGGCGCCGGTTGTGAACGACCTCATGGATTTGATGATCGGCAACCAGCTCCGTTACGGCCGCGACCTCATGCAGAACCTGCTCAAGACGCAGGGCAGCAAGGTGGACGCAAAGGGCGTTGAGGTACAAGGCAAGATGGATTCCGACGGGCAGAAGTTCGTGAAGATCTTCCGCTCCGCGATCGCTCTCCCGCTGGATAGCGCCGACGAGGACGCCCGCACCATCAATAACCTCATCGAGAAGGCCAACGAGAAGATCAGCAGCAGCGACGATGCCGTCGCCGCCGAGGGCGCCACCGAGCTCGCAGCACTCCGCCTTGCCGCAGACTATGTGGAGAAGATCCGCACGCTGGACGAGGAGGAGGACGGGCTTCGTGAGGCGCTGGACGAGGCGAAGGAGGACTTCAAGAAGCGCGGTATCTCTCCGAAGGCTTACCGCGAATATCGCAGGGACACCGAGGACGCCATACGGCAGAGCCGGATGGATCGCATCGACGCTTATCGGGAGATGAACGAGCGCCTGGCGCACACCATCACCCGCAGCATCGCCGGCGCCAAGCTCTTCAACGAAGCCGAGAAGGAGCGCGTGAGGAATATCCAGCACCTCGCCAACGCAGATATGGAGGGCCGCTCCGCCGAGGCGCACAAGAGCAACGACTACGGCTTTGCGAACAACCCGATCGTGCGGTTCTTCCTCAAGCCGCTCGCGACGTTCGACACGATGCTCCGCTACTTCGGCGCCAAGAGCCCGAACGGCGAGGGCTTCCTCTACAACCATTTCATGCGTGCGTGGAACGAAGCCCGCGACAAGGAGGTCTCCGGACTGAAAGCCGCCACCGACGAGCTCGACCGCAAGGCCAGCGAGGTGTTCGGCCGGAAGATGCGCTGGAGCGACCTCTACTCCGTGGAGCGTAAGATGCCGACCGTGACGGTGAAGTTCTGGGACGATGGCATGAAGGAGCACAAGCTCACGCAGGGAAACCTGCTCTACATCTACATGGTGAACAAGATGTCCGACGGCCGGATGAAGCTCCGCAAGATGGGCATCGACCAGGATACCGTCAATGCCATCGTGCGGCAGATGGATCCGCGCTTCATCGAACTCGCGGATTGGTTGCAGAGCGACTTCCTCGTCCGCACCCGCAATAAGTACAACCGGGTGCACGAAGAGATGTTCGGCGCGCCGATGGCTGCCATCGAGGACTACTTCCCGCTCAAGATCAATGCGAACTCCCGCCAGCGGGCCGTTGATCTCGGCATCCCCGACACCGACGGCAGCGTGCCGTCCACGACGACCGGCAGCATCATAAAGCGCCGCCGCAACTCGCTGGCCCTCGACGTCACCAACGCCGACGCGTTCTCCGTGACCATCGAGCACCTGCAGAAGATGGAGAATTGGGCCGCCTTCGCTCCGATGAACCGCGACCTCAACACGCTGCTTTCCTACCGACGCTTCCGCAACCAGGTGCAGAACATGAAGGGCATCCACGGATCCGGATCCGTCCTTTGGAACGGCTTCAAGGATGCGGCCCGCATCGCAACGGGCGTCTATCACCCGGCCGTATCCCGCGGCAGCATTGATGCAGGCGCGGTGAATATCGCCAAGGGCGTGACCGCCGCAAAAGTGTCCTTCCGTCTGCATACGGCCGTCAAGCAGCTGCTCTCCATGCCGGCGTTCCTCACGGACGCTGCACCGAAGGAATTCGCGAAGTCGTTCGCGACGCCGTGGAAGTCCTGGAATTGGTGCATGGAGAACCTTCCGGTCTTCAAGAGCCGCTGGCTCACCAAGCAGGCCGGCGACAGCCGCCTGATGAAGACCGACGCGGATTGGAAGATGTGGCGCCAGGGAATCGTAGAGACCGCCTCCCGTCTCGGTATGACGCCGAACGCCTTCGTCGATGCGCTGACCATCAGCGTCGGAGCCAAGGCCGTGTACGAGAGCAAGTACGCGCAGTATATCAAGGATGGCCGCTCGAAGGAGGATGCCGCACGTCGTGCCAAGCAGGACGCCGTGATCACCTTCAACGAGACGCAGCAGTCCAACGAGGGCGCGTTCCTCTCCGCTATGCAGCTCGACCGCACGTGGGCCTCCACCGCGCTGACCGTCTTCCGCAACTCCTCGATGGGCTACGGCCGCCGATTCGTGCGTGCCGTGGACACCCTCGGCAAGATGGTCAAGCCCGGGTACAAGAAGGAATCCATTGACTTCATGACGAAGCAGATGGTCGCCGACGGCATCGACGAGCAGGACGCCCGCGGAGCCGCCGAGAGGGCGTACACCCGCGCTGGCTGGAAGGCCGCTGCAGAGGCTGCGCTCTTCGGCTTCGGCGTGCAGTTCGCCTGGAACCTCGGCGCCTTCCTGCCGTACCTGCTGGCTGGTGATGACGATGATGACAAGCTCCAGATGATAAAGGACGCCTTCCGTCACTCCATCGTCGGAGGCTGGGCCGAAGGATTCGCCGCCGGAAACGTCGCCAGCGAAGCGCTGGATCGCCTCGCCAGCGGTGAGGGCCTTGCCGGATGGAACCCGTCACTGATGCCGCTCACGAGCGACCTCCTGCAGGTGTTCAAGCTGCTGGAGTACGACAAGCCCGCGGCCGCGCAGCAGATCGTCAATATCCTCGTGCAGGCCGGTATCGGTGTGAACCCGCAGACGCTGACGGATGCCGTGGTGGCCATCGAGGATGCGACCGGCAACATCGACGACGCCCGTGACGTGGCACTGCTGCTGATGCGCATCATGCAGGCTCCGCAGTCACAGCTCGACCAGATCTACCTCGACGGGATCGACATGACCGCCGACAAGGGCCTCGACCTCACGATCGAGGAGTTTGCCAAGCGCTACGCCAAGTATAAGGTGAAGCGCAACACGCCCGTGACGAATTGGGCCTATGGCGACGAGCAGCGCGAGCGCCGGGAGAAGTCCTACGTCACTCGGTTCAAGAAGCTGACCGACAAGGCCGCCAAGACGCGCGGCAGCGACGAGCAGCGCGAATTCCTCGAGTTCCTCGACGAATACAAGGCCACCGGCAAGACCATCCGCGAGCTCAAGAGCGGTCTCAACACCGCCCGCCAGCAGGGTGACGTGCTCGCCGTGGAGGAGTATGCTGGAATGATCGAGGATCTCACCCATACGCCGGAGTATCAGCGCTACGCGTCGCTGCACGGCGCGATGAGTGCCTGGGAGAAGGTGTCGAAGCAGCTCAAGAACGTGGACAGCACGAATCGCGATTCCGTGGAGGATGCGATGCTTTCCATCCGCCGGGGTATCGTGGAGGAGCTGCGCCGGCAGAAGGAGCAGAACGATAATCAGAAACAAGAATAGATATGGCAAGGACTACTTTCAAACGAATGAGCGAGCTCGTCCCCAGCGAGGGGCTCGACACCGTGGAGGAATCCAAGAAGTTCGACGGCCGTCGGGCCTTCGACCTCCTGATGGAGGCCCAGGGCTATTGGAGCAACATGGATCGCTTCCGCCGAGACCGCGAGCGGAACAAGAACTACACCTACGGCAAGCAGTGGGGCGACCTCATCATCAACGAGAACGGCAAGACGATGACCGAGGAGCAGTACATCATGGAGCAGGGCCAGGTGCCGCTGACCAACAACCTCATCCGGCGCCTCGTGCGGAACGTCATCGGCGTGTACCGCTCGCAGGCCAAGGAGCCGACGTGCACGGCCCGCGACATCGCCGAGAAGAAGCTCGGCGAGATCATGTCCACCGTCCTCCAATACAATATGCAGCTCAACAAGGCGTCCGAGGTGAACGCCCGTTCCTTTGAGGAGTTCCTCATCGGCGGCGGCATCATCTACAAGTGCTGGAGCGGCTGGCGGCAGGACAAGATGGAGTGCTGGACGGACTACGTGCAGCCGAACAATTTCTTCATCGACAACCACATGAAGGACTTCCGCGGATGGGACGTCAGCTTCCTCGGCGAGGTGCACGATGTGTCCTTCCTCAAGGTCTGCCAGAAGTTCGCCAAGTCGCCGGCTGACCAGGCGCGCCTCTCGGAGATCTACTCCTACGCGAAGAACCGCAACATCCTCACGGCCTACGGCGAGCAGTTCGGCTACTCCCGCCTGGAGAACATCGACTTCCTCGTGCCCAGCGATCCGACGCTTTGTCGTGTCGTGGAGATATGGCGCAAGGAGCTCAAGCCGCGCTACCGCTATTGGGATCCGCTGGAGGGCAATTGGTACAAGTGCGACATCAATGACTACGTGGAGCTGGTGCAGCGCGTGAACGAGCAGCGCCTGGCGAAGGGCCGTGCGGACGGCATCCCCGACGAGGAGATTCCGCTGATCCGGGCCGAGTGGTTCGAGGACGAGTATTGGCACTACTACTTCCTCTCCCCGTTCGGTGACATCCTCGACGAGGGCGAGACGCCCTATTGGCACAAGAGCCATCCGTACGTGTTCCGCTTCTACCCGTACATCGACAGCGAGGTGCACAGCTTCGTCTCCGACGTCATCGACCAGCAGCGCTACACGAACCAGCTCATCACGATGTACAATTGGATCCTCAAGGCCAGCGCCAAGGGCGTGCTCCTCTTCCCGGAGGACGCCATCCCGGAGGGCTACGACATCAACGACATCGCGGACGAGTGGAGCCGCTTCAACGGCGTCATCGTCGTGCGCAAGCGCAAGGACAACTCCGTGATGCCGCAGCAGATCGCAAACAACTCCACGAACATCGGCATCACCGAGCTGCTGAATCTCCAGCTCAAGTTCTTCGAGGACATCTCCGGTGTGAACGGCGCGCTGCAGGGCAAGCCCGGCTATTCCACGGTCAGCGGCAAGCTCTACGAGCAGCAGACGCAGAACGCCACGACGTCCCTGCTGGACATCCTCGACACCTTCTCCTCGTTCATCGTGGACGTGGCCTACAAGACCGTCAAGAACATCCAGCAGTTCTACGACAGCAAGCGGGTGTTCAACATCTCCGGCCGGGCCGACGCGCAGGTGGTCTATGATCCCGCGAAGATCCGGAACGTCGAGTTCGACCTCTCCATCGTGGAGAGCACGGCGACCGCGGCGTACCGGCAGGCGGCCAACGACGCGCTGTGGGAGATGTGGGGCAAGGGCGCCATCGACACCAAGCTCTTCCTCCAGCACTGCGACTTCCCGTGGGCCGACGATCTCCTGCAGAGCATCCAGAGCCAGGAGGAGCAGGCGCGCAACGGCGAGACGCCTCAAGGCTTCGATCCAGCGCTCCTGCAGCAGGTGCAGGGCTCCGCGAATATGGAGAACGTGAACAAAGCCTACAATATGCTGACAAGGCAACATATGCAGGCCGCATCATAGAAAGAAAGGGAGCTCAACGGCTCCCTTTCTTCTTTGTCTTCTTCGGCTTGTCCTTGTCCACGAGCGGCAAGGTGCCGGCGCGGTAGCTTTTCACGAGCGGATCGTCCTTCAACGTGAGGATGCCCTCGATGTTCCCGTAGGGGTGCTTATTTTCTTCTTGCATCGCGACGGTTCTTCTTGATGTTGGCCTTGCGCTCACGCTCCTTGGCCTTACGGTCTCTCTCTTTGGCCTTGGCGGTGTTGCGGGACTTCTCCCACCAATCAAAGTATTCCAGCAGCTTGAGCTTGCGCTGGCTCGCGGGCATCGTGTCCGATCCGTCGGCATAGGGCGTGTAGTAGAAGGCGTTGGCCTTGACGTCCTTGGTCTTGGGATCGTACTTTGCCCGAATCCAATGCTTGCGGTTCAGCCCGCGGAAGTTCCTACGGTCGGTGACGGTCAGTTCGCCGTTATCGCCGGGGATCACGTAGTAGCGGTGACGAAACTTCTTGAAAGCGTCGTCTGCCATCCGCACCGCGTATCGCAGGTGCAGGTAGGCGTAGAATTGTTTGAATACGTTCATGATGTATAAGGATTAAGTTACAGTTGCTGCGGATATGACCTTCCTCGGCTTGACGATATGGTCGCCGGGCCGATGGCGGCGCACCGGGCGCGGCTCGTCCATCTGGTAGTAGCAGACGTGCAGGCCGATGGCGCGCGTCATCAGCAGGTCGTCGTGCTTGCCGAGGATGGCCCCGTAGGCTCCGTTCTGCTTGCGCTCGTAGGTGAGGTACTCGTCCAGCACCCGGACGTCCCGCTCGATGTAGAGCTTCTCGCGGATGACCTTCACCAGCGTGGAGATCACCTCCCGCTTGGTCTTGACGTTTGTGTGGAAGCCGTACATCTCCGTCTCGCCGTCCTTGACGGAATCGTCGCTCTTGTTGCGGATGTAGAGGTTGTCGTAGTAGTCTTTGATCTGGCCGAGGATGTACGAGGACTGATCGCCGTCCACGAAGCGGTCGCGGTCGTGCGTCTCCAGCGTGTTGCTCTCGACGACGAGCAGGGCGTCGTCGTACCAAGCCGCGATCTGCGCGGCCTTCCAAGCCAGCAAGTCCATGTCTATATGCCCGTACCACTGCGCCACGACCAGCGGGCACTCGTGATCCATCATATACACCCGGTCGAAGACCACGATCACCGACCAGTCCGCCTTGCG
>Ga0310786_10004187_pt1 | contig 20213 bp, 18 predicted proteins | sample AusTroGonzalo_MG_FD_203881 | JGI IMG/M metagenome (GOLD analysis project Ga0310786, IMG submission 203881) | Bovine rumen microbial communities from tropical cattle in Woodstock, Queensland, Australia - Gonzalo_03 (v2) (version 2) | ecosystem: Host-associated > Mammals > Digestive system >... | reverse complement strand
CGCTTCTTTGCCTGATTGCTCAGAGCGGCACGCAAAAGCCCGACAGCCTTCGCGTGGCACACGCTTGCGCAGGCATTGAACTCTTGCACCTTGCAAGCCTTGTGCATGACGACATTATCGATGGCACAGACATTCGCCGCGGGCAAAAGACTGCGCACAAGGAATGGGGCACGCAAGTGGCCGTTCTGATTGGCGACTACGTTCTTTCGCAGGCCATGCAGTGCGTGATTGACGAAGAATCGCACGACATTCCGACAGTGCTTTCCAAAGCAGCAGATAAATTAATCGCCGGCGAAATTCTGGAACTGGACCAGTCCGGAAACATGCGTCTTTCGTTCGAAGAATACGATCGCATTATCGACGGAAAGACCGCCGCCTTGATTGCAGCAGCTGCACGCATCGGAGCAATTCTCGCCGGATTCGACAAGGCTCTTATCGACAACTGCGCCCAAATGGGAAGCCACTTCGGTATTGCCTTCCAGATTATCGACGACCTTTTGGACTACGGTTTTGGTAGCAAGAATTTGGACAAAGCCAAGTTCACCGATCTCGGCAACGGACTCATTACGCTCCCGCTGTTGTACTACTTTGAAGGCTGCAATGCGCAGGAACGTTCCGACATGGAAGCCCTTATTGCAAAGGCAGACCAGGCCGGTGTTCCCGAAGAAATCATCGAGAAGTTGAATACAAAGGATGCATTCAAGAAAGCAAAAGCTTGCGCCCAAGACCATTTGGAAAAGGCGCTTGAAATTGCACAAGGTTTGCCGAACTCGACGTTCACAGACGAAATCATCCAGATGTTTTCGTCGATGGACAACCGCGGCAACTAGCTCTTGACAATGGCGGAGGCTAATTCTATATTTCCGCCAAACCTGGGGATATAGCTCAGTTGGTAGAGCGACAGGTTCGCAATCTGTAGGTCATGGGTTCGACTCCCACTATCTCCATAAAAAAGCAGGACTGAGTCCTGCTTTTTTCGTTTTTAAATTTCCCACTTGAAGCCGACTTTCAGTTCTGTCAATATTGTATTTCTTGGATAAATTCCAACATAATATTTCGGCAGGCTATAATGCTTGTAAAACTGCTCGGCACCCAAATAAAGCGTCAACGCATTCGGTTTCCAATAGAGCATGGTTCCCCAGACGCCGCTAAACTTTCCCATCTTTTCGTAATCGCTATCCGGGCCGTCCAATACAAAGCCATAGAACAGATTGAGTCTCGCTTCGACCGTTATATTGCGTTTGAATTTATAGGAGACTTGCGAACGGAGTGTCGGACCAAACCACTTAGCATAGTACTTGGGAATCGAAACATCAGCAGTCGATTCCGAATTTTGCGGAGCATTTCGTTGCGCCCAATACATGGAATCGATTTTCCCGATATTCCAGTTATAGCATTCCGGTCCGTAGGTTTCCAAACACACCTGCATCGGGTTTTGCCAGTTCCCGTACATAGGATAACTTCCAGCCCAATACGAGTTCCATTGTTCCACATTGCCCTCATTTTCTGGATCTTCAACCGTATTCTTGTACGTCTCAACAAATTTTACGAAGTCGACTGCGGAATCGGCTTCGAAGCGTGCGCCCACATAAGCCGAACCGTTCAAGCCATAAGGAACAGTTCTGTGCCAAGAGCCATACAACGCAAACGAAAGCGGACCGTCGGGATCATAGTAACCCCAGACTGCGGCACCGACACGCTGCTTTTCAAACCGATAAAAATCGCGTTCCACCCATGCATAAAAATTGGGGGAAACGTAGGCGCCTTCGACAACCTTGATGTCGGCGCCCACATCAACCATCAGTGATTTTCCAACCAAGGAATATTCAAGCCCGACCGAGATATTCCAGTCGTTCGTATCGAGCACGGGCATATCGTCGTTCGCCACAAACCAGTCGCCCGAAAAGCCAAGCCCGAAAGAATGAATCCAGTCGCCCGTAGAATAGTCCACAAAGGGCGTTAGCGAAAAGAAGATGTCTCCACCGTATTCGCTGACTTTTTCTACACCGCCATATTCGTTATAATGCAAGCCGTAAAAACCGATATCGCCTAAAAAACGAAGCGACCACGGAATCTTTTTTTCCGTAGTCGGACCGAGGGCCTTATAATACGAATCGATGATTTCACGAATTTCTTCTGTATAGGGGCCAGGAATTTGCACCGCTTCTTCAAATGCGGCAAGGGCTGCTGACACATCGCCCGCTTCTTCGGCCTTCATGGCGCGATAGTACACAGATTCTTGCGTCTCGGCAAAAAGCAAAGACGTGAAAATCAAGAGCGCTATTGCTATGAGGCGCATTTAGCGATGGGGGTGGTCCATCGGCATCATAGGATTAGCCGGCCCCGGACCATGGGGCATATCTCGCATCGGGTTCATTTGGTGAGACTCAGGTTGCTCATAAAAAGGACGACGTTCGCGAGACTGATTTTTCGGGATTTCCCCCTCAAAGCGAGGCTTTTCGTCCCGTTTTTTCGAGACTTCCTGGCGGATATTTTTCTTTTCGGCGGCGGAACTATTGCGCAAGTCCGTAAGAATTTGCTCTCGGGCTGCACGACGTTCTGCACGTAATTTTTGCCAATCTGCGCTTTCCTTCGCACCAAGATTGGGCATTTCTCGCGAAATTTCCATATTCTCGGCGGGGGTCGGGACAGAAGACTCCGGACGCGCAGAAGACGGAGCAGCGTAGCTAAGCGCTGCAGCCATCATAATTGTCGTTATGAGAGTAGTCTTTTTCATACTCATTCTCTTGCAAAATCCGTGCCAACCGTCCTTTTGGGCCTATGCCAGCAATTTCTTGCTAGCCAGTACCCTAAATATATATAATTATTTCTTAAAGTCCTCTTTTTTCATTCCAAGGCGTTCCATGATTTCGCGGAGAACCTTGCGGTCAATGCCCAAAATCGTCGCTGCAAGCGTCAAATTCGCATTGCTGTCCGAAAGCGCCCGACTAATCACTTCACGTTCCACGATTTCGCGAGCTTCTTTAAGCGTACGCGGCGATTCCTTGGCCTGCACCTGGACATCGCCCAAACCCAAATCCGCCGGCTGGATTACGCCATGCACCGCCTGCACCAAAGCCTTCTGGACCTTGTTTTCGAGTTCACGCACGTTACCCGGCCAGTGATAGCTGAGCATGGCCTTTTCGGCATTGCGGCTCAAATGGAACTTGCCTCGGCCATATTCTGCGCCATAGCGGGTCAAGAATTCTTCGGCCAGGAGCACAACATCTTGTCCGCGCTCCCTTAAAGGCGGCATTTCAACCGGCATTACCTGAATGCGGAAGTACAAATCTTCTCTAAAACGCTTGGTCTTGACAGCATCTTCCAAGTCTACGTGAGTCGCACTAATGATACGCACGTTCACCGGAATTTCGCGATTGTCGCCCACGCGTGTAATATGCTTTTCCTGCAATACACGCAAAAGCTTTACCTGCATGTTCATGGGCAGTTCCCCGATTTCGTCGAGGAAAATTGTTCCGCCATCGGCTTCTTCAAAGAAACCCTTACGGGTTTCAATAGCGCCCGTAAACGAGCCCTTGGCATGCCCAAACAAGAGCGATTCCATCAAGTGTTCCGGAATGGCACCGCAGTTCACCGCCACAAAGGGTTTGTCTGCGCGGGGGCTATGTCTATGAATATAGCGGGCAACGACTTCTTTACCGGTTCCCGTTTCGCCACGGATAATGACCGGCATCGGGAGCACCGCTAATTTGTCTGCAAGTGCAATCAAATCAGCCATCGCCTTGCTCGAATATACGATACCGTCTTTGCGGATGACGTTTCTTAAAATATTCAGCGATTCCTTATCACGCAGGCGATCGAATGCGGCAAAGGCAAACTTTTCGCACACCATCACGAACGAATCGAACAGAGCGCTATCATCTTCAGTAAAAGGTTCTTCGCGGGCGGCGCGCTGCAAGTACAAATAACCCGCTTCACTTTCGGGCGTGCGGAAAGGCGACACCATAATACTAGTCAGCTGATTCTGCACAATCGACTTCGAAAGGTCGGCGGAATCGTCATCGAGTTGATTCCACACCACCGCTTTCTTTTCAAGCTTGGCCTGCTTTACTGCAGAAATCGAAATGGAAACTTTTTCAGGATTGCTCAGGTGAATTGCGTTTTCGCCACCAGTATCCAAGACCGCGGCATCGGCATGCAACACGTTCTTTGCGACTTCAAGGATTTTCACAAAAAGTGATTCCGGCTGGACTTCGTCCAACAGGATTTTCACGACATCCAGCATCTTTTCTGTAGCTAGCATCGATTCTGACTTCATGCGCAACCTCTTGAAAAATTATTCCGATACTGGCGTAGGCAAATCCTCCAGCATCTCAGGCGGAACCGAATCAGGGGCAGAATCCAATTGATTTTCTATACCCGACTCCACCGATTCCAAACTTCTTGATTTCTGGAGCAATAAATTTCCTGTTTCGTCAATGTCGGGACTTTTGGTTCCAACACAGACCAGAAACACCATTGCAATTAATATAAGTCCGAAAATGGCCAAAACTGCAATTTTTAAGGTATTTTTTTTGTTTTCACCGCCATTTTTGCGATACGGAAATTCATTTTTCGGGGCCGTCGGGAATTTTTGTTCCATTTTTACGCCAAGCACATCATCTGCATATTTCTGCAAGGCCGTCTGGACAGTCACCTCTCCCACCCCAATGGAATCGAGAGCAATTTCTAAAAGTTCATCTAGTTCGTCAAAATCTTCGGCGCGGTCTTCGACTTTTGCCCGCAAAAGAGCTTTCCATAACGAATCCAACGCCGAAAGTTCCTGAGCGCTACAGCAATCCAATTCATAAAGCCGAGACGAAACATCGACTGAATCGATAGCCAGAGCTTGGGCCGCTAATTTGTTGTAATCGCCGGAATCAAGCAAGTCTCTCCCAGCTATCCAGCGGAACAGGAGCATCCCCAAGCTGTAAAGGTCACTTTGTTCGCTCGCAGGCTTTCCCTGAAAACGCTCCGGCGCCGCATAAGCCAACGCTCCGGGTCCGACAATGCCGCAATCAATCACAAGCGTCTGCAAGCTATCGCCCGACTTGCAAAGCAAGATATTCGAAGGATTGATATCGCCGTGATGAATGTCTTCTTTATTCAAGGCATCTAGCGTATGCACCACCTGGCGCAAAAGATTCAACGCCACAGGCACCGGCATTGCAGGTACGTCGGCAGAACTTGCGCCATCGACAAAATCGTAAACCAAGTACGGCGTATTATCGCGAACGCCCGACTCGCGGATTCGATAAAGTCCCGGAATGTTCAAGTGCTTTAGGCAGCCAACGACAGCGTCTTCAAAACGGCAACCCGAATGATACCACTTTAAGGCGTATAAATCTTCGCCACATACAAGTTCATAAACGTCGGCTTCGCCGCCCTGATGCAACAAGGCCGATTCGCATGCCTTGTCCAGAATGCTTGCCGCAGACACTTCGCTTTTTACGCTCATAGTCTACCCGAAAGCACCATCGACTTCAAAGAATCTTCGGCAACCTGCGTCCAGTATATCAGGGACCTGTTTGTCGGCGCCTTCTGAAGTCCGGCCGACCAAGTATCCCATGCCGCTTCCACATCGCCTTCGCCCCAATAAATATTTCCAAGGTTAATGTAGGCAGAAACAAACTGCGGTTCGCGAGTCACGATATGAATGAAAATATTCTTGGCACTATTCAAGTCACCAGGGGCACTACTCTGGGCGAGAATCAAACCTTTCAGGTTATAGCTAAAATAGTTCAGACTATCCAATCTGATAGATTTATCCAATAAGGGCAACACGTTTGCAGAAGCATCGTGATTCAAAGTCGCGCGAGCCAAATAGAACAGGCAGGTTGAATAGTTGGCATCAATGCTTCCGCTACTGTCAAGCGAAGAAAGAATCTTGAATTCGCGGGCCGCACGGCTCCAACGAACAAACGAAGAATCCTTGAGACGCTCAGCGTCTTCGGCCTGAGCATAGTACGAAAGAGCAAGCCCGTAACGGGCGTCGCGGTTGGCCGGATCAGAATCTAGCGCTTTTGAAAAATTCGCAATGGCGCGTTCATAGTCGCCAATACGCAAGGCTGCGTTACCACGCTTAACGTCGTCTTTGACACAAGACATCAAGAAAAAGGTGAATAACAACACCCCTATGTAGCACACACGCCTAAGCATAGCCTAAATATATAATAAAATAAATAAAAAAAGACCCTGGCTTAAGCCAAGGTCCTTGAATTTCAATCAAGTAAGAAATTACTTGTCGAGTTCACGCTGAGCGACAACGTTACCTTCGGCGTCGAGGGCGCGGATAACGTTTTCATCGCGCTGGAGGGTCATAACGGCCTTTTCGCCAGCAGCGGTGGTCATTTCGACAGTCATAGAACCGTCAGCATTCTTGACAGCGGCAATTTCGTTGCCCTGAGCGTCCTTTTCATAGTAGGAGTCGCCAGAAGCGAGCGGGTTGGAGCCAGTCCAGAATTCGACAGTGTTGAGGACGAGGAAGTCCACGAACAGAGCAATACCGTAGACCGGGATCACGTTCATGCCGAAGTGCACGATGGAGTTGAGCCACTTGTTACCAAGGGTGCCGTTCCATGCGAGCAGCTTGTTGAAGCATGCGTACTTGCCATAGCAGCCGGAAAGAACAATCATGCCGGCGCAGAGAAGGGTAATGATACCTTTTTTCATTTTTTTAACTCCTTAAGGGTTGATTATCGTTTTCTTACGACAAGAAAAATATAACTAAAAAATGATGGTTTGGTGAGAAGGGTCGGAATATTTCAATTTTTTAACATTACTCCAATTTAGAGTACCAAAATAGGGGGTTGAGCGGGTGATTTTTATCACTTTTATGATTTTTTTGTTATTTTAATGTTCAAATACCAAGAAGAAGAAAAATCAGAGGAGTTGTTCAAATGGGTATCGGAAAGAATCGTATTATACATTCTATTTTGGCTTTGGCTATTGTATCCACAGCGGCAATGGCTGCCCCCAAAAAACAGCCGCTCACAGTTTGGATTATGCCAAACGGTGCATCTCCGCAAGAAATTCTCGAAAAACGACTTGAACTCTATACCAAGAAGACCAATATTCCGACTAAGGTCGAAGTGCTTGACTGGGGTGAAGCTTGGACCCGTATTTCGCAGGCCCTTGCCGGCCAGACACCCGCACCGGATGTATTGCAGCTTGGTACCACTTGGATTCCGTATTTCGCTTCTCGCAAAGAAATTAAGCCTTTGAACGAATACCTGTCGTCTATTCAGCCCGAAAGATTTGTACCTGTCAGCTGGAACACGACACATATCGACGAAGATTCCATTATCTACTCGATTCCGTGGTTTATCGACATTCGTCCGGTCCTTGCCAACAAGAGAATCCTTGCTGAACACGGTATCACAAGAGATTCCATCAGGACTTACGAAGGTTTCAAGAACGCTATCCGCAAGGTCAACAGCAAAGACGAAGTCCTTGACGATGGCGCTCACGTAAGGGGTTTCGCCTTCCCCGGCAAGAGCGACTGGAACATTCCGCACAACTTCGCCCCTTGGATCTGGAGTAACGGCGGTTCATTCATCAAAAAAGATGAAAACGGCAAGTGGCATGCAAACATTCTTTCCAAAGAAACCCTTCTTGGTATTTCCAGCTACCTCCACTTTATTATGGATACACTGGTCACTCCCGAAGCCTTGCAGACCAACACCGCCCAGATTGCCCAGCAGTTTAACAACGGTGAACTCGCCTTTATCGTAAGTACTTCGGAAATCGTGATGCAGACCCGTTTCCACGGAAGCATGGGCGGTCTTTCGAATGCCCGTATCGGTAGCGATAGCGTCATGGTTCTCCCCATTCCTAAGGGAAAGGTCGGAAGCGTAAGCTTTATCGGCGGCTCTAACCTTGCCATTCCGACAAACAGCAACCGTAAAGAAGCAATCGACCTCTTGCTGTTCTTGTCCAACGATGAAAACCTGGATGCCTACACCAAGCAAATCGGTCTCTTGCCGCCTTCTAGAAAGGTTCTGCAGGAATGGGCTAAAGACGAAGACTACAACATTCTCGTTCGCGCTCTTGAAACCGGTCGCGCCTATGTGGCTATTCCGGAATGGGGCGAACTGGAACAGTTACTTGTCGCCATGTTCAGCGCCATTTGGGAACAGATGGAAATTCCGTCGCTTTACTCCGAAGACAAACTGTACGAGACATTCCATCAGTACTCTATTGAAATTGACAAGAAGTTGAATTATCCCACAACCAACTTGATGACCGCAGCGGAATTCAAAGCCGCCTGGAACAAGATTAACGAAGAACAAAAACCTCAGACCGAAGTCGCCAAGGATTCCACAGACGGCGCCATTAACAGCAACATGAAGAAGGCTCCGTTTGTATTCGTGTTCATGCTGGTCTTCGGCTTCCTGTTCGCCTTCATCCGCAAGCGCAAGAAATAACAAGCTTTCTAAAGTAACGTATTATGCCGATTCACACCATATCAGGTTTCTCGCGAAGCATCGTCTTCAAGGTGCTTATCGTTTTGATTGTATCCATGTCCCTTCTGGTCACGGGTAGTATTTTCATCTTTACGTCTAAGCAGACAAACCTGATGCTAGAGTGGAGCTTCAACAACAACGAGTCCATGCTCACTCAGATTGGCAACATGGCCTCTAGCGAAATGAAGCAGTTCGGCGACCGACTGACACTTTTGGCAAAGACTTCGGAAATTCAAAGTCTGGATCCGACGACCGCTACAAGCTACCTTAAAAGCTATAGCGTCTCGTCGCTATTCATTTCGGGCGAAACCGTTACCTTATACGACCGAGCCTTTGAATTCATCTGCGACAATTCCATGGTCGGCATTCCGACAGAAAGTCCATACCCCATTGACTTTTCGCGCATTACTCAGCACCGTCCGTACATGACCCCTTGGTTCAGGGAAGCAAAAGACGCTCCCCCCAAGCGCCTGTTCGGCATTAGCATTATGAACCGCTCCAGTTCTTCCGGTTTCTTGCTCGCTAGTTTTTCGCTTCGCCGTCTTTGGACAAACTTCCCGAACTATAAAATCGGTAAGAACGGATTCCTGGTCGCCATCAATGGTCAGGGCGAAATTCTTTACCACCCCGACTTGAAGCGCTGGCTGACGGACACGCACAAGATTACTGAACTCGGATTTGCTGACATCGACCCCCGAAACTACGTGATCAAGAAAGCTCATTTCCAGGAACTGAGCGACAAGAAGCAATACCTGGTCAACTATTTCTTTGACACCAATACGGACTTTGGCATTTTCGCATTCCAACCGAAAAACGAAATCGACGATTTGATTTCTTCGGCTATTCAAGCTAGCATCGCAATTCTGTTTGTGGCAATCCTCATTATCTTGATTGTCGCCGCATGGATGTTCTATACACTCGGTCTACCGCTGAACCGCATGACAAGACATATTCGCCAGATTAGCGATGGAAACCTCGACGTCGATGAAATTCATGTGGGCAACCGTAAAGACGAACTGGGCCAGTTGGGCAATGCATTCAATTCTATGCACGATACCATTAAGCGCCAGATTAAAGAACTGAACGCCCATAGGGATATCTTGGAACAGGAAGTCAAGGAACGAACCAAGGATTTGGAAGAAGTCAACAAGAAGCTGGAATTGATTTCGAAGACCGACGAACTGACCGGGCTTCCCAACCGCCGCGAAATGAACGAAACCATCGCAAACGAAATGGGACGTTCCGCTCGCACACACAAGCCGTTCTGCTTTATCTTTATCGACATCGATCACTTCAAGAATATCAACGACACCTACGGCCATGCTTGCGGCGACATCATCTTGAAATCAGTGGCTCAGACGATTCGCGGCCTGCTGCGCAAGTACGATGTCTTTGCACGCTACGGTGGCGAAGAATTCTTGACCCTGTTGCCGGAAACAGACCTCGAAGGCGCAAGAGTGGTTGCCGAACGCTTCCGCAGACAAATCGAACGAATGACTGTACGTTATGCGGACTTCACCATCAAGATTACAATCACTCTTGGTGTCGCAAAATTCGATGACCGCCTCGGCGCAGACCGCAGTATCCAGATGGCAGACAAGGCCCTTTACCAAGGTAAAGAAGGTGGCCGTAACCGCGTGATCGTGTGGAAGCCTGAATGGGTAACTGAAGCCGACTACGAGGCAGCCGCCATTGAACTTGCCGCTCTAAAAAAGAACGCCGAAGTTCCTAAGGGTCAAAATTTTGAACTAAGCATCGACTACCTCGACGACGAGCCGAAAAAAGGCAACGGCACAATCAACGATGTGGTAGTAGACGAAGAGTCCACCGAAAGCGAAGACAAGCAAGGGTAAGAGTCCCTTAGACACTACAGATTTCTGAGAAACAAAAAACACCGCTTTGAAAAGCGGTGTTTTTTATCGGGATGACTGAATTCGAATCAGCGACCTCTTGAACCCCATTCAAGCGCTCTACCAGGCTGAGCTACATCCCGTTGGTTCATTGGTGGGTCAAAATTAGATAAAAATAGGCTTTTTTGCAAGGCTAACGCCCCAAAAAAGCCAAAAATTTACTTCCAATAACCGACAATCAGCACGTCCGGCGTAGCCTTGGGGTACTTTTTGCTCTTGAACGAAACAATCTTTCGAATGCTCTTCTGCTTAAGTTCCCAGCCTTCGCGAGAAAGGCCTTTAGTCGTAAGCGTGACCTTGAGTCCCGAAACCTTGCCGCCTTCCTTGATTTGTTCCAGTTTGTCGACATTCAGCATAACCGGTTTTGTAGAAATGGAAAACTGCTTGGCCGATTCAGCATCCAAAGTAATATCGGGGCGAGCCTTCTTGTCGGTTTCCCAAATGTAGAACGACCATTCGCGCTTTTCGCCCTTGGCGTAATAGCCTGCATCAAAGAGCTTTTCGCTAAAGACAAACGGGACCTTCACAATGCCGTCCATGTTGGCAAGATAAGGTTTGCCCGTAGTATCGACCAGCACTACCACCGGATTGATTTGGCCTTCCATTTCGGCAGAGCTAAAATCAAATTCGATAGTCACCGTTCCCTTAGCAGGAATCTTATTTGGGAACTTGAAGTTCGACATGCCGTTGCCTTGACCGAACACATTTTCAAGCACGATTTCTTTATTCGTGATATTTGCGCCCTTAAGAATAATGTGCTTGGTATCGCCCTGATTCAGCATACCAATCGGGTAATTTTCAGGAACAAAGCGAATCGCTTCATCTGCCATGGCAGCCGATGCGAAAGCAACAGCCGAAACAAATACAATGTTTTTGAAATTCATGGCTACAATATACAAAAAAACGTATATTTCGGGCATGAAGATCAAATTCGCCATTCTGTTTCTCTTAGCCATATTGCTCTCAAGTTGCGCAAGCGGGTTAAAACCTTCTAACAAGACAGAACCATTTATAACCGAAAGTTCAGTCAACGCTCTCGGCGGTTTAGTAAAAAAAGTCAACCGCACCCTATATTCCCCCATTCCCAAACCGCTTGCTTTCGAGTTGGATGGCAAATGGAATATTAAAGTGGAATTTTTCTCCCTCGAAAAGAACCTTGCCGCATACGCCTTGCTCAAGAAGCCCGAATACGTCGAGCTTAGAGGAATGAACAAAGCAGACCTCTACCGCGACCCAGGCTTTACAATCGAAAAAGACGCAAGCGAAGAAGCGTTCATTCTCTACTATTTAAAGTGGGATCATGATTATTGGCTGAGCAAATCTGCTGCCTTACGAGCGGGCAAAACCATCGGCCCCGTATACAACAAAGAAAAACACTACGGAACCGTCAAGGTTGTAAAAGGCGACTTCCAGCGTTGCGTTTTTGCAGCACTCGTCGACGACGCCATCTACATGATGACAGGCAAAGCAGATGCATCCGAAAAAGATATCTGCGAAACGGAAGCCGAAATCTGGGAAAGCCGAGAATCGTACTAATTACAAGTTTATCTTAGCCGGTTTTTAAGAGCTTCGATTTCCGAACTTTCCAAACCAAGCGAAAGCAGGTAGGCTTCTGTTGCTGCGGCAAGGTCTGCGTTTTCGAAATCCGAAATATCGACACCTTCCACCTTGTATGCGTTTTGCATCAGTCTCACGATAACCGCCTGAATCAGTTCCACTTGCGTTGACGTCAAGGCTACTTGATAGTCTTTGATAACGGTGAAGAAATTCTGGTGCGTTTTCACGTAATCGGCCTTGATTTCTTCAGCAGTCGCCCCCATCAACGCCTCAAGCACGGCAATTGTATAGCCAGTACGGTCCATGCCATAAGTGCAATGCACCAAGTACGGGCCTTCGTGCTCAATCATATAGCGCAGCCCCTTGACGAGCCCTATCTTGAACGGCGAATTTGCAAAAGCGGGTTGCACATCTAGATACACCACGTTCTGCGTTGCGTAATAAGATTCCGCATAGCCATTGTACAATTCGGCATTTTCCTCATTGTCCGTAAGATTCAAGAATGTCTTGACGCCCGCCACCTGAGACAAGGAATCGGCATGCTTATTACGGCCAATCGAAGGGTCCAGCGGATTCGACGAACGGTACAAAGCGCCCTCGCCCATTCCCGTGGTTTTCACCATTCTGAAATTGGCAAAGTCTTCGGTGGATAAATCTGGATAAGCCTCTACGTAATACGATATCGAAAGCGATCGCAAATTTTTCAGGTGATCGATATAGCCACCTCTTTTCTTTATTCGAATGGTGACGTCAATCGGGAATGTTATATCACGCCCGAAACCAACGATTTCAGCCATCTGACCATAGCGTGCTTCAAGCTTAATGTAATTCAAGCCCGAAGATACATACAAAAAGAATTCGCCCGGAAATACATCACTATAACTTGCAACAACGGGGACGTCTAATGAGTCATAGCCCGGAATCATCACCGTGACGAAATCACCGTAATCGAACTTGGTCAAGAATGAATCTGCCGCAATATTGAAAATGACACTTCCGAAGGTAAATATTTCAAGCGTATCTTCGACAACGGTCGTTGAAAAATACAAAGAATCTTCTGGAAGTAAATATTTTGAAGAATCTACAGAACTTGACGAAACAAGCGAAGAACTGGAAACATTTTCAGAAGACGAACTTTCTGTTTCCGAAGAACTTTCTTTAGCAACAGAGGAACTAGAAGATTTTTTCGACGATGTTACAGACGACGAACTAGACTCTTCAGCAACAACGGCGCTGCTTTCGCCCTCTGCAGAGGCAGAACTGCAGGCATCATCGCCACAAGCGGCCAGAAAGAAAATCACAGCCGCTTGACACAAGAGACTTATTGAGCGAAATAGATTTTTTTTCATAGTCCCTCCACAGTTCATTCATAAGATAACTTTTTATGTGCATGCGTTCAGGATGGCACACATTTCAGCATAGCTTTCAACCGTATTTTCGGGCTTTAGCGGGAGTAAATTCACAGGTTTTCCAAAGCCACAAAGGAGAGTAATGCAATCAACCCCGGCGTTACGGGCTGCAAGAATGTCCGGCTGGTCATCGCCCACCATGACCGCCTCTTCGCGAGAAACGCCCGCCATTTCAAGAATCTTGAGCAAGCCTGCGGGACTCGGCTTACGTTCGGGCGTGGTATCGCCGCAAAGAATAAATTCAAACCGATCGCGGAGTCCAAAGTGATTCAGGATTTTTTCGCTGGGGCGAAGCGGCTTGTTCGTGAGCATCGCCACTCGGGTTTTGGAGCTGTTCAAAAATTCAACGATTCCTGGATTCGGAAGCGTGCGTTCGGTGCAATGCTCCCAGTAGAAATCTGAATAGACCTTGTGAACCATTTCGACGGTCACACCGGAGCGAGCCATATTTTCAGGGAGCGCCGCCTCCCCCATGCTACGCTCAATCAACTTCATCGAGCCGTTTCCGATAAAGGTTCGCACGCGCTGTTCGTCATGTTCCGGGAGTCCGAAATGGCGCAGCGCAAAATTCACCGCCACGGCGAGGTCGCCAAGCGTATTGAACAGAGTCCCGTCCAAATCAAAAACAATGAGGGATTTCTTTTGGAGCATAGCGCGCCCAAATGTAGAAATTTACCGAATAAATTCCATCTCAACGAGGAATCGGTAAAAGCAAAGCGCGGACACACCTAGAATGAATACAACAACGATAACAAACTGCACCGGATGCTCGTGAAAATCATAATCCGCCTTGCCGTAAGAAAACTTTCCACGGACAATGGCGCTTATGAATAAAGCCAAAAATAAAAGAGCAAGCAGAAGGGACATGAAACTACGCGTTATTGGGATTGCAATAGTAGTTTATTATTTTCCTGAAGGCCGTCGTTGTCGAAACGGACGGTAGGATTCTTGCCGCTCTTGAAGGCATCTTCGCTTTCGTAGAGGGATAGCGCTACGGAAATTCCCGGCTGGGTTGCGAGATTCGCTACACCAGTTGCCTTAAAGGAGAAATCCTTTGATGCGCCATCCTTGAAAGTCGCCTTGGGAATGCGGACCGTCTCGCCAATTTGCGTAAGAGCCTTGCCCGTAGAATCCACGAATTCCGCCACCATGTAGACATCGAAGAAGCAGGGCGCCACACCGGTGTTCTTGACGGCAATGTTCAACATGCTCGTAGTTTCGGCGGTGCTTGCAACAGTCACCAGTTCCGCTTTCGCGACTGTGAAATTGTAGCCGATGACCTTGCTCATGGAATCGGCAAGAGCTTTGTTATCCTTGTAGAAATTGTAACCGCAATCGCTGTCTTGGTCCAAAACGTAGTAAGTCAAGTGGGCCGTAGTAATCGCATCTACCCAGCGCTGCGGAGTCCACTTGAGATACCCTCCGGGAATCACGTCGGTGTATTCCAGCATGGTAGTATAGCCAGCGATATTCTCGGCGATAGTCGGCAAGTTGGCCTCGTAGGCACGCACTAGTGAATCCGGCCTGCCGGGAATGCCAATGAATCCGTCGTCGCGCTTGGTGATGCCCAGTTTAAGCGCATGCGTATACACATCGCCCGTGCCGCTAGAAGGCAACACCAGCTGAGTTTTCTTGAATACGGAGGCGTAGTAATCCAGCAAATCCATCTCTATCGAATCAGACGGCATTTCACTCCCGTCCAAGTGGGAGGCATGCCACTCACCCCATTCACCAAAGGTACGAATGTCGATGTATTCAATGCGCGGGTCGCCATCGTATTTTTCGGCCAGAGCCTTGGCAAATTCCTTCGCATAGTACAGGTAGACCGAGTCATCCCAAACAGGAACAGAAGCATGGAAACCGTTCCACTGTACAGTGGCAGTGACCTTCTTTGCACCCGATTCGTAAACAAAAGACGGCGTCCAGTCATACTCTTCTTCAGGAGTATCATCTCCCTTGACAAATGACGGGGAATACGGCAGCACACGCAAGGCGTAGCCCATGTTGTGCTCGGCCAAACCATTCAGCAGTTTTTCCAGTTCCGTCCAGTCGTAAACACCTTTTGCAGGGTTCAACTTGTTCCACTTCTGGTAACCGGAGCCGTATGAAATAAGATCCCACGCCTTGTTATTCAAGGAGCCGTAAGGCCCATATTCGAATTCTGGAACGAAAGTCCACAAACCTTCCGTCGGGACCGTAAAACCCTTGTGAGGGTTAGAAAGCGGGCCGTCGAAACGCTTGAGGGTATAAGTGATTTTAGATGTATCACCTTTAACTGCGGCGGAGGTGTCAGCACTACTTGAAGATGTCATTCCGGCCCCTGAGCCGGAATCTCCGTTTCCGCTGCTAGACAAAACATCTGCCGATGAACTTGACGCCGTATCAGACGAAGAACTTGATTCTTCAACCGCACTGCTTTCGCCACCCTCGGGGCCGAAGCTACTCCCGTCATCGCCACAAGCGATAAAGCCAATGCATGCAAAGAAAGCATACGCTGTTAAAATTCTCATGTCTCGACACATAGCCCCTCCACTTTATTTAGACTGCGACGAAGAGGACTTCACCCCGACCTCGTAAAATCTGATTGAAAGTGTAGCAATGATTTCATCCGATTCTACTTTCGGAAATTTCCAGCGGCTGACAAACGCCTTGATTTCTTCGTCGAACTCCGTGTAATCTGTTGTCGAAGATATAATCTGAACTTCTTTAACAGAACCATTCTCAGCAATTGTCAATTTCAAAGTGATTTCGCCAGCTAAAGCTTTAGCATTTTTCATGGAAAACTTCTTATGAAACTTGCTGTATAACATGTTTAAAACGGGAATTCTTTTTCGAGCAAACTTTAAATACTCTTTTTGATCAAGAGCCTGTTTGTCCGCAGATTCAATATTTATAAAAGAAAGTTTCGCCCCTCTCCAAACCGTCGATATCTCACCATAACCAGCACATCCATAAAGAGTTTCACAACGATTATCTTTTATATTTTCATCTACATTCTTTTTTTCACGTTGTTGCTTTATAAATTCTGAATTTTCCCAAGAATAACCAGATTCAGAGCTATCCTGCTTGGCAGCATCATCGTTTTTTTCGGAATCGCTGCAACCGGCCCACAGCGCCGCTGCGGTCATCAGGACAATCTTCCCAAAACATTTGCGCATGATTCTAATATCCACGGTAAACCACATAAATGGTAAAATCATCCTCACCATCCAGGCCCTGTTTATCCAGATAATTTACCGTATGCCAAGGGTGGCGAATTTGGCTCACGTAAGACATATCCTTGTCTTCTGGTGGAACGGAATCCTTTACAGACTCCTTCAATTGAGCAAGCGAATACAGATTTGAAAGTGTCAATTGACCTTCAGCCTGGTCATACTCAATTTTATAGCAAGGTCTTTGAATCATGTAGGCATTCGGCGTACTGATGATACCTCGCTCCACTATATGCGTCGGACATAGGCTAGAATCTTCCACCGGTTGGAAATGCCCCAGCGTATCAAAACAATAGAATGTGGAATCCGTTCGAGTAAATGAATAAAAGAAACAGTTCTCGTCCTCAGTCACAGTCGCAGACTTCGGCAACTTGGATACATCAAAAGTGGTATCGTTACTATAGGCAGTCAAATCAGTATTGGACGATAGTTTAAAAGTAAAGGAATCACCATGAAGTTCATATACATTGATATAGGCAGAAAGGTCTATATCGAAGGATTTTTCCTTGTATTCTCGATCCACGAGAGTAAAGCGCAGGTGATCGTCTTTACCGAGAGGGATTTCGGCATGATAACCTAAGACGGCACCGCTTCCATAAACTTTTAAATTCGATGGTTCCTCATGCTTACTTTTCTGAGGCAAATAACGAAGCGTTTCATCATCACTATACTTGATACTATCGACACAAAAGGTGCTAAGTTTCGATACATCTTCGTCAGGAAGGTAGGCACAATTGACTGTATAAAGCCACGCCATACGCAAAGAATCGTCCGCATGCAACTCAACAGCAAACGATGTTGGACGATGACGAATTTCTGTACTAGGCAGGCACTCGTGCGTATCGCAATAGGTTTCTTCTGGTTCAAGACAGCCGATCAACCCAAAACTAAGGCATAACAATAAAAAACAAATATAATGATTCATGAAATTTCTAATCCGATAAAAAAGCTTCGCCATATTTTAAGTATAGTATAATTTTTTAGACTCAGGAACATCCCTTTTTCAAGAATGTTTTAAGAAACACAACTGTCGAATTTTAACTAAAATCGCCATTTTTCAATAAACTCCCTTGGAAAAGTGTATTCAAGTATACAAAAGTGGGTCGAAAAAGTGCATTAAAACATTGATTTATCCCTTGAAAAAGTGTATATTTAGAGCATGTTCAAGCGAAAAATCCTGAAAGAATTCGAAAAATGGAAAAATGGCGGGGGCAAGAAAAAAGCTCTTGTCGTCAAAGGTATGCGCCAAATCGGCAAAACATCCAGTGTACTTGAATTCGCCAAGAGTCACTACAAGCATGTGGTCTACGTAAACTTTAAAGAAAACGACAGTGCGCGCAAAATTTTCGATGGCGACTTCAATGTCAATCGAATGACAATCGACCTGTCAGCCCTGCTACCCGATGCTCGCTTTGAACCTCAAAAGACCATCATCATTTTTGACGAGATTCAAGAATGCGCAAACGCCCGCGCAAGTATTAAACCATTCATGGAAGATGGTCGCTACGATGTCATCTGTACGGGGTCACTCCTAGGAATAAAGGGGTACAACAAGAAAAAGGGCAAGGGCGTTCCCACCGGATTTGAGCGAATCATTTACATGAAGCCCATGGATTTCGAAGAATTTCTGTGGGCAAAGGGCATTGACGAAAAAGTCATTGATTATCTAAAGGAATGTTTCAACAACAAGAAACCCGTCAGCGATGCCACGCACAACGCCATGCTGCGCTATTTTAGGGAATACCTCTGCGTGGGAGGCCTCCCATACATCGTTTCCAGATTTGTCGAGACAAACGACATGAACGTTGTTTGGCAGGAACAGCAGGACATTCTCGAAGAATACAAGGACGATTTCGGCAAACACCTTGACGAAGATGAAAACGAGGAAATTGACAGGACGCTTCTAGGAAGAATCAACCGAGTATTCGATTCCATTCCGGCACAACTTGCCAAAGAGAACAAGAAATTCGTTTATTCTTCACTTGAAAAAAAAGGTCGTTCTGAAGCATACCAAAACGCAATCCAGTGGCTTTACGATTGTGGCATCATCAATCTATGTCACAACCTTACAAACATATCCACACCACTAGATGGCTACAAAATTGAAAATACTTTTAAAATTTACATGCAAGACTCCGGACTGTTCGTCGCGATGCTCGAAAAGGGATGTGCAGCAAAAATCCTTAGCGGAGACTTAGGATTTTACAAGGGCGCTATTTACGAGAACATTGTCGCAGACTGTTTCTCAAAGCAAGGACGAAACTTATACTACTTCCGCAAAGATTCCGGCCTTGAAATTGACTTTGTCGAAACTATTGCGGGCGAAACAGCTTTGATCGAAGTCAAGGCGACCTCGGGGCAAACCAAGTCTGCAAAGACGGTCCTACAGAACGAAAATTATGAAGTAAATGCCTGCTACAAGCTTTCAGAAAACAATGTTGGCGTTGTCGGGAAAGTTGTAACTTTGCCATACTATATGACGATGTTCTTAGAATAAAAAAAACAATGAAAGCAATTCTTTTACTCATACCGTTTTACATACTACTAATCGGATGTGCAACCGGTTCATCCAATACCCATATCATTACAGAATCTGACAATAAGAAAATCGTCACAGTCAAATCATTCAATCTTGATATAAACAGGTATTCATATCCTATGGCTTTCGAAATGAAAGATGATAACGACAGTACGCATGTATATAGGAATCATGGATTTTGCTATGACAACAAAAGAGACGAAATCATCATGAGTCCGTTAGAAGGATGGGACGGAAATTCCAAAAATCAAATTATTGCAGTCCAGCGAGAATCTATCAACATTTGCAAGACAAATAAAATTAAAAGTCCTGATGTCATCACTGAAGATAATGGATTAAGAAATGGTATTATCGGCTTTGGACTGGGATTTGGAATAACATTTGGTTCAATCTGTTCAATTAACATTGGTGGTGCGTTACTTTTGGGAGGTCTAGTAGGAACAGGAACCGGAATTATTGGACTAGCCACAGGAACCCCTGGCGACATTACAGGAGAACATGAATCTTGTGTAGACAATTTTGCCAACGAACAAGAAGAACTAGAATTTTTGAATAAATATCGCTGTCTTTAATTTTTCTATCTTGGCACGCTTCGCGTGCATTTTGTACGGCTCGGATATGTTCGTTCAAGCAAGCTTGACTCACGCATCGCTCGCCTTTTACTAAATTTACCCACATGAAAAAATACCACTTGGCCACATACGGCTGCCAGATGAACGAGTACGACTCGGCGATGATCGCCCAGGAACTCGACATGTGCGGTTGCATTGAGACGAGCAACCAGGAAGATGCCGACTTCATCATCGTGAACACCTGCAGCGTACGCGAAAAGGCCGAGGAAACCGCCATCGCGAACATCAGCAAGCTCAAGTACCTGAACAAGAGGAATCCCGACGTGAAGATTGTCGTGTGCGGCTGCATGGCAAAAAATCGCGGGCCGGAACTTTTGAAGCGCCTTCCGAACGCGAGCTACATCGTGGGTCCGGACCAGTACAAGAAAATCCCGGAACTGCTGCTCGGCGACGCCCATAGCCCGCTGCACCTGACGCACCACAAGATGTTCATCGACGAGGACCTGAGCGAAAACTACTTGGGCGAATACGCGAAGCTCCAAAACGACT
>Ga0310786_10004186_pt1 | contig 20216 bp, 19 predicted proteins | sample AusTroGonzalo_MG_FD_203881 | JGI IMG/M metagenome (GOLD analysis project Ga0310786, IMG submission 203881) | Bovine rumen microbial communities from tropical cattle in Woodstock, Queensland, Australia - Gonzalo_03 (v2) (version 2) | ecosystem: Host-associated > Mammals > Digestive system >... | reverse complement strand
AATGAAAGAATGGGACGAGGTTGAAAAGGCATTGACGGCGATTGTTGGTAAAACTGAAAATGCTGGATTTACAGTATCACGCAGTTTGGGAACAATTACCGCGACGGCACCACCATCGGTATTGGCGCGTATTGGTGATTACATTGAAAAACAAAATAAACGTTTGTCTCAATTGGTGACGATTGATGTGAAAGTGTTGCAAGTTTCAATATCAAATGATTCTGCATTTGGTTTGAATTTGGCGGCGGCGATTAATTCTACATCTGGGTTAAACATTGTTGCGAACCCGACGAATAATTTGGGTGTTGCGAATACCAGTTCGATGAACATCGCGGTGTTGTCGAACACATTGTCGGCGGCGACGGGTGCAACCCATGTTGAAAACGGCAGTGTGGTTTCTGGCGCATATACCAATGATCAAATTATGAACGGTTCTTTGTCCCGTGCCGCGGGCAGTGCCGGTTTGATTGAGGCATTGGCAAAGCAGGGCAAGGTTTCATTGGTGACAAATGTGGGTGTTACAACGCGTAACAATCGTGTTGCCCCGGTCAGCAACATGACATCAACCGGATATATTAAACGTTTTGAATCGCGTAACTTTACAACAGTTGAATCCAGTACTGTTGACCAGGCGGATTTACAGACCGGTTTTTCGATGCAATTGTTGCCAAATGTTTTGGAAAACGGCAAGATTTTGTTGTTGTTCAGAATGTCTGTGCGTGAATTGGTGAAAATGTCCACACAAACAATTGGCGAGGTTACATTGCAATTGCCCGAGGTGGAAGAACGTAGTTTCATGCAAGAGGTTATTATGGAATCTGGTCAAATGTTGGTGGTGTCTGGATTTGAAAAGCAAAAGAATAACGATACGCGTTATGGTTTGGGTGATCCAGACTTTATGGCGCTGTCTGGTTCGCGTTCGACATCATCGGGTCGTGATGTGTTGGTGGTTATTTTAACGCCCCAGGTGTTAATCAGCCCGTTGGATTCAGAACGCAGCATCCAACAAAATTGGGGCGCACCATTAAATTAAGGTTTTCATGATTATTAAAAAATCGGGCATCCGCCCGATTTTTTTGATTGTGTTAAATATCTGGATTTTGATATAATAATTCGTGTTAAAACGATTGTACTGTTGACGGGTTATATGGTCGCAATAGGGCGGTTTTGTTAAAGGAAGAGAGTGCGGATGAAAAAAATTCTGTTCGGAATTTTATGTATGATGTTATGCGCAAATTCATACGCATTACCCGCTGGATATACTCAGTTGGAATATCTGGAATCCACAAGTAGAGACCAATATATAAATACCGGGATATCACCAACAAATAATACAGGATTTATCATAGATTTTCAGTATACAAATACCGATACATCAGAACAAATTATGATTGGTTCTTTTGATCCAAATTTTCTGATAGATAGATTTACAAACGATAGTAATGGACAGCGTATGTTTGGATATGCGTATAGACCGCAGCAGGGTCTAAATGAATATTTTTCTATATCAGATGCTGCTTTGACTGCAAGGCATGTTTCTGAATTAAATTGGCAAAATAGTGGTTTGTTTCGTTTTGATGATATAACGCAAACTTTACCGGCAAATACTTTTTCGAATTCATTACCTATCTATATTTTTTCGTGTAGTGGTTTGACTTATTTAGGAACAATATCTGGGCGAGTATATAGCGTTAAGATTAGTAATAATGCAAATATTGTTCGTGACTTTATTCCTGTGCGTCGTAATAGTGATGGCGTTCTGGGAATGTATGATACGGTAACAAATACATTGTTCACAAATGCGGGAACGGGCACATTTATTGCTGGACCTGAAATTGGTATTGCATCGACATCGTATGTCCAGGGTGCGTATGAAACATTGAATTCTGCCAAAATGGCGAAATCGGTGTCCGGAACCATAGAATGGACACAGGGTAGCACTTCAAATGGTATTATAACATCTGTGGTTGGTGCCGGTGATAAATTTCAGGTATCCCGAACAGATATAACAATCCCAGTGGGCAGCCCATCCAGCCCCACTGGTCGTATGGGAATGTGGTTGGAATAATCCAAAGTTCATCCGTCCCTGCACAGCAGGGCCGCGATTTTATCCGCTTTCGCTTCGCTACAGCGAGATTACAGAGTTCAAATAATGTAACAAAAGCCTTTGGCTTTTGTCATTGCGAGCAAAGCGTGGCAATCCAGTAATAAAAAAGTGTCAGCCAAAGGCTGACGGCATTAGTATCACTGGATCACCACACGGCGCAAAACTGTCAATGCTTTTGACAGATTTTGCTTGTTCGTGATGACAAAAATGCTTTGCATTTTTGTTTGTCATCCTCTGTTTTCCGGTGCTTTGCACCGTCCCCTTCTTTATGAAAGAAGGGGTGGATGGCGTAGACAGACGGGGTAATTGTGATAATAATTTTTAATGGCGACTACATTTCATTTCGTCGCCGGGCACAATTACCTCCCCCCACTCAGCCTTCGGCATCGTGGGGTACTCCTTCTTTCATAAAGAAGGAGACACTGTGGCATCCGCCACGGTGATGTTGATAGGGGCGGAATACACACCCCGGCACTTCGCGCCACCCCTCTGAGAATCACCCACGAAATTTTCAATTTCGCGGGGCCCGATAAGAGGGGGACTTTTCACAACTACCCCACCAACTTCGTTGGTCCCCCCCTTCTTTCATAAAGAAGGGGAATGTCCGGAACTAAATCGGTGGAATAAAAAAACACCCCGCGGGCGGGGTGTGAATTTCGTGTTCCTAAAAGGTTTATGCAACCTTGGACAATTTTTTGACCAAACGTGAAACCTTGCGCGCAGCGCGTTTTTTAGGCATAACTTTGCCGGCCGCCTTCATGATTTTGCTTTCCGCGTTGCGAACCGCAGTTGTTGCAGCCGCTTTGTCACCAGAGGCAATAGCCGCCAATGCTTTCTTTGTTTCGGTTTTCACAGCACTGCGACGGGCAGTGTTGATTGCGTTCTTCTTGATTGTAACCAAGATTCTTTTTTTAGATGATTTATGATTTGCCACTTTATTTTCCTTTTGTTTTTTATCTGTTTCTGTTATTCTATATTAACAAAAAATAAAATCAAGAGGAAATATCAAAAATGTTGTGTTTTTTTAGCGTTTTGGTTGCATATATACTGGGAAGTGTCCCGTGCGGGCTGATTTTAACCAAATTGATGGGGCGGGGCGATTTGCGTAAAGTCGGCAGTGGTAATATCGGCGCAACCAATGTTATGCGCGTCGGAGGACTGCGTATGGCGGGACTTGTTTGGATTTTGGATATGGCCAAGGCGATTATTGCCGTCGCGTTGGGAACATGGATTGCAGGTGTCGGTTTTGGCGCGTGGTGCGGTTTTTTTGCGGTGTTGGGGCATTGTTTCCCAATATGGTTAAAATTTCATGGGGGCAAAGGAATATCTGCGCTGTTCGGAATTGTGTTGGCGGTTAATCCAATAATGTTCGTTGTATGCGGTATTGAATGGCTGATTGTTGCATTAACATCTGGAAAATCTTCAGCGGGCGCGGTGGTTGTGTTTTGCCTGATGCCGGTATTGGGTTTTGTAATGAATACGACCGTTGGGTGGGCTTTCTTGGCGGTTGCTATTTTATGCGCTTTGCGCCATCGTGAAAATATCGTTCGTCTGATTCGTGGTGATGAATCAAGTATCGAATGGCGGTGGAAAAAGTAATCGGCTATATTTAGTATTGATTTTTTTGCCGTTTTGTGGTATAATACGATTACAAAAAATGGCGCCCGATGGGTGCTTTTTTTATGGAAAATACATTGTAAAAAATGTATTTTGCGGATGATAAGTGGAAACAAATGTCTGAACTGTTTGATAAACTTTTAATTTTGCGTGCGCCAAGAATTGGACCGGTGGCATATGAAAAACTGATTCGGCAATATGGTTCGGTCGCGGCGGTTGCAGATACTTTGCGTAATAATACTGAATTGGTCGATTCGGTTATGCGTGAAATGGATTCTGCAAATGCATTGGGTGTGCGGTATGTGTGTGACGATGATGCAGTTTATCCGGTCAGTTTGAAAAATGTCAAAGGGCATCCGCCGGTAATCTGTGTTCGGGGAAATATAGATGTGTTTATGCGGCCGTGTGTCGGTATTGTTGGAACGCGTCATGCAACCGCCACAGGTATCAGATTTGTTAGTGATTTGGCGGAATCTTTGGCGAATCATTCTGTGGCCGTGGTGTCGGGTATGGCAATTGGGACAGATACGGCGGCACATCGTGGTGCGCTGCGCGCGCATGGTAACACACAAACAATTGCGGTGCTGGGTGGCGGTGTCGATTATATATGGCCGGTTGAAAACGAATCTTTGTATTATGAAATTATTGAACGCGGCGCAGTGGTCAGTGAAATGCCGGTCGGATTTGTTCCAAAGGGGTCTAACTTTGTGCAAAGAAATCGCTGGATTGCGGCTTTATCTCAAAAGATTATATTAAGCGAGGCCGATTTGAATTCAGGCAGTATGAAAACAGCGCAGTTTGCAATCGATTTTAATCGCGAATTATGGGCGGTGCCATCACATCCGTCTGATTCGCGTGCCGCAGGACCAAATTCACTGATTGCGTCGGGTGCGGCAAAGTTGTGTTCGGGTATTTCGGACTTTTTCGATGACGCTGGAAAAAATGTTAAAAAAGAGTTAAAAGATGATGAAAATTCAGAACCAGAAAATTCGTTGATTGATGCATTGGGTTCGGTTCCGGTTTCTGAATCTGTATTGGCAGATGTTGTCAAAAAAAGCGTTTCGGAAATCAAACGAGATCTGGTTGTTTTAGAATTACGCGGTTTGGTGTGTAAAGTTGATGGTGGCTATATCAAATTGTGATGAAAATCTTGTATAGACAGTGTATATACATAGCGGAAAAAATCAGAAAAAAAACGAATCGTTGTCAAAAAATAAAAGTTAAAAATCAGTTTAAGATTTTGTTGAAAACTGGGTTTTATGGTTTAGATTATTCAATGTAAAAACGATAGAGAAACAAAAACCAAAAACGAGAGAATAAAATAGTAGGCAGGGAATAAATATTAAATTTTGTTCAATAGGGAATTGCGCAAAATAAAAATTCCAAATGAATAAAATTTAATGTTTATGTGCAGGTGGTTTTTATACTCTTGCGCGGGCAGGAAACTCTTTTGAAGGAAGGAAAGGAGAAACGGCATGCAGGCAGCAAACATAAAACAAGATGTCAATGTTGCGACAATCAGAAATATGATTGAATCGCGGATGGACTTTGCGGATTGGACTTCTTGGATTGCGCCTTTGTCTTTTGAAATTTCCGATAATGTTTTAGTGTTGGTTGCCCAAAATCAGTTTTCTGCGGATTATATTTCTGGGGTTTATGGTGCTTTGTTGCGTGATGTCGCATCACAATTTGATTTAGATGTTAAATTGATTGTTCGTGGCGTTGTGGTTGCGCAACCTACAAAAATTGCAAATGATAATAATACACAATCATACGCGCCGGCGGTTGAAACAAACGCGCCGGTTGCATTTGATGCATTTATCGCATCGGATGAAAATGCTTTTGTTTTGTCGGCGGCGAAAAAGGTTGCATCAGAATTTGTTTCTTTTTCACCATTATTTATTTATGGTGCGTCGGGTTGCGGAAAAAGTTTGTTGGTGAATTGTATAAAATCCGAATCGAAAAATGCAATTTTGATGTCGGGTGGACAATTTGTTTCTGAATTTGCGCGCGCATTGCATGACAGAACTGTTTTTGCTTTCAAAGATTTCTGTCGTAATTGTGATACATTTATTTTGGATGATGTTCAGGCTTTGTCTGGTAAAAACGCAACAATGGATGAATTTTTACAATTGGTTATGGATTTGCGTGCGGCGGGTAAAAATGTTGTTTTGACATCAACATGTGCGCCAAGTGCACTGACTGGATTTGATAGACGCGTGCAATCATTACTGGCGTCTGGGTTGGTTGCAGATGTGACTGCACCAAATGCAGATGTTAAACGCGAAATGTTAATTCGTGCCGGGGTAAATAAAAATGTCGCAAATGCAATTGCAAATAGAATCGCAAATGATGGTCATATGATTGCTGGTGTCGCAAATAAAATAAAAACATACGCTGAATTGATGGGTGGTGATGTTAATCTGGATGTTGCAGAACATTTGTTATCAGATACATTGGAAAAATTCAAAACACCAATCGCGATGGTGAAATCTATGTGTGAAAAATTGGGTGTGGCATACGATGCAATCTGTGGGGCGGGTCGTTCGCGTGCTTTGGTTTTAGCGCGTCAGATTATTATGGTGGTTTTGAAAAATTCTACGCGGTTATCATTGGCTGAAATTGGAACATATGTTGGTAATCGTGATCATGCCAGTGTGTTATATGCGATTCGTCAAATTGAAAAATTACAACAAACTGATTTGGTATTGTCTGCACAAATAAATCAATTAATTGCCGAATGTAAATAGGGGGCGGTTATGGCAAGCAAAAAAAGAAAAAACAAGTTTATTACATGTATCGCTTTGTTTTTGTTAGGTGTATTTGGTTTTTGTTTTGGAGTATGGTTTTTGCATTTTATTACTCCAAATGCCTGTTGTTGTAGTGGATGGGCAGGACCTGAGGTTTGTCATGCACCGTGGGGACCGTTGTGGTTATTGGTGCTTTCTGGGGTGTCTGTTAGCATGTTGTGTATTTTATTATGGATTTATCTGAATAACAAAGTACTTAAATTAATGCCGATAACAATATTTGTATTGTGTTATATTTTTTGTGTGTGGTGGGCTTTTGTTGTATTACCCACGGAATGTATGCAAATTATGTGTTAAAAAAAATCGCCGTAATGGCGATTTTTTTACACAAACAAATCTTTTACAAATTGGGCGTGTTCGGTTATGAATTTGAAACGGAACTCTGGTTTTTTGCCCATTAATTCGGTCACGATTGTGCGCGTTTTTTCGGTGTCTTCGGCACCTTCGTCTGTTTTTGGTGGTAATTCAATCCGTATCAATCGGCGTGTCTTGGGCGACATAGTCGTTTCTTTTAACTGATTCGGCATCATTTCACCCAACCCTTTGAATCGGGATATTTCCACCTTTTTATTTTTATATTTGCCGTTCTTTAATTCTTCCAATTCTTCGTCAGAATCAACATAGAACGATTCGGTGCCGCATGTGAATTTATACAATGGTGGGCATGATAAATATAAATGGCCACCGTAAATTAACTGGGGCATATATTGATAGAAAAATGCCATCAGCAGGGATGCAATATGACTGCCATCGACATCGGCATCGGTCATAACGATAATTTTTTCATAGCGCAGTTTTTCATCGTTCCAATCTTTGGCAGTGCCAGCACCAATAATATCAATCAAATCGTTTAATTCACGATTTGCACTGAACCGTTCATCAGAATTAGACAAAACATTTAACACCTTGCCACGCAGGGGCATAATTGCCTGGGTCGCGCGGTCGCGTGCCTGTTTCGCAGTTCCACCCGCCGATTCACCTTCGACAATAAATAATTCGGTTCCGTCCACACCGTGTTTAGAACAGTCCGCCAATTTTGCCGGCATACGAATCCGCTTTGTTGGGGTTTTGCGTGCGACATCTTTGACCTGTTTCGTTTTAATACGCGCGTTGGCCAGGTTTATAATAAATGCCAATAACGCGTTTGATGTTTTCGGGTCAGATGCCAAAAACATTTCCCATGGGTCGCGCAAAACATTTTCCACATAACGCGCAATTTCAGGGTTGGATAATTTTTCCTTGGTCTGACCTAAAAATTGTGGTGTTTTATAAAATACAGATACAATTGCCGCAACGGAATCAAATACATCCTCGCTGACGATTGTGGCGGCGGCCTTGTTATTTGTTTTTTCGCCGTATGCTTTTATTCCCTTGGTAATTGCAGATTTGAATCCGCTTTCGTGGGTGCCGCCATCGATTGTTGCAATAGTATTGCAATATGATGCGAAAAATCCGTCGTCAGATGCCGCGCCATTTTCGTCTGTTAAAAATGTTAATGCCCATTCAACGCGACCAGAATCATCAGGAAAATCCAAAGACCCAGAAAACATGCGGGGTAAAATGCGCGGTTTTGAATCGGTCTTTTCAGCCAAGAAATCACTGACCCCGTTTGGATAATAGAAAGTCGTTGTGGCCGGGATATTCATATCCTCGGTCAATAATTCTGGATTGCAAATCCAATCAATCTTTATGCCGCGTGACAGGAAAGATTTCGCACGCGCCATACGATAAATCTTAATCGGTTTGAATACCGCGTTTTCGCCAAAGATTTGGTCGTCCAATGTAAAACGAATTTTTGTTCCGTGCGATTTGGTTGCTGCGCCGCGTTCAATCGGACTGGTAGTTTTTCCACGCGAAAAAGTTTGATGCCATTCGTATCCATCACGTGAAATAGTTACATCCATACTTGACGACAACGCATTTACAACCGCAGAACCCACACCATGCAGACCGCCCGATGTTTTATACACATTATTATTGAACTTACCGCCGGAATGCAGTGTGGTTAATATAACCTCTAATGCTGACTTACCCGGGTATTTTGGATGTTCGTCAACCGGGATACCACGACCGTCATCGGTAATTTCTATGGTTTTAGAATCTATTAAATTTACCGTGATTTTTTTGGCAAAACCGGCCACAGCCTCGTCAATGCTGTTATCCATAATTTCCACAGGCAAATGGTGCCACGCCTTTTCATCGGTGCCACCAATATACATACCGGGACGCAGGCGAACGGGTTCCAAACCCTCTAACACCTGGATATCGGACGCATCATAAGATGTTTGTTTTTCTGTCATAGCACCTATATTATTAGAACATTATTAAATTTTTCGCAAGTTAAGATTTTTATTTCTTAATTTAACCCGTCCACTTGAATTTTTATATAAATGAATTATATTTTGGGCATAGATAAAATATAGGCTGTATTCATGAATAAAAATCCGTATGAAGTTTTAGGTGTGGCGCGCGATGCGTCGGATGCCGATATTAAAAAGGCGTATCATAAATTGGTTATGAAATATCACCCTGATAAAAACCCAGGGGATAAAGACGCTGAAGAAAAATTCAAAGAGGTTAATAACGCGTTTGATATATTGAAAGATCCGCAAAAACGCGCGGCATACGACCGTTTTGGCGATGCTGCTTTTGCCGGCGGTAATTCTGCGAGTGCCGGTGCGGGTAATCCGTTTGGTGCCGGATTTGGTGGTTTCGGTGGTGGTGCCGGGATGGATGATATATTGCGTGAGGCCATGCGTGGGTTCGGTTTTGATGGCTTTGGCGGATTTGGTGGTCGTGGTGCGGCGGCGCAACAACGCGGTCGTGATTTGTTAGATACAGTGACAATTTCTTTGCGGGACGCTTTCTTTGGCACAACGCATACTGTGGAATTTTCAAGTAATGTTACATGCGACAAATGTAATGGTAACGGAACCGACGATGGAAAGCCGGCGCCGGTTTGTTCGCGCTGTGGCGGAACCGGTTTTGTTCAAACGCGCCAGGGATTTTTTGCGGTTGAAACGCCATGCCCGGAATGTAACGGTCTGGGGCGCAAGATTTCCAAGAAATGTTCACAATGTGACGGAACGGGAACCATGCATAAACAGCGCACATTAGAGGTTAAAATCCCCGCCGGTGTCCAAGATGGTGCGCGCTTGCGATTGGCTGGTCAGGGCGAAGCAGGTATGAATGGTGCCCAATCTGGCGATTTTTATATCGATGTGCATGTGCGGCCAGACGATAAATTCGAACGCGATGGAAACGATTTGATTTTGAAAGCGGATGTTCCATTTACGACACTTGCGCTGGGTGGTGAAATAGAAATCGAAACTTTGGACGATAAAAAATTATCGGTCAAGGTGCCAAGCGGAACCCAGATTGGTTCGCGCCTGCGCGTGCGCGGACACGGTATGCCAAATCCGCGCAGGGCAGGGTCTTTTGGTGATTTGTATATAGAAATCAAAATGACGGTTCCGACAAAATTAACCGATAAACAAAAGAAAGTTTTAGAAGAATTTGCCGGCACAAAACCAAGTAAAAAGTCTGGATGGTTTTAGGCAGAGTACATCCGTCTGCGCACGGCGCAGCCGCGATTACAGAGTTCAAAGTTCAAAGTACAGAGTTCAAATAATGAATTAAAAAAACTTTGGCGGGTGCCAAAGTTTTTTTGAGTTTTTATTTAATCTTTATTATTTGACTAAATCGCGCACTGCAGATTGCAAGCTGTTATATACAACTTGTTTGCTTTTTTCAAATTCTGCCTTTTTCTTGGCTTCTCTTTCTTGGTCTCTTTTCTCTTCCTGTTCGTAATACATTTTTTTCACTTCTGTATAAATGGCATTTGCCACAGCTTCAGTTGTTTTGATTGGTTTGGTATTAACAGCGATTTGATATTCAAAGTCATACAGGTTCTTTGTGTTTGTACTCTTGGCCGTTAATACTGGATATGCCGGGGATATAGAATCTTCCAGGTATATTGAGTAAATTGTATAATATTTTGTTGTTAATATATCTTTGATTTTTTTCCTTTTAAACAAACCCTTGGTGACTGTTGTTTGTGAATGTTTATCCTTAGCACCGTTGTCTTGTACAATATAGTATTTTTTGCCGTTCAAGATTTCTGTGATATTCATTTTATATCCTTTTTTGTTGTATGTGTAAATTGTAATACAAAAAAAATCATTGTCAAGCATTTGGTGAATAAAGAAATACCGGGTTTTTGGCCCGGCATTTTGTTTTTTTTATTTTTTATCTAATCTTTTTTAATTTATCTAAAAATGTAATTGTGTATTCTGTGGCGGACCAAAGTGATGCAACCAATGCAAACCAGATGAATATTATTCCCGCCTGGGACAATATGTTCATTGTTATCAATAATTTTGCAGAAATTGTTTCTGGGGTAATTATCGTGCTGATTGCGAACAACATCAAAAAGCATAAAATCGCCAGCATCTGGATTGTTGTTTTGATTTTGCCCATTGAAAAGCGCGCCTTTGGGACCGGCATTTCAATCTTTTGTGTGCCCAAGAATTCGCGCAGGCCACTGATATACAATTCGCGGGCAATCATGATAATAATTGGAATAATAATAAACCAGAATCGCATCATTAACGCCAACATTATAAATGTAATCACAACCAACAATTTGTCGCCAATGTGATCCAATACGCCGCCCAGTTTTGTACAGACATTAAATTTGCGCGCCAAAAATCCGTCCATCCAATCACTGATTGCGCCAAAGGCAAATAAAATCAATGATACCCAATACCACTGTAACATCAATGTTGGAACAATCGCAAATGCAACGCAAATGCGGAATATTGATAGTAAGTTCACAAATATTTTCATTTTTTACTCCTTTATTTGTATGGAAATATAACGGGCGTCTACTTGTTGTTTATTCGTTTATGTAACATTTGTACACCGCACTCATAAACAACGGCGTATACACCTCGTTCTATTTTCATATTACAATTAGTAGTATTATAACAACTCAGAATGAAAATGTGCATATATTTTTTTTGCGGCTGATTTTCCCAATGTCGGAACCCGTTCTAATTGTGATAATGTCGCATCCATTATCCCACGCACAGACCCAAAATGTTTCATCAATGCGTGTTTGCGGGTTGGGCCGATGCCGTCTATTTCATCCAATACGGACGCAGTCATTTGTTTTGCGCGTCTTTCACGATGGTATGTAATTACGAAACGGTGGGCCTCGTCACGAACGGCACGCAGCATTAAAAACAGTGACGAATCTTTTGGTATTGTATCCAAAATTGAACCGTCTGGCATGATAAAATGTTCGTCACCGTTTCGAACCACGCCCTTGGTCACGCCAAAGATAGGAATATTTGGTGCGACACTGTGTGCGATGTTCCATTGTGCCATGCCACCATCAACAATGATTAAATCAAGTTTTGGACCGTGCGCAACCGCGCGCGATACGAATTCAGACATCATGCCAATATCATTGCCAGCGTTCGTTTTGTCTTGCAATTTGAAATGACGATAGTCGGTTTTGGTAAATCCGTTATGACCAAAGCAAATCATCGCGCCAACTGAATTTTTCCCGAACAAGTGCGAGTTATCAAATACGCCGGCGCGTTCTATTTTTATGCCCAATAATTTTTCTAATTCACAGACATTTTTATCCCAATCTATATTGTGTTCGTGTGTGGTTTTGTTTTTGCGGCCACGGTTTGATGTCTGGGTCAGGGCGATAATTTTATCACGCGTCGCCGCCGCCCGTTCAAAATCCATCGCGTCAGAATATTTTTTCATGTCGGCGGATAATTCGGCGATAATTGGTTCACTGTCCCCGGTTAAAATTCTGCGTGCCAGTGCGACATTTTGTTGATAATCATTTTGTGGCATGCAACATGGCGCACTGCATCGGCCAATTTGATATAACAGGCATGGGCGCGACCGATTGTTCATAAATGTATCGTTACAGGTGCGAATTTTACACACCTTTTGAATCATTTTAATTGTGTCGTTTAATGCAGTAACCGATGGATATGGCCCAAATACATCGCGACGTTGGGAAATTTTGCCCCTGAATTTTAGCAACCGTGGGAATTCATGTGCCGTTAATGCCAACATCGGATACATTTTGTCATCCATCAGCATTATATTGTATTTTGGTTTCAGTGTTTTTATCAATTCTTGTTCGCGTATCAATGCGTCTGATTCAGTAGGACATATTTCCCATTTTACATTGGTTACCAAAGACCGCATAACCTGTTTATGTGGTTCAAGTTTCGAAATGTCGGTGTATTGATGCAGCCGATTCGATAAATTTTTTGCCTTGCCTACATATAACAAAGTGCCGTCACTGGCAAACATTTGGTAAATGCCAGGTGCGTCAGGTGCGTTCGCAATTAAATCTGAAAATTGAATATTCATAAATTATATGATAGAATATAAATCAGAAAAAGCAAATAGAGGTGAAAATATGAGACAAGAATCCGGTCGTTCTATGATTGAAATGTTGGGTGTATTGACGATAATGGGCGTTATTACCGTCGGTGCAATCGGTATGATTTCGTATGCTATGCGTATGCAAAAGCAAAGTACGGTTAACGATGATGTTTATCAGATTGTTCTGGGGGTGCGTCAATTGTTGGGTGAATATGACGATTTTACCAGAATTGATAATTCTACAATATTTACAGCACTTGCAATGTCTGATAAAAACCCGTATGGTGGTAAATATACGGTTAGTGTGAATCCATCAAATACGCGTCAGTTCGTCGTGACAATTGATGGCCTGTCCAGTGCCGAATGCAAGGCGTTGGTGACCAAGGCGTGGACTGATTCCATAGATGGTGCAACAGGTAATTGTGTTAGTATGGCAAAGGATAATGTTGTATCCATTTTGTATGGGGAATAATTATTGGCTGATGTTGTAACGGTTTCTTTGGTCGAAGATGGAACAAAATTGATGCGCTGGTTTATGCGTAAATTTCCAGCGATGCCAAATCGTGATTTTTATAAACTGTGTCGTGGTGGACAAATCCGTGTGAATTCTGCGCGTGTGGATGCAAATCGTGTGTTGCGTGCGGGTGATGCGGTGCGTATTCCACCAACTATTGCAATGTATGCCAAGCGCGAAAATGTTAAAAAGACAGAATCGGGCGAGGCGTTTTCTTTATCTGATTTAGAGGCATTGCGTAAAACCATTGTTTATAATGATGATGATATTGTTGCATTTAATAAACCGGCTGGGTTGGCGGTCCAGGGTGGAACGGGTATCAGAAAATCTATTGATAAAATGGCGGCTGCATTATTTCCGTATGATAAAATATCATTGGTGCACAGGTTGGACAGGGATACATCGGGACTGTTGGTTGTTGCAAAAAATCAAAAGGCGGCGCAGGTTTTGGCAAATGCTTTTCAATCAAAAACAGCGCACAAGGAATATCTGGCTTTATTAAACGGAACTGTTTCGCCAAAGCAGGGCGTTATTGATAATTATATTGTCAAAGGTCAGGTGGTAAATAATCCTGAACGCGCAAACGGTGGTACGGGTCAGCGTCCACAACGCGCAATCACAGAATATCAGGTTTTATCCGATGCGACCAATTGTGTGTCTTGGGTTTTGTTTTCGCCAAGGACTGGGCGCACACATCAATTAAGAATTCACAGTGCATACAGTTTGAATGCGCCAATCGTTGGTGATGATTTGTATGGTGTTGATAAAAAGGTCGATTCTGGATTATCAACAATACTGAATACAAATAAGTTATTTTTATTTGCATACAGGATAACATTCCATCATCCGCGAACAAATAAATTGATAACATTAAAGGCGACTGTGCCAGATTTTATGAAGACAGTTATGAACTTTTTGGAATTTCAATTACCGGAATAAAAAATGATAAGAAGCAGAAGAATAAAATTTTGGATTCGATTATGTTGCCTGTTTTTCTTTGGGTTGATTGCGGCTGTGATTATCGCGTTGTCCCAGGTGAATTTGGAAAGTTTGCGCGGAAATGTTTTGTCTGTATTGCAAAATACAACGGGGTATCCTGTGGAAATTGATGGGGTTGTGTCATGGAAATTTTCACTGCGTCCGCGTATTGAATTGAACCAAGTGCGTGTTAAAAATGCTGATTGGGCAAAAGAAAAGTATGGTGTTGCGGTCGAACGCATGGATGTTACATTGGATTTAATATCACTGTTACGCAATCGTCCGACGATACGCAGTGTTAAACTTTATGATACCGCTGTGCGTATAGAAAAAAATGATAAAGGCGAATTTTCTGTGCAACCAATCGCCCAAGATACAAATGAATCCAATGATAAAAAGGCGGATAATGCGGACAAGGTTGATATGTTTCCTGTGAAAGATAGTCCGTTTGAAAAAATAGAATTTGAAAATTTATTGTTTAATGATGGCGAAAATAAATTTTTTATGTCTGGGGCGCAATTGCGTTATACACAATTGAAAAAGCAACGCGAATATCACGGATGGATAAGACCGCGTGATGATGTTTATCCATTTATTATCAGGTTGGATGCATATAACGCAGACAGAAAAGTGTATCCAGTCAAGGTCGCTATATCGACGGGTGGAAACGCACTGATTGCAAATGTCGCATTAGAGGCAACAAGCAAGATTCCAATCGATTTCGTTATCAAAGGTGATATTGTCGATTTGCGCGCGGTCAAGGATTTGCTGCATATTGATTTAACCGATTTACCAAAATTGTCTGTAAATATTTCTGGTGGTATGCAGGATAAAAATACATTGGTTGTCAGAAAGTCCAGTGTGTCTGTGCGTGGTGTTGATTTTAATGTTTCGGGTGGATATGACTGGGGCGGCAAAGTGCCAGTGATAAAGGCAAATATATCATCAAAAAATATGAATTTATTAAAGTTGTCACCGGAAATTTATTCTGGGTGGGTGCGTCCAAACAGGGAATTAAATGTATTTCATAATATGAATTTATATGGGTCAGAGATTAAAAAATTTGATTTGGATGTTAATCTGGATTTGAAACATTTCGTGGTTTATCGCGATATGGATTTACAAAATACCAAGATTCATGTGGTGTATAAAAATGATAAAGGTCGCATTGATGCGGATGTCGGTATTGCCGGTGGAAATATGCAGGTTGGTTCTGATTTTGTGATTCGTGATGATGGCGATATATCTATGAAAACGGGGGTTCGGGCGCATGATATATCCGCCGGTAAATTGATGAACGAAATAAGAATTTATGATTTTATTGTTGGACTGCCGCTGGATTTATACGGATATTTCGAGGCACATGGAAAAAATATGTCTGAATGGATGCAAACAATTACGGGTCCCGTTGTTATGTATTCTACGAAAAGTGGTTATGCGTATCCAAATTTGGTTGAAAATATTTATGGAACCGATGTGTTAACATCACTGCGTCATACAATTCAAGATATGTTCAGTGAAGATAAAAAACATGATAAAGCAAAAATTTCTTGTGTGGCTGCAAATTTGAAATTGCGTAATGGTGATATAGAAACGCGTAATGGTGTCGCCGTTGAAACAAATGCTATCAATGCGCGATTGGCGGGTGATTTGAATCTGGGGGCGGAAACAATTGATTTGGCGTTAACAACCGTGCCGGCGCGTGGATTAAAAATATCACTTACAGGAAATGTTGTGAATACTGTGGAAATAATTGGTAATCTGGCCGAACCGGATATTCAAATAAATGGTGCGGCATTGACGGGTAAGGTTGTATCTGCCACTGGGTTGGGATTATTGTTAATGCCGTTCACAGGTGGCGTCAGTTTTGTTGCCGGGTTGTTCGCAGGTGGTTTGTTAGAAAACTGGTTGGCTGATAGTGAACCATGTAAAACGGCATTGAAAAAAGGTGCGCCGGGAATTGATTCTGATCCGGCATGGATGAACACACCTGTTAAAGATTTAGTCGATTTAATGATAAAACAATAAAGGGGTAAAATAAAATGATGACACATTTGTCTGAAATAATTCAGTTAATAATAATTATTGGTTTTGTGTGGTATTTTTATAAAACATTGATACAAAATACTTCGTCTGAAAAGTTGGTGCGTGGTATTTTGGGTTTGGTGTTGTTATGGGTATTCAGTTTTGTTTGCATAATGTTGCACTTTGATTTGTTGGGTGGATTTTTGCATTGGACGGCTTTGTTTTTATCAATCAGTTTGATTGTTGTGTTCCAACCAGAACTGCGTAAATTTATGGCTCTGATGGGCAGTATCCAAGGTTGGCGCAGGTTGTTTTTCGGTAAAGATGATAAAAATATGCGGACGCGCGATACAGCCGCATTGGATGCGATTGTCAGTGCCGTGGAATATATGTCGGCAAAACATACTGGCGCACTGATTGTTTTTCCATCAACATTGGATGAATCTGTGATAGAACGCAAAGGTGTTGCGGTTGATGCAAAAATTACCAGTGAATTATTGTTGACTATATTTTTTAATAAAACCCCGTTGCATGATGGCGCGGTTATTGTTGAAAATAATCGTATCGCGTATGCAGGGGCAATATTACCGCTGTCACAAAATAATTTGAATTGGAAATATGGAACGCGTCATCGTGCGGCATTGGGTCTGGCCGAGGCATCGTCTGCGACAATATTGGTTGTATCCGAAGAAAGTGGCGATATATCAATTGCTGAAAAAGGAAAGATTACAAAGTACGATGATTTGAAAAAATTGCGGACAAAGTTGGAAAAAGTTATGAAAATGTAGTCTTTTTGACTAAAAAAGCACCGTCAAAACCCGATTTGGCGGTGTTTTTATTTTGGTGGCTTTTGCTCTTGCACCGAATCGGTGTTTTTTGGTAAAATAGGCAACAGAATGTAGGAAAGGAACAGACAAGAAAGATAAGTTAGGAGTTTTATTATGGAATTTTCTGTTTTTCGTCAGGTGTTAATCCGTGCGTTGGGTCACATGCAATCTATCGTTGAAAAACGCGCGACTTTGCCGATTTTAATGAATGTTAAGTTAGAGGTTTCGGATGATTTAGTATTGTCTGCGACCAATGTTGATTTGGAATTGGTTGAACATGTGACGGCTGATATTACTTTGGCGGGCAAAACGACTGTGCCGGTTCAAATGTTGTATGATATTGTGCGTAAATTACCTGATGATGCCGAAATTTCGTTCAAACAGGTTGGTGACCAATTGGTCGTGTCCAGTGGTCGTGCGGTGTTTCATTTGCCAACTTTGCCTGCGGAAAATTTCCCAGCCATGGCGGGCAGCAATTTAACCACAAAATTCCAAATGACAACTGGCGATTTGGCGCACTTGATAAATCAAACAAAGTTTGCAATTCCAACAGACGATGTTCGTTATCATTTGGGCGGAATTTATTTCCATATTTCCGAAGAGGGCAAATCTAAAATGCTGACTGCGGTTGCGACCGATGCCCAGCGTTTGGCGTTATGCTATATGCCGGCCCCGGTGGACAGTGTGGATATGCCGGCGGTTATTTTGCCACGTCGTGTGATTGGCGAATTGTCTAAATTATTAGAAGATGCCAATGTTGATGATGTTTTGATTGAATTGTCTGATACCAAGGCGCGCTTTACAATTGGTTCTGCCATTTTGACCAGCAAATTGGTTGATGCACAATATCCAAACTATCGTGTCGTTATTCCAAAGGGTAATGACAAGGTTGCGGTTATGGACAGAAAACAATTTGTGAACGCGGTCGATTTGGTGTCTGTGGCGTCTGTGGATAAAACAAAATCTGTACAGTTGACATTTTCAACAAATAAATTGGTTATTAACGCGTCCAGTCCGGATGCTGGAACCGCGACCCAGGAATTAGATGTTGAATATAATGGCGATAGTTCTTTCACCGTTGTATTTAATGTAAAGTTCTTGTTGGATGTTGCAGGCCAGGTCGAAGGTGAAAAATTCCAAATGGAAATGCAGGATCCGTTATCACCAACGACTATTAAGTCGACTGATAAAAAGACGGATGCGTTGTTCGTGTTAATGCCGATGCGCATGTAAAAATAAATTATAATGGATATCTGCTTGATTCCGGCTCGCTCATGTAGCATTTGTACACTACGCTTGCCGGAATCGTCGCATCTATCTCATTCTAATTTATTTTTTTGTTTTAAGTTTTTACTTACAAATAACTTAGTGTCTGTAGCATTTGTACACTGCGGAACACCAACCGTTTCCAATAATCTCATAAAAATTAATTTCTTGAAAAGTTTTGAAATTTTGTTGCGATTGATGGTTTTTTGTTGATTTTACTAAACAAAAATTTATAATTTGCAGGTATTTTTCAAACCAAGAGGATAAAAAATGGCAACATTTATTGCAAATGATATGCGTGTGGGTTGGGTTATTTCCCATAATGGTAAACGTTATTCTGTGACTTCGATTACCAAGGTTAAACCGGGCAAGGGCGGTGCATTTGTTCAGGCTGACTTGCGTGATATCGATTCTGGCAACAAGGGTGGTGACCGTTGGCGCGCCGAAGACAAGGTTGAAAAATTGATGGTCGAAGATTTGGAATGCCAATATTTGTATTCTGATGGAACAGATGCATATTTTATGAATTTGTCTGACTATGAACAATTTACAATGCCGGTCGATTCGTTGGGTGATCAAATGAAATTCTTGGCGCCTGAAATGACTGTGCGTGCCAATTTTGTCGAAGGTCATCCGGTTTCAATCACTTTGCCAAAAACAGTCGTTGCGACGGTTGTTGAAACAGAACCTGCGTTAAAGGGTCAAACGGCAACTGGTTCGGGCGGAAAACCTGCGATTTTGGATAATGGTGTTCGTGTCCAGGTTCCTGTATTTATCGAACAAGACGAAAAAATTGTTGTGAATACTGAAACTTTGGAATATGTAGAACGCGCAAAATAATAAAAATGTTTCAAAAGTTAAAAATTGGTGAAGATTTTTCACCAATTTTTTTTATGTTTCAATTTTTTTTTGGTGTTTTTTGTGATATAATATGTGTAAACAGGTTTACTGAAATAACACAATAATAGAGAGGATGTTATGAAAAAAACAATAATTTTTGCTGGATTTATGGGAATCGTCTTGATGGGCGCCGCGAATGCTGCTGATGGCATAAAGGTTGCAACAGACACGCTGGTTAACAACAATGTTTATACTGTAAATGAGTCGGTTAGACAATTAAATGTTAAAGCCGATGCTGATAAACGAATTGTTGATACAAATACAGATGATGTTAGTTCTATAACAGATAATAGACAAACAATCCCTGATAATGCATGTGATAATTTAGGTAGTGCATACAGTGGATGTGGCTATATTGCAATAGGTGGTCCTGGTAATGGTAAGGACGCTGAAAATTATCAATGGATAAAAATTAGAAATAGTGATTTGACTGCATCTGAATAATTTCTGGGTGGGTCTGATTCGTTTATTTTTGATAAAATGAGGAAAATATGTCTGTGCAAAAATTATTAAATCGTGGTTTATGTGGTTTGATTTTCGGCGGTGCGTTTACTGCATTGGCGGCGGTGCCGGCGCATGCGATTGAATGCGGGGTGAATCTGTTTAATCCGAAACTGTTATCACAGGCGGATTTTAAGTTCGGTAATAATAATACTTACTCTGGTGTATGGAACGGCCATTTGAATCGTTATATTGCACAATATCCGTTTGGATTTGTGCCTGGACGGGCCTATAAAATAACATATACA
>Ga0310786_10004185_pt1 | contig 20221 bp, 32 predicted proteins | sample AusTroGonzalo_MG_FD_203881 | JGI IMG/M metagenome (GOLD analysis project Ga0310786, IMG submission 203881) | Bovine rumen microbial communities from tropical cattle in Woodstock, Queensland, Australia - Gonzalo_03 (v2) (version 2) | ecosystem: Host-associated > Mammals > Digestive system >... | reverse complement strand
TTCAAGCATAGGCGGTAATTCCTCTGCAATAATTGGAGCCAGTTCTCTAACCATTTGTCCAATGCTAGTTACTGCATTGATAACAGTAGGAATTAAGTTTCCCAATGCGGTCTTTGCAGTTTCTACAAAGTTATTGATTAGATTTCCTAAATCTGCATCTGGGTCAGAAAATCCAGTCACCAAATTAGTCCATGCCGCACCTAATGATTGAAAAGAACCTTGAAGTGTAGTCTGGGACTCTCTTGCAGTAGTACCCATAGCCTTCATGGCTTCTTCTTCTGTCATCGTTCCGTTTTTAACTGCCTCTGCCGCCTCTTCCGCAGTAAGTCCAGAAATGTTCATCTCTGTCTGAATGACATGGATAGCCTCGATGTACTTGTCGAATGAGATGTCCTTGACATTATCAGCCGTAGCCTCAAACTCTTCTCCCATGACTCCAGAATCGTTTATCAAACGTGCCATCTCTGCGGCAGTGCCTTGGTAGCCCAATTTTAGGTTATCAAGCATCATATAGTTATTTCGCATGAGACCACTGTAAGCATTCTGAACCATGCCTATATCTCCACCGAATGTATTGAAGTTATCAGACATATCGGTTAATGCTAGGTTAGCGATTCGTGCCGCCTCTTCTGTGTCACCCTCAAGTCCTTGTATAAGTGCCGCAGAAAAACTAGTCGCTTGCTCAAGGTATTGACTTGAGGATAGTCCAGCGGTCTTATATGCGTTCTCTGCATAATTCATTACAGTATCGGCACTCTCACCAAATAGTTTCTCTACACCACCTACCATCTGCTCATATTCGCCATAAGCCTCAACTGACTGTTTGGTCAATCCAGCAACGGCGGTAGTTCCAGCAACGAAACCAGCAACGGTAGCCTTTCCAGCCATTCCAGCCATTTTTGCTACACCGCTACCAAACTTGCCAGCCATTGATTCCGCTTTTCCCAGACCCTCTTCATACTCGGATGCATCCAGTCCGAGAGTGGCAAACAATTCAAATACATTAAAAGCCATATCAATATCCTCTTACTTTCTGGCTAATTCTCTTCTTTATGTCTTCGCTTGACTCTTGGTTCTCTTCATTTTGGTCATCATCAGCACGATAAACAATATCGGCAAATCGCTTCTCGATAACATTACCTCCAAGAGCATTAGCCACATTGTTATTTAAAAATTTCAGCGAGTCGGTAACATACAAGCGGTATGCTTCGGCTCGCTGAATCTCATTATGCTTTGCAACTAAGTAACGAAGAAAAGGCTCTAGTTCTCTTTGACCTCTGTATTCTCCGTAGCAGAGCCAATAGAGGTCTTCGAAGTTGTTCTGCCTTGCGAGAAAAAAAGTGAAGTTAACTCTGGGTCTTGCATAAACTCCGATGCAAATATGACAACATTCTGAGTAGAAATCTCTTCCTCTGGAACATCGGGATTCAATGCCTTAAACATATCAAGCCACACTCCAGCCTGTTCGCAAAGTGAGTATTCCAGAAACTCCAGAATCCACCCTTGTTTCTTTGTGATAACAATATCAGAAGCCTTCTTGTCTTGGAACATTCTTCTCAAGCAAGATACCATCTTACCCATTACCTTAAATGCCTCTTCACCCTTGAAGTCTTTGAGCCTCATCTAATTAACCTTCTCCTTCCTGTTCTGGTGCTACTACCGTACATGCACATGTCGCTGAATATGTTCCGCTTGTAACGGTCAAGTCAGCCGTACCAGCCTCGTTTGCCGTTACGATTAACTTCTTCTTGTCAGTAGTAAATTCACCCTTAACTGCGGTCAAGTCTGTTGTAAGATTGCAAACTGCATCATCCGCTAACGATTCTGGATTGTACTGTACATCCAGAATCACTACATCACCCTCAGTAAGATTGAGAGTGTCTTCGCTCAATGCAACATAGGATTCCTCTTCGCCTCCAAGATACAGTTCAACAGGAACTTCGTCAATATTCTCGATTGAGTAATGTCCAGTCAACGTAATAGAAACGTTACCCTTGCCCTTCTTTGATGTTTTCAACGAGAAGCCATCCGTAGAAAGTGCATTGATAATCTTAACGGCAACAAACCCACCATTAGCCATGTCACCAACATACCAAAGGTCTTTGAAGTCGGATGAAACGAGTTCTCTACGGCATGTAATCTTGCCTGTTTCTGCATCCTTGTCTGCCGCACTCAAAAGATAAAGTACATTATCCTCTGAGATATTGAGTGCAGTTGTCGCTACGGAAACTTCAACCTCATCAATCCTCTTCAACTCTTTTGTATTGTTAGGACAGTTATCTACATCTTCGCCAAAATCAGAAAAACTTGGCTTAATGTTTACAGTGATACCGCCTGTGGTTGCGGTAAGTATATCGTCATCATCAAATGCGCCTGTTGTCGGGTCAAAATTCTTGAGAAGAATACCAGCCTCGACTTGCAAGTCATCAAATGTTGACTTTGGGATTTTAGTAAATCTCATGTTTACCTCCTATCATTTCGTCATAAATTCCATGGAAACATTAAGTCTGTATGCCTTAATGTTGTCATCCTCGTTTTCGGTGTGTTCCTGTGCAAATGGACTGCCTTTTACTACCCATAAGCGACCTTCATCTATTTTGAGAATCTGACCGCCTTCTCCAAGAAAGTCAGCAATGTTATTAAGAATTGCATCTGCCGTTCTCCATGACTTGCTCCTAGTCCAGATTATCGCTTCTGGAAAAACAGGGTCTTCAAATTCACCGATAACCTTTTGATATGTTATATATCCCTTAACCAAATCAGCCTCATCTGGGACTGTATTTTGGTCATATGCATCAGCGAACTGATTCCAGAACTGATGTATAGCCTCTTGTCTATCCATTGTTCTCTTCCCTCACTTCTCCAGACAACTCCCATTCCTCTGCATCATACTGTCTGATATTAAGGGGTGAACTAACAGGAGTCTTCATATCATTACTCTTTGAGGTAATTCTGAAATACTGCTTATCACTTTCCCTTCTCACAACATCATGATACTGTAACAAGATTGATTTATCGGTCACTAGATTATGTCTGACATGGACACCGTTCTTTTCAGCAATTCTCGCTTCGGTAGAAGAATCAAAGGAATAGGCAATCATGATTTCAGCACCGTCTTGCCAATACTCATCATAACCGCCTCTACCATCAGACTGTCTTATAAAATTCATCAATGTGGATTTTTCAAATGCCTCACTTAACAAACTCATAAGATACCTCTTATTCTTCTATATCTACTTAATCTGACTGAAAAAAATTCTCTCCAGTCATTAGGATTAGATGCACCCTCGCTACCTCCAGAACTTACAGAACCCTTACTGTAAGAATAGACACCGAAACTCTCACTATTAAATGGAGACATGGAAGGGCTATCAACCCCTCCATATCTCTCATTCCAGTCAGCAATCTCTTGGGCTAGACTTATTACTTCTTTCGGGACTGCCATAGCCCAAATAGTGCCTTTAAACTCTTTTTCATCTGCAAGGTCTTTGGCTGGGTAGGTGTAAACACCGTCATTGAAGACACTATCTCTTATGCAGAAATATTGACCGTCCTGCAAAAAGTCACTAGGGATGCCGATAAGCACTCCAGCCTCAACCTTGAGATTGCCTGTATAGGAATCAACCCTAAAGTAGTTGTTTATCTCTTTGCATAGCATTGTCATTTTTTCATCCATAAGTCATCTCCAATTGTTCATCGTGGAACATTTTAGCCTTCGCCCTCTGGCTCTAACGTAAGTCCAGAAATATCATACTTCTGTGTCCTTGTATTAGTACCATCGGTAGATACGAACTCAATATGCTGGGCATCCTTGTCAGAAACATAGAATACTATGTTCTTATCCTCATCGTTAATCATTTCTGCTGGGTCACTGCCAGTTGCACTAGGCACTATTGCACCAGTTACGGAAGTCAATCCAGTAAAATCACTATCCTTGATATTCAAAGCAAGGAAGTGACCTTCCTGTAACTCTGGCTCTCCGCTGAATTCTGTATATCCAGTAACGTACTTGAGAGTACCGCTAATGCTGGACTTACCGACAACGATATTGCTCTGCAAATCACTCGTTTCTTTACCGAGAACTTGTACCTCACCGCTTTCGGCTTTTACGATGAGGCTTCGGAGGGGTTTGAGTCATCGGTTACATCTGCAATAAAGAGAGATGTCGGATTGTAGATGACAGGCATGAACAATCCAGATGCCTTTGTCCAAAGAACCGCTGGGTCATTTTCAGCCCACTGAGAAACGTAAACGTAAGGACTAAGAGAAGATGCATTGCCCTTAATAAGATTAGGCAAGTCAACCTCTGGAGGGTCACCCCAAAGACCGATACCGATTCTACCACTTGGATTTGTTGCGAAGAATGTAATCTTATTCTTCGGATAGTATCTTGCAGTAGAAAGTGAAGGTCTTCCATCACTACCGATTGTAGCATCAGCAACGTATGTAAGGTCATTCGTTACAACACGGATAATACCAAACTCATCAGCAAGATAATCAGCAAATGCCTGTGCCTTTACCAAAGCACCGACACCGATGTTGCCGTTGATAACCTTCTGGATAGACGGATGACTTCTCATCTTTGTAAGAACTGCCTTAGATGTGAGAATACCTGTGAGGGTAACACCCTTCTCAAGAGCAGTATCGATGATAGTCTGAATCTGTGCTGGAACATCTGCTTCTGCACTAAGGTCTACACTCAAACCAATCTGGTCTTGTGGTACACCGTAATCAACGGTCAAGTCAAGGTTATTCTCCTTGATTGTTACCTTACCATAAGCAAGGGCTTCATTCTTAGCAACCTTTGTTCTTGTGATAACTTGGTCAGCAAGACGAATACCATCGTTAAGTACGTAATCGAACATAGCATCTTCACGAACTCCAGAACGGAGCAATGCTCTCATTCTCTCAGACTGGTTAAGTTTAACCTTAATCAAGCCCTTCTCGATATTATGTGTGTCGATAGGCATACGGAATGTAGTTCTGGACTCTGTATCAAATCCGTGGAACTGAGCCATAACAGGAATCTGGTACTCATCAGCGATTGTCTGCCATGATGCTACGAGGTTGTCTGTCTTGAGGTCACCCAGCAATCCATCGATAGGGTCTGACTGTCTTGTCGGGTTGAACTCTGTATTAAGCCACTCTGTCTGCGGTACGAAACCGAAAATATTATTTTCCCACTTCATTAGTCATCGCCTCCTTCGGAATCATCCTCATCGGATGGTCTTGTAACTGTGGAATCTTCTACGAACTTGAATCCCTTTGCAATAAGGGCTGTCTTTGCATCACTATCCAATGATACAGGGAGTCTGTCTTCGATGACAACTCCAGACAGGACAACTGAGCATGGCATATCGCCACTTGTGACATCTACATCCTCATAGAGAAGTCCGATGCACTTGTTGTCGTTTGACGGATAAGGTGTACCCATTGGGATGTACTTACCGAAACCAGCACTTGTGCCATTGGATGCAAGTGCGGTAAATGTTTTTCTTTCACACTCTTCATGTGCGAGGAAATAGCCTGGCGCATATACCTTGCCAACTACTTCATTTCTCTGGATAAAAGACATTTGTTATTCCTCCTTTGCCTTTCCATACATCTGTTCAGAATGTTGTTTGAAGAGTTCGGAGGCTCTGCTCTTAGGAGGTGTGCCACCGCCACTTGCTGGCGGATTGTCGGTATGAATACCGCCTGTTTCCTTCTTTTCGATAAAGTCAGCATAGGTCTTAACGTATGATGCCTTCTTATTGTCAGCATCCTTAACCTTGCCTTCCTCATCAAACTCGATGGAATCCGTATCATCAGCACTAGCCTTCATGATTAAATCAAGGTATTTGTCGGAAACTCCAGCATCTTGCAATATCTTGCGTTTTGCCTCTTCCTTCTTAGCCTTGGACTCCTTCGCCTCTACTCCAGACTTGTACTCCTTGTACTCTTTGTCAAGGTCATCGTACTTCTTCTGAAGTTTTTCAATCTCTTCGTTGTTGTTTTCTGGCTTAGCCTTCAAATCATCCAATTCCTTCTGGACTTTCTCCAACTTATCAGCATCCGTCTTGTAACCATCTCTCTGTTCTTTGAGAGCATTAACAACTTCCAGATGTGATGCCATGATTTCTTCAACTTGCTTTTCTTCTATCCCCATTGCTTCGAGGAACTTGCGAGTAAATGCCATACAGAATCTCCTTTGCTTCGGTATTATTGCTTTAATATTTGATTCTGTTTGGATTGTAACATAGTGATTTTCAACTTGCAACCATATAAACTTTATCAAGATGCTCAAAAACCGCCTCAAATGGTCATTTTACTCGATTTTGCTCTGTATAGACCGCTCTGGATTGAATCCTAGCAATCGAAACGACCAACTCATCGAGGCAAATACAATAAAAAGACGCATTGTCAGAATATAGCCATCGTTTAGGCTTAAAAAAGCACCTAAAGGGGAAATTAGGTGCTTCTGAGGTAAGTGTGGTTTGTCAAAAACGACTGTTCGCATTCATATTATACCACATTATCCTCCTTTCATCATCCTTTCCAAAAGAGCCTTATATTCTTGAGTATGTGCAGTAGCACCGAAACGGATATAGTGTTTACCCTTTATCGTTCCATCTCGTCTTCCGAACTCTTGGACAGGAGCATACTCAACATTCGTTCCTATCTCTACGGACTCTCCACTATGAACAACATGTCCAATAGAGTTACGGAGGTTACCAGTACGGTACGGTGCTTTTTGCGATGCCGTGTCTGCCGCATCCTCACCTATCGCATCCAGCCAGTCATTAAGGACTCCGTGAAACTGAGCCAGAACCTCATCCTTGTGGTCTATTAGTTCTATGCTTACTACTTTCTTTGCCATTCTTCTTATCCTCCTTCTCCAATTTGTTCTTTTTCTCAGTTGCCATTTTCTTTTCCCAAGCCTTACCATACTTGCCTTGAAGTTCCTCAAATTCTCTTGTCTTCATTGCAAGCCAGTCATCATAGAATTCTTCTTGCATCATCTTTTCATAGAGTTCATCGTCATGGCTATGGTCGATGCCCTCCAGCACTCCAGACAATCTGCAACGGCAATTGTATCTGTCCTCTGGCGCACCGTCTGGGTCGGCTGGGTATTTCATAGGGACTTTCAAAATACCGACACCAAACAACCCCTTCTCGTTAGGATGAGTGTTATGGAGTAGCAAGTGACTATCTCTAGTCCTTGAGTCAAGGTTCGCCCTCCAGACCTTCTCAAGCGGAATCCCAGCCTTTTGACTTCTCTCGATAGAATCATATCTTCCTTTGTTCTGGGCTGAGATGACACATGTTCTCGCATTACGGATAGCACCATTCCAATCCATGCCAACAACATCCTCCAGCCTTTCGGCTATCTTATCCATAGACTCACCTTGCAAGATGCCTTGTGCTACTGCATTGTTGATATGTTGTCTATTCCATCTCTTGTCCTTCGGGATATTCGGGTCAAGTAACGGCAACAAATCTGGGTCTTCCTTCATCAAGTACGAAACCGCATCTCGGTTGTAAATGGTAAAGGGCGAAACATCTATGCCAGCCACTTCGGCATAGGTTTCACCCATAAAGGTTGCAAAGTTGAATGAGTTCTCATAAACAGTCGGAATCTCGTTGTTTATCATCTGCGATGCAATAACATCAGTCGAAACAAGGTCTTGAGTTAATTGCTCTCTAAGGGCAGTCCATTGCTTTGTCTGTAACAATGTGTCCGACCTCCAAGCGATGTACTCATCTTTGTCTATCAAGCCGTATTCCAACTGCTTTTTCATCTTCTCATCGTCTTTTTGGAACTGCTCCATATAGTCGGTGATTTTGGCATTCATCTGGTTATTGGCATTAGCATACAAAGCGGTGATTCTTTCCTCAAGAGCCTCCAGTTCGTCATCTACTATTCTATTGCCGTAATCATCGTCTTTTGCCATACATTACTCCGTAGGGGCTACCTCTGACTGTTGTCCTTCTGTACTGGATTCTCCATCCTGTGGGGCAGGAACTTCTTGTGTTTTCTTTATACTACCGAACCTATCCATCTCATCCTCATCTAACTGTTTGAGAATCTTTTCCTTCTTATCTCCATCTCCAAGAAAATCAAGTAACTTGCCTACGATGTAATCCTCTGGAAGATATTGAGCCGATGCCAGAACGGAATTGATTTCCTCTTGTGCATTGACAATCATGCTTCTGGTAAAGGATGGCTCTTCTCCATCTATGCCAGCAAGTTCAAGGATGCCATTAAGAAAGTCAATGACTTGATATTCATACTGAATTGACTTCGTGTTAAGCGGTTCGTATGCCGCCTTTATTTGCGTTGCGGTAACCGCCCCATTTGCTATTGTTTCTGGATTGAGAGCCATAAAGTCCTTGTATAAGTCCTTTTCAATACGGTCAAGTAACTGATTCCTTGCATCGTATGGGACATCAAGGGTATGAGCCTCTGCAGTAGCACCGTCACCTTCTACTTGGGCTACATGGATAGTCTTGAGCCTCTGTAAGAATAATGCGATGTCCTTATCATCCATTCCTCCAGCATTGTGCAAAATCCAGTATATCTGGGATGCATCATCAAGGTCATTAGCAAAACCAGATTTTATGAGGTCATAGCAGTCAATCTGTTCTTGCATACCGACAAACTCGGACTGTTTATTCTCATTAGCCCATAACGGAACTATCGGGAGTGACGGATAGTTTTCGCCATCAACAAACTGGATGCCATCTATTTCTGTTGTCCTGTAATTGTTCTTGTAACTCTGGGTGTTTGGTGTATCGGTTACTTCACCGTTATCAAGGATATAGTTTCCTTTGTCTTCCCCATAACTCCATATCATCTCGGTTGCGCCCTCAATCTCATACAAGGTTGCTCTGAGTGGCTTTGTATCATCAACCCTCCAGAAACGGATGCCAGCCATGAGTGCTCCTGTGACCTCATCAAACAATGGTACGAAACTTTTGGCTTCAAAGGCTTCAAGATGGTCATAATTCCAGAATCCGTATGCCACACCTTGAACAATAGCAATCTTACCCAACTTCTGTAATACAGTATCGAAGTCCTTACCCAATTTCTTCTGAGTAGAGGCATTATTCCAACTAACTCCGTTACCCAGCAAGAACTGGTTTTGCTGATTGACAAAACGATGGAAGAAATTGTTTGTCATCTTATAGTTTGCCGATATATTGTCTGGTACGACACTTCCCGACAGGGTATAAAGGAACTTCTGGAATTGAACCATTGTCCTGTTTTGATGCCTGTCATACTCATCGGCTAGAACCGCCATCTCATACATATCGGAGTTTTTATACTCTTCAATTGCACTAAGAACAAAAGACAGAACCTTCTTATTGTCGTTCTCTGCCTTAATCTTCTGGAAGTCTTGATATGTCTTCATGTTCCCTCCTTACAAGAGCCACAATGACTCTGGGTCTACTGCTTTCTTATGTTTCCTGTTCCAAAGTATTCTCATTAGGCTGGACAATGAATCTGGACAGTCATCATGTTCTGCATTCTCGTTATAGTCGCAAATCATGTCAATGTACTCTTCATCCGTTCCTGTTACAAATATAACATTTTCCCAATCAAATTTTAAGTAGGAGGTAATCTTGATATATTTGTTCTGGCTTTCCGTATAGGTTTCAACCTTCATGCCCCTCTTACGCAGTTCCTTGGCTACCAGTCCTTTATCAGCATTTAACTCGTTATAGCACTTGGCACATTTCATCCCATTGTAAAGGTTGACTATGGTGTCCATCACATCATCAACGTGTTTCCTCCAGCACTTACCATATACATACCATTTACCGTCATGAATAGCAACAACTGTAAAGGCGGTATAGTCTTCTCCGTAGAAAGCAGAATCCAGATGAGAGTACCCTTGCTCTGCCATCGAAGGGTCTGCACCTGTCTGCGGATTGCTAAATATGACATCCTCATCCGAAATATGCTTTAGTTCATAGTTAGCACAAAACAGGGAATTGGTCATTTTGGACTTGAGTGCCTTTATCTCATCATCACTCAACAATCCAGTAGAGTAGCAATCGTACTTCTCTGGGTTAGGCATTATCGTAAAGCAGTCATCAATATGCCATGGTGTTCCTGTGTTGTAAATGCGACCACCCACGTTCTTGACGTTCTGTAACTCTTGATAGAAAGACTTAGTATGTTCACGTTCAGCCCTCGAAACACGGTCTGTGAGGTTGACAATATCATCCGTGAATATGCGGTCATAGTGCTTACCAGTAACGGAGGCAAGTGTTCCCAGCCCGATTAACTGTGATGTACCCTTGTTACCGATAGCAAGGTTGGTGCTGATATGACCTCTACTGCATTCGGTAAACTTCAAGTCAACTCCATAGATAATCTTTACAAAGAATACCGTATGCTCATCCATCAGAATCTTTTGAACCTGTTTCATGATTTCTACTACGTCACCTCCAGTTTTACGGATAAATGCCGTAGTGATTTTAGGCAATAGAATGATAATAAGGGCTAAGGCAATAGAAACACATGTGGTCTTAAACGCGCCACGATGTGCTTGCAAAGTCTTATCCGTCTTACCACGAACCATATCGATTATCCACTTGTTATGGAGTTTACCTAGTTTGGTAAACCCCAGCAAGTGACCGAACTTATATGGCTCATTCAACAGGAGTTGTATTATCCGTTGCCTCGTTAGTTGCCTCTTCATCGAAAACCATATCCTCAATCTCTTTGATAACTTCTGGCTTGATATTGGCATCAATAACCATCTGTTCTTTCTGGTCTAGCCATTGTTTACCCAGCCAGATAGCCATTGCGGTTGACCTTTCAGCCTGTTTGAATTGAAACCTCCTTAATGAGATTTTACCTTGTGCTGAATGGATTTTATAGGCATCCGCAAATGTCATGCTATAAGTTCGCTTACACCATCTCTCTATTGTGTCCTCTGAACATTCGAACCATGAGGCGATTTCATGCAATGGACATTGGAGTCCACACAACTTCTCAAATTGCTTCTGGTCTATCTCCTTTTGCGGTCTTCCCATCTTAGCCATGCCTCTTCTCCTTTCTCATAAAATACTGTGTTCCATACTTAAATGGTCGAATAGAACCTTGAGTGAATCCGTTCCTCAAGAAAATGTTTCTACTTGCCTCCAGACAATGAGCAGTAATCGTATAGTTTGAGTAAAGGATGGTTACATATTCGACCAAATGATACATAATGTGTTTTCCTCTAAAATGAGGATGAGTATAGCATTGTGAAACGTACTTTGAGTTCTGTTTATCCCTAACACATAGAACGGCTACACACTCATCTCCAGAAAAATACCCATACCATTGTCCTTCATCCGAAAAGACAACAGTATGAGGTTCTGGTTTAAAGTCAAGGCTTTTAACGTAATCAAGGGTAATTCTCTTAATCATGATTACCTCCTAAATGTGAGGGATTGCCTCTTTGATGACCTTCTTGGGTCAATTCTGGATTTTTCAACCTTATGGTCTACTAGGTTAGGGCAAACATTCCAATAACGGATTTTGTTCTTCTTGAAGTAATCAGCCATGAGAATGTCATAACCAGTAGGGTGTTCATCGAACCGACTCCACTCATTCATGTAAGCCAGTAAGTCAGCACTCATCCCTTTTGGGAGATAGAAGCATTGATTCATCATGAACTTGCTACCTGTGATGTATCGACTACCGACAGTCAAGTCATCTTTACGCATAGAGAAGAACTGAATGACATCATCTGGTCGCTTTCTTATTTCTTCTAATATTTTATTATAGAAGTCATCGCAAAGAATAATGTCATCTTCCATATTGACACTAGGATGGTCACATACCATAGCAAGACTCATCCGAAACGTGTCCATGGCATCATGTTTCATGTCTTTGCAGACAATAAGGTCTGGGATAGCCTCTGCATATTCGGTCAAATCAACCTTTCCAACTGTTCTCATGATGAATTTAATGTCTTCCATACTTTTTGTACTCTTTCTCGAAATCACATGATGTAGGGATGCTCTTTCTCTTGAATTTATCGGAACTCCAGTTGATTTTGTCAAAAACATCTTCCCCAACCCAGACTTTACTTACCTTATGCTTATTGTTATACCCTAGCATTGATGTTGTCGGACAAAGGTGTTGGAGTAAAGCCACCTTTGTAGTATAAACAGGAATCTTGTTCTCGATGCAGTACATTAAATAGAGTCCATCATCATAGATGTAGTTTGGCAACTTCTCTTCTCTGAACTTCATAATCATCTTGAGCATCGGAATTGGAATCACGTTACATTGACCCCATGTGTTCGCTGGGAAGATTTCAATGTAAGGATTCTGGAAGTCAACCTCATGAAGTCTAGGACAGAACAAAGTCCATAAGTCATAAGGCTTTGCCTCAATGAGTTTATGGATGCAGTCATCGAACCTGTTTGCCAGTAAGACATCATCTTGGATGAGAACCAAATGAGTGTAATCTCCAGCAAGGGCATCGTTTATGCACTTTAACTGAGTATAGTATGTTCCGACTCTCTGGTCTTTTGGTCTGTCATCATAGAATACCTTAACATCACCTCCAGCCAGTTTGGTCAGTTCATCTTTAACCATGTCCATACGGTCAAAACAAGCCATTATGCGATAAGCGACCTTAACCATTCTCTACCTCCGATGCCTTCATAAACTGAATGTGAGCACATCTAGGGCATGTACATTTGTAATAATCCTCTGGCTGACTAGACCGCTCTGAATCAATCCCTGTCTGAAAAGCGGACTCCGCATCGTCTGGGTCTACATAAATCGCTCCTACACGGTCATCATCATTTAAGGCATGATGAAAGTCTGGAAGTCCGAGTTCTCCCATGTCGAAGTCTACGTCTAGGTTGCGTAACTCATCCAGAAGGTCATCCGTTACCCACTCTGAGAACTCTGATATAAGGTTATCGGCTATACGGTCAAGTTTTATGTCATCCTCAGATGCATGTGACACGATGCAAGGGACTTCCTTCATATCGAGTCTTATGGCTGCCATGTAACGAGCATGACCCTTGACAATGATGCCTTTCTCATCAATGACAATAGGCACGTTGAATCCGACCTTTGGGATAATCTGTACCAACAGGGAAACTGTCTTCTCATTCTGCCTTGCGTTACGGATGTAAGGGCGAATCTCCGAAATCTTCTTATATACTATGTCTTTTGCTATTTCCATACTGTCACCTTAGAACTTGAATGTCTTTCCTTTCCTAACGTAATACTCCAGACCACACTCTTCGCAGACTACCTTAACCATTTCAATGTCGGAGGTCACCTTTTTGGCTTTCTCTTGTGCATTGTCAATCTCCAACTGGGTTGTTATGACTGGTGCAGTCGGAATCTCGTTTTCCTTCTCTTTGAGGTATTCGAGGAACTTCCTCTTCTTTTCCTCATCGTCTGTTTCCCCAGCACCGTCATATTCCTCTTGGTCATCGAATCCGAATCCGTCAAAACTCTCTGCGGTAAATGCCTTGACACCTAAATCCGACATATCGTAATCGGTATCAATCATGTCTACCTCATGTGCTAACTGTTCATCATCCCAGACAGTAAACTCATGAACCTTATTGTCTGCAATACGGTCAAACTTGTTCAACTCATCCGAGTTATCGGTATATATGCAAGGAACTTCATCCATCTTTAACTCAAGTGCCGCACGATACCTTGCGTGACCCTTGACAATGACATTGTTCTTGTCCAGCAACAATGGAACGTTGAATCCTACCTTCGGGATGATGTTGACTAACTTCTTGACAGTCGCATCGTTGAATCTTGGGTTTTTCTCATACGGCTTAATATCAGCCACCTTTACCATAACTATCTTATCCATTGTGTTCAGCCTCCCAGTTCACACGTTCTTGAATTTGCTTTTCAGACATTCTGGCTTTGTTATAATCATTGTTCTCATAGAGTTTGGCATAGCCTGTGATGTACTTGAGCCTTACCAGTTCCTCTGCCTCAAGTCCTAGTTCATTGCAAACCTCATAATCGGATGCTCCTGCCATCAACATCTCCATGACGATATTCGACATACCGTTTACGGAGTGCTTACCTCTTGCTCGGTTATGCCTTACAGTCGATGCCATAAGGTCATTCATCGTCTTTCCCTCAAGAACAACGCAAGGCAACTTACCTTCACATTCATCATAGATGTCCTTGTATCGCTTCATAATGGAATAGCGATGGAATCCATCAACGATGACATAGCGGTCTTTCTTCTCATCGTATATGGTAACTACTGGCTGGGTATAACCATCCTTCTTTACCGAAATATAAAGCAACTTCATTTCTGGAGTCGCTACGGAGTTCGGGTTATAATCGTTCGCATGGACTTTCTCAATCGGAATCCAGCGAACATTGTTAATTGGCTGACTGCTTATTGGCATAATATTCCTCCTTCAACTTTTTGCCTCGTTCAATGTAATAGTCCATCTTTTTGTCCTTCTTGATTTTGGACTTGTAATTGGCATTTATCGTACCGTCAATGTCATTGATGATACATTCCTTGACATGAATCGTGTACCATTCAGTAGTGTCTTGATTTTTCCACCTCTTAAGGAATAGTTCGTGGTATTCGGGTTTTACCAGATGCTCCAGAAGATAGTCACGATATTCCTTCCAGTCCTTGAACGCAAATGGAAGTGTCTTCGGAATGATACCACCCTCATCGAATGCGTGATTGAATGTGCTTGTTCCCTTTACTCTTCTGACAAAACGGTTGTATGTCTTTGGTTCAAACTCTTGGAGTAATTCGATTGCGTGCCATGCAGTTTCGTGAATCAAGGCAGACACCCTCATCATTTGTTTGTCTACTCCGTATCGGTACTGCAAGTCATATACTCCATTGTATTCCCAATGGTTCTTGGCTATGGCAGTCCAGACATCATCTGCAGTGAAGTCATAGATAGGGTAGAGAATCTGGGTATTTCCCTTTTTGTTCCTAGCCCACGTTTCGCCTCTGAATGTAGCACTACTGAATGAGAGAGCCATTCGTCTATTTAAGGATTCGTCAATCCTCATCCCGACCAGCACCGCACAATTCTCACTTTCCGTACAGTATCTTGGCAAGCACTCAACTAGGTCATGGAATCGGTGCTTGTTGGAGGGGTTCTCCTTTATGGAAATGTCGGACTTTGGATGCACCCAAATATCCGACTTCTCTTCATCCCATACTCTTAGGAAATTGTTTTGATGTGATAATGAGTTTGTAAAGTCAAAAGGAATCTGAAACCAGTACGGCTTAACGTCTGGGCGATGCATCACTCCACTCATGTAGTCAACCGTATGTTGCCATTCAGCCTCTTGGTCTAGCCAGAAAACCTTAAGTGGCAATCTGTTACGTTCAGTTGCCACTCTTAATGTGAGGTTAAAAAGGACTGTACTATCCTTTCCTCCAGACATGGAAACAATGACGTCATCAAAATCATCGAATACCATGTTTATCCTCTTCAATGCCTCATCGAAGACATTAGTTTCAAGGTATATCATTACGACCTCCTATTGTTGTAATAGAATATACCGTTTCTCTCCTCAAGGTATTTGTCATCACTTCTGTTTATGATGTCGCAAGCGAAGTTGTCATATCCGCAAGCCCAGTAAGCATACCCATCTAAGAACAGATATGTGAACCTTTGTGAATAAAACCTTCCCTCCTGTCCGACATCCTTAATCGTTGCGATAAATCTCTCAAACTCCAGAAGGTCACTACCATAAAGATAACTCTTCATCATATACTGATGTGGAGCAAAATTCGCATAAGTCTTGGCAGTCCTAAACTTATGATTGAGCCTCTTTATAAATTCCCTTGTTTCCTCTTCCGTGAACGGAATCGCCTTGTCTTCTCTCTTGCGTTCATCCAGAAACTCTTGGAACTTCTTTTCCGCATCATCCTCACTATGATAAATCAGCGACCTTCCATTTTGCTTGAGATAATTCTCCTTCCCTTTATACATGTAAGCCAGTCCGTAGACCAAATTTCCATAATCATTAAGAAACGGTGAAATGTAAACATTTGCCATACAATGCCCTCCATATATTTATATGTTACCATATTTAAACCTGTTTATCAACCCTTCTCAGAGAATCGTCTTATGTCTTCTCGAATAAGGGATTTAATATAGCCGTTCTTGTTGGGAACCATTTCCAGATGCTCCAGAATATCAGACTCGGTTTTCTTGTTGATATGAACCACAACATCCTTCATGTTTGCTCGATTATAGTCGGTTATATACTTTCGTTTGTTATCCTCCCATGTCGGCATATTCGCCCTCCTTTCTTTTTTTGACATAATACCATATAAAAGTTTATATGTCACTATAAAATGTTCCACGTGGAACAATTATGAAATCTCTTCTGCGTAGAAATAGATACCAGAATCCTCACTATACTTCTTCGTAACAAGTTCCGCACAAACTTGGGAGTCATCAGTCCAGTAACCGCATTCAGTTGCGACATCCTTTAGGAGTTTCAGCATATTATCGGTATCGGGCTTTGAGGTCTTCCACTCACCTTCCTTGTGAGATTTGTCCTTCTGGAATCGGAACGAAACCTTCAATGCAATAGCACCCTCAAGACATCTCTTTGGTCTGTGTTTTAATAACATTACGGTGTATAGTCGCTTAACCTCCAGCACCGCAGACTTAGTGTAAAATGCCTTGTTTTTAAAATTGACTCCCTTCTCTTGTGCAGTCACGGTAGGAATCTTATCCATGGGATAAAAGAATTCAATCTTCATTGTTTTTCCTCAAGTCACAACAGTCATTAGGATTAGGATTAAAACACACTTTCCAAAAATTGTATGCCCCATCCTCATCCTCACATACAGAAATTCTTTTTCCAGATGGAAACATCTTGAGATATTTTATTTTCTTTCCCAATGGCAAATGCTTATATCCTCCATGTTTGATTGTGTACTCTGATGTATCAATACATTTAAACCATCTCTCTATCCATGTGTTAATACGGAGAAATTCTACCAGTATCTTTTCGCACTTGATGTCATTAAGTTTCTGGAAGTCCACTAGTTCTGGAACGAATGGTGATATTCTCAACTGGACATCAAATCCAGCCTCTTGCAATTTCTCTATCGCTTGAATCCTCTTGCTTGGTAAAGGGGCTTTCTCATATCCTAGTGACTTGTATAGGTCATCATCAAAACAGGTTACCGTTATCTGAATATGTGCTAAGTCCTTATCCAGAATCCTCATGTACTCATCGTCTGCGACCATATCCGACTTAGTAACAATAAGATACGGCTGACGGTGTTCATTGAGAGCCTTTATAGTTTCATATGTGACTCTCTGTGTCTTCTCTAGTGGTTGGAAACAATCCGTCATCCCTCCGAGCCTCAATACTTTGCTCCTATCAAGCCTCTTTATCTTTGCCCTTATCTTGTCAATGTCAGCAACGGCTGGGTAATGGTTATCCCATAAACCTCGAAAATCCAGCAGACTCTTTGCGTAACAATACTGACAATCATGCTGACATCCGCATCCGTATGTGTCCAGTCGGGTATTGTAATGACATTTGCTACCCTCGTTGCCTTTGACCTCTTTATAGAATGACTTAAATTCCTTAGACATCTTGATTCCCCCTTACCTTTAAATGTCCGTACATAGCCTCATTAGAATATTTATTTACAAAATCCTGTAACTCATTTACTTTTTCCTCGTCCAGCGTACCAGCATCATGTAGAGTCCATATTAATTTGCCTAACGTTGCCGATAGCAACAACAGGCAGTCATTTACGTTTTTAACGTTTTCGTTCATCTTGTCAACAAAAGAACCCTTGTTGGTTTTGGAATTATGTTCCTCATATTCTTTATCTTGCCAGTCCTTCCATTTGCAAGTGGAGCAGTTAATCATTCCATTCTCATCTTTAGGGCAATCTTCTGGACAAACGGAAATTCCAAAATGAAATGGTCTTTCCCCTTCCCAGTCCAAGTCAAACCCAAATACCTCCTTGAACTTTTCCCTATTTTTCATGTTTCTCCCCCCACAAATATTGATAATTGTTCTCTGTTTATTTTATGCGGAATGTGTTGCTTGACATGAGGCTTGTAATCCCTTCCAGTGTCATATGCATCAATCTCACAAAAATTAAACATTTTACAATGATTAACACTCTTAGTAGTGGCTTCTGCCAAAATCCTTTTTTTTGCTTGACAATAAATGCCATTACCCACATACAGGTTTACGCAATAGCGGCAATATTGTTTCATTTGTCTTTTCCCCCTTCGTACAGTTTTGGTATCGGTAGCCAAGCAACAACGTTCCTTTTATAGAACACAAAGTTCGTCACAAAATGGTCAATATCCAGACCACCACAATATGTCTGTACCAAATAATCCCCCTCTTCTTCGGGCAATCTCTCACTAACAGGAATCCACTCGCATTGCGGTCTTATCTCGTCTAACCCATCTTCTACCCCATCTTGATAACCCATAGCATAACTTTTTTCTTCAACCGTCGGGGCATTTTCAATTAATTTACACTTGTAAAAACTATCTTCATTTCTGAAATTTCGGCATGTCTTACAATTATGGCAACACAAATTATCAAATGCATCTTCAAGATATTCACGCCTGATTAAATCATTGTTCATTGTCTACCTCCTGTTCTGGGTAAACCTGTTCGCCTCCTATCAGAACCTTAACTTGCTTCTTCTGTTCGGCTTCGAGCAATCCGTATTTGTATCCACGTTCCCATGCTTGTGCTACTATCTGTTCGATTGCCCCCTTCATTCCCTCAAGATTTTTCAGTTTTGTTTCTGTCTTTGTCTTACTCATTGTCTGCCTCCTTGTCTGCTTCTATGATTGTTGGTGCATAATCTATGGCATCAAATGCTCTACTATAATCACTATAGGTATCAAATTCGACATTTTCAAACTGAATTTCATCAGCATCAATCAATCTTCCGTGTCCTTTGGGAAGTGGTGTGCCATTTGCGATTGCTACATCTACTTCATCTACCGTCATTTTAGGATTATTAACCGCACGTTGACATGCCTTATACATATCTTCGTCAATATCAATTATTACTTTCATCTTCTTTGCCTCTCATATTCCTCTCTCCTATCTTCTTCAAGTTCAAGATAGAAACCACATTTTTTGCAATTATGAAACGGATTCCTACAACAACAGTAGTCGTGTCCAAAAATATTTGAAAATAAGTGATACAATTTGAGTTTAATCATTCTTTATCACCTCTCATATCTGCGCCACAATGACAATAAGGAAAATTGTCTGTTCTTGTAAATGGGGTTGTGTTGATTTCTCTACCACATTCTGAACAGAAAAAATCTGCATCAATTAGTCTTGTCATTGTCTGCCTCCTTGTCTGGGTCATACGGTTCGAGTTCTGGAATCGGCATCCATGCTACTGGATGTACTACCATAGGGAATCCATCGTTATACCATCCTTTGTCATCCTCATCATCCACATAATAGCCAGTAGACACCCTCCTATGTGTCTTCCATATTCTCTCCAATGCATCCTCATACGTTTCACCCTCTTGGCAGAAAATTAGGTCACTTCCGCAGATAGAAACAAGGACTAACTTGTCGGGTTCTGGAAGACGGTCATCACAGGGAATCCACTTAATTTGGTCTTGCTCTCTTCGAGCCTTTAATTCCTCCAGCCATTCAGCCAACTGTTCGTGTTCTTCTGCACATTCAAGGCACTCAATGGTTGCTCCTGTTAGCCCGTTATAACCATATCGTTGTGCCTTGACCTTCTGTTCCTCAGCCCTTTCGTAGCAATGCTTAATAGCCTCATCAAGAACCATCATTTGTCTTTATCCCCCTCTCTGTAGTCTAAAGTTGTTTTCAACATTCTTATAATCAAGTCCTTACAATAAAGGTCATCCTTACAATAAAGGTCATCCTCGCAATTTATTTCATCTGCAATAAACTGTAACTGCATGAGAAATAGTACTGGTTTAAACTTTAAAATACGAGCCACCTCGTACAAGAAATCTGCTTGTTGTCCACAATCCATTTGCCACAATTCAAAGGCATACGGTTCATTGGTTGCCTTATCAAGAATACTGAGATACCTACTATCCGACTTCAAGACTCCAGAAAAAACCCTTCCGTCTTTCAATTCAATGACACAATCCTTACTGATGTAATCATCAATAACTGCATCCGCAATTGGGACATTCACAATATCCAGCATCCTTTTCTGGCTAAGTTCAATCAAGGCATCTT
>Ga0310786_10004184_pt1 | contig 20224 bp, 19 predicted proteins | sample AusTroGonzalo_MG_FD_203881 | JGI IMG/M metagenome (GOLD analysis project Ga0310786, IMG submission 203881) | Bovine rumen microbial communities from tropical cattle in Woodstock, Queensland, Australia - Gonzalo_03 (v2) (version 2) | ecosystem: Host-associated > Mammals > Digestive system >... | reverse complement strand
TCGCCCAAAAAAGATTTTTCAGTTCTACCGTTTGGATCTTTTTCTTGTGGATGTTAGTTTCATCCTTTTTATGGTTTGGCGTTGCCATTATTTTTATGAAAAACCAACTGCGCGCCATTATTCGATTAGCAAATGCCGCAGAAATGTTTGGTATTGGTAAGACCGTTACCAATTTTAAACCTGAAGGGGCAACAGAAGTCCGTCACGCAGGGACAGCCTTCCTGGCTATGAAAAACCGATTACAGCGATATTTAACGGAAAGAACGGCTATGTTAGCTGGTGTTTCCCATGATTTAAGAACCCCTTTGACAAGACTGAAACTACAATTATCGTTAATGCGAGAAGATGACAATACCCGTACAATGGAGCGTGACTTAAATGAAATGGAAAGCATGTTAAATGGTTATTTAACCTTTGCACGAGGCGAAGGTCGAGAGGATTCTCTTCCGATTCAATTAACCCCCTTTATGACCAACATTGTTGATAAATTTAAAAAAACAAATCATCAAATTGATTTTACGGCATCAAAATCTATGGTCATCCTTGGGCGACCAACAGATTTATCACGCGCCATCGGCAACCTAATTGCTAATGCCGGTCGCTATGCCAATCAGACTTGGATAAAAATACAAAAGAAACAAGATAGTGCTCAAATTATCATTGATGATAATGGCCCCGGCATTCCAAAAGAAAAGCGTAAAGATGTTTTCAAGCCCTTTGTGCGCTTAGAAGAATCACGCAACACTGAAACAGGAGGGATTGGTCTTGGACTTACAATTACACGCGATATCTTGTTATCTCATGGCGGAGATATTACCTTAGAGCAAAGCCCTCAAAAAGGTTTGCGTGTCATTGTTAATTTACCTATTTTCAAAGAAAGAAAATAAATCTTGTATAAAAAATAAAATCTGTTTATTATCAATACTAAGGAGGACATCAAAATGTATAAAATTATTTTATTATCTTTACTATCAGTTTTGCCTATTTCACAGTCATTTGCAACGAACACAAAAGATGTTGATTCATTTAATAAACAAATTCGTGCAGGCATGGAAGCAGACGCGAGCAAGGCAACATCTAAAATGTTTGACAATTACGAAGGGAAGTCAACCTCATCCGGCGGCAGCGGAGCCAATGTACCGAATGTAAGCATTTCCGCTGATATTAAAGAAGATGTAAATGCTGCAGGAGCAAAGGCCGGATCTAAGATATTCGACACTTTCTAACTTTCATATTACACCTAAAATGGTTAATACATTCTTGTTGTCTATAAACTGATGACAGTGTTGTTTGATGTGCTTTAACCGGAACCAAGTCCCATACCAGCGACCATTTGTTCTTGCATGGCAAAGGTTCCCCACACAACCCAAGCAATCACGGCAGAAATCGTTAAAATAGCCAACCCATTTAAGATAGCCGCCATTGCATCGATTTGTCGAATAGAGTTTTCCAACCAGTTATTTGCCAGGTTTTCCAATGCTTCTGAAAAGGTATCTAATTCTGCGTAAATGCGCAAATCGCCGATAATTTCTTCGTCTGGGAATCCCAATTTTGTATGATACAATGCTTCACCCAAGTTATCACCGTTATTGATATACATTAACGCATGTTCGACGCGATAACGCAAATATGGTGATGCGTCGCTCCCCGCCAATGACCTCATTGCCTTAGACACAGGCATCCCCGCACGTACCAAAGCAGACAAAGCCAAAAGCCAACTCACACCCACAAAAATACGATAAATAGACCATGGTGGAATTTTATCTGCAGATGAACGCAACTTGCCTCGCCAATACGGGAATGTTGCCGATACAGCCATAATACAAATTGGCAAGGTTAAGAACAAGAATAAAGGATGTTCATCCACATACAACGACAAATCAACCAATGTTTTGGCAACCCCAGACCAACGCAAGTTTGGCACTGCTTCAAGCATCGGTGGCACCATGTACTGCGCCACGGCCCAAATCAATAAAGCAACCATCATCATCAAGAAGATAGGATAAGATACAGCCCCCCAAACCAAGGATCGCATTTTATTCATTCCTTCCACCACGCGAATCGTATGTTGCAATGCCAAATCCAACGCAGCGATATCACCTACAGACAACATCAAAATTTCCGTCGCTGGCACCCAACCCTCTAAGGCTTCCGCAAAAGTACTACCGTTACGCACTTTTTGCATCCAATGTGCCACAGCAATTGCCGTACTATCATCCGTATTCTTACCATCCTTTGTTGCAATAGAATAAAGCCGTTCCAACGCATCCATCAATGAAAACCGGTTTTTAATTAAAGCCATTAATTTTCGATAAAGTTCCAACCGATCCGAAGAATATACACGAATAACAAAATGAGCATACCATTTGTTTAAGATATTTGTAGAAAGGGATTTTGCCACTGAATTCTTTATCTGTGCAACCATTTTAACTCCTTTTTATACCAAATTTAATTGATCTAAATATCCTGTCCAACGTTCAACTTCATCTACATCAATTAAACCTTGGAACATTCGTGATATTGCATTCTCTCTCAATGTCCGGCCACCTAAATCACTCACCCAATAATTCATTGCGCGCTGTGTTTCCCCTTTTAGCATTAAATTTAAAAAAGTGGAATCTGGCATAATGAATTCTGCAACGGCTGTTCGTCCACTCACTCCTCTGAAATCACACTCGGCACAACCGGGACCGCGCAAATAGGCATGCTCTAAACCAATATCTCCAAACGCGTTCCGCAATCTTTGCGCCACAGGACTATCCAATCGATCCTTAACCGGAATACGACAGTGAGGACACAACTTACGGAACAAACGCTGTGCCAACATGCCTCGCATAATAGAAGCATCTTGAAGTTTAAAATCCTCCACACCCATATCGCGCAAACGAAGCAAAATCGCACTGGCCGTATTCGCGTGCAATGTCGTCCACACATTGTGTCCAGACAACGCCCCGCGGAAGGCCAAATCCGCCGCTGACAAGGTACGAATTTCTCCGATCATCAATGAATCTGGGTCAGAACGCAACGCCGCCGATAAGGCTTTAGTAAATTCACGATCTTTTGCTTCCTCAATACCAGCATTGGTCACAGGCATCTGCCTGGCTCCAGGAATAGGATATTCCGGAGGATCTTCCACCGTAATTAGGTTTGTTTCATAATTTCGTTCTTGCAACATTGCAATCATATTTCTTTGAAGAGTTGTTGATTTACCAGACCCCGTTGGTCCAGAAACGATAACAATCCCAGTTGGCACCGCCCTCAATTTTGCAAAAATGTCTGAATCTTCTTTAGAAAATCCCAAATCCAATAACGCATTCTCAGATGTCGTTGTCGAATCATCGGCGTACAACAAACGCATCACGACATAGCGCGTACCAAAGGCAATCGGGTTAAATTGCAAACGAATACCTAATATATTCTTAGGTAAAACCAACTTGCCGCCGGATCCACGTAAAGGAGTACGTCCCAATTTTTGAGCCGCCTGATATTCATTTTGGGCATAGTTTGAATCTGAAATATCCGAAGAAGCAAACGCAGCACGAACAAAACTTTCTCCCCATTCTTTATTATATTCCATTTCTGTCTGCATTAACCCATTGATACGAAACATAACAGTTGTATGATCCGCCACAACAATGTGAATATCAGACACTTGACTCATAGCCGCACGAGAAATCACCGTCACAAAGTCACGCTGCATCCGGGTTTGTTCTTGACTTTCCTCATCCGAAATGACTTGAGGCGCAACACGAATTTGCACAGCATAATCATATATATCTCGCAAAATTGATGCACTAACATATTCGGCTTTTCCAACTTGCAAATGCCGTTTTTTTGCTAAGTATTCAAAACCTAACACTCGTCCATCGTATTTATATTGTTCTACAACAAAGAAACGACCGTTGGAAAATAACGCCAAAAGAGAACGTGTCTCTTCACTGACAGGCAAAGCCCCTGAAGCCAAAGTGATACACTCATTACCATTTGCGTATAAATCTTTCAAAAACTGAACAGACGAATAATCGGGTTCACTATTTTCGGCAACTGTTTCTGTGGCTTGTGTCTGTTCGATGGGCTCTGATGCTGATGTTTCAGCGGAGGACACTTCTTGCTCAACCTGAGGTTCAGTTGTTTCGATGTTTTCTGCCGATATCTCTGTCTCAGTTTGTTTCTTTTCCTTATCAGGGGCATAATCTTGCAAACTGGTTAAAACTTCAGAAAGTGGCACCTGTTGTGTCAATATCTGACCAGCAGTAGCCATTTCCGATTGGATCTGGGTCTCACCTTCTTCTGACTTTACAGAAGGATTCTCGGGAACACTATTTTCATTAGTAGTTGACACCACCCCATCAACAGAATTGTCTATTGCTTGGTCACTCTCTTTTTGCGGGGGAGATAAATTCTCATTGTCAACCATTTCTCTCCTTTATTAATTCACATCATCAAATCTCAAAATAAATTCTTCTCCATCACGTAATAAATGGATCCCCTTAGAAGAAATTTCACTAATATAAGTACCATCTGTCAAAGTATCCCCAACCTTAACCGTAACAATCTTAGAAGTTTCCTGATTTTTAATCTTTGCGGCCAAATCATTGCGAGTACCGTGAACGGCCACAAGAGCATAGGTTTTAGCCAATTTTTCAATAGTAGAAGGCAATTCAGTTTTCTTCTCCTCTTCACCCTCAGCAGGTTCTTTCTCCGTCGATTCTACTTCTGCAGTTTCCACAACAGTTCTCTCAGCCTCAGCTCTTTGTGCCTCCAACTCTTGACGCAACTTTTCCTGTTCTTGCCACCACTTAATACGGGTCCGAATCACATTCTCACGCTTTTCAATTTCGGCCAAACGATCTTGGCGATAAGTTGCTTTCAATTTTTCCAATTGATTCTTCATCGTTTCTTTCTGAATTTGCAGTTGCAAAAAGGTTCTGTCGCGTTCCAAATCCGCCATTTCTTTAAAGACTTCCGGTGTTAAACGACCAATTAACCTTTCGCTTGGCAAATCCTTTGCCGATACGGACTCTGCCAAAGCAGCAGGGCCTGTGATATTTGTATAATCCACACCTGGCAAACGAGCCAATTCCAAATCATCCAAAGATCCCCGGCTTGGAAATCCAACGGATTGGCGTCCCGTCAAATCAGGCACAATATCGGGTAATTCTTCAGCAGAAGTCTGATCCGTAGAGCCTTCCGCCGCTTTAGTTTCAGGCGTCGCCTCATTTGCTGCTTCTGATAAATCAATTGTATCATCAGAGAACAAAGAATCATCGGCCTCTTGGGCATGCACAGTCACCGCACCTAATGTCACTAATCCTGCGATTAACACTTGGTAAAATAATTTATTTTGCATAAATCCTCCCCTCATATCTCCATTTGTTTGTTGTATCATCCGAAGGATTATACTCTATTTTTAAGAGTTCAAATCCCGAAAATTTTTCAAAAAATTTCATCCACTCCAACGGCGTATAATCCGATGTTGCAACGAATGAAAAATAGTTATACGACTTTTGATTGGCTGGTCTAGACCCATCTGAACGGTTCGGTGGATCAAGCAAAACTTCCTGAGCATACTGTAAATTCAACTTAGTTGTCTGATTGATTTCATTCAAATCGTCATTTAATTGCTGCATATTTAATAATGGCAACGACGCAACCACAGGAATTCCCGAAAATGCCAAGAAACCAGTCGCCGTGCTATCACTTGTCAAACTAACAGAAAAATCTGTGAACTGATATTCATCAATTCCAAACTTCATCCACGACAACAACCCTGAACCACCATCCTTTGTCCAAGTGGTTGACAATCCTTCCTTTGTACAGGAAATAATACCAATGTTCCAGCCTGGGAATGAAATAGATTTTACCTGATAAACATTTGCTAAACACTTATCAATCAACCCCTTCGTTGAAACCATTTTTTCCCATGGCTTTGGCTTTTCTGGGGTAGGCGCAACAGGCTGAATCACTTGTGGTTTTTGAGCCGATTGAATGGATGTTTTTGGGAAAACACTCTTCCACAATCCTGTCAATGACCAAATAATCGCACCCAGCGTTAAAATAACAACGACAGCAATAAACAACAAAAACTTCGTTCTTCTAAGGACATTGATTTCTTGCAACCGAACTTTACGGCCTTTGGCAACCAAATCGGCCAAATCCATCTGTTGAGTGCCTTCAATATTCCAATCTGCCGGAACAATACAAGCATCCCAATCCGGGACAGCCATCATAGATGAATAGGCACGTTGGGCTTCTGATTCTGTTGCAAAAAGCACATCCTCTTCTGCTAAAATCAAACTATTTCGAGCAGCAACAAACCACCAACCTTCTTTGACTTTAAAAACAGCACAGAACGATTCGTATTGCAAAAGCGCAGCAGCCACCGACGCCGCCAAGGAAGGCATACCGTCTTTATGCCCCAGGATAGACTTACCAATACCATATTGTGCAACCGTCGTCTGGCGTAAGCAATATAAATCTGCATCCGTTTCGCCTTCCATCGTTTCCCGAATTTCAGGCAAAGGATCATCTATATTCTGAATCGGCTGCCACATCAAGCCAACAGCATACTTCTGGCCAGAAACGGTCACAACATTACCGCAGCCCTTCATGGAGCGATTTAAATCCACCTCATTTTCCGCCTCGACTGTGTTATCCATTCTTTATTCCTTAATAATCACGCACCAATGTTTCCTGTGAAAGAGGAGATTGCAAAACTTCCGGAGTAATCATAATAACAATAACTTCCCGTTCAGTTGCGCTAGTAGCTCTTCCTCCCAACAATCCCATTTTTGCCTTTCCAACACCGCCGGTATTAGTATCATCTCTTAATGACTCAAATCCACTTAAGACGAGTGTGTATCCAGAACGCATCGCAACTTCCTGCATAAAACCGCGCATATTCGTATGCGGCAACTGCAAATGCACATCATCAGAAGCAAACTCTTCCATCTTAATTAAATTTGTCAATGTCATAGTAAACATCATAATCAAGCGCCCATGATCCAAGATACGGGGCAAAATATCCATTGTAAAGCCCCAGGTCAATGTATCTGTATCGACGTCTGTATCTTTACTCATATTATCCCCGGTACCGTTTGTTGTAGTTGTCACACGCTTTACATAGTTTTGTGATTCCGTAATTTGGACAGGGGCCACCTTATTATTCATCGTTGTCACCGTTGAACTGGTTATCAGTCGTCCCTTTCCTTGAGTGGACAAAGCATGAATCATAGCCTTCGTCCCGCCCACCTTCGTCGGCTTAAATAAGGTCATATTCAATACAGAAGCAACGCCACCCTCTGCCAATTGATACACACCCTTAGCAGCATCCGTCGCAAGCTGGAATGAATCCGTTGTTAAGGCTCCAATCAAATCCATACCATAATCATCATCATTTTTTACCGTTACTTGCATTAAGCGCACCGTAATTGCCACTTGGCGAGATAATTTCTCATTCCAAGTATCAATATAATTTGCCACTTTGCGTATGATAAATGGAGATGAAGTAACCGTAACTGTACCGCTTACACGGCTAAAAGATAATTTACCATTTTCTCCAACAACTTGCTTCACGCCTTCCTCAATACTGTCCCATAACGCTAAATTTGCTGAAGTCGAAAAACTAGAGTTGGCATTACCACCAGAAGAACCTTCACCCATCGTTGCCCCAGTTAAACTGGCCTGCACAGATGTTTCTGTTGGCAAAGCAAACACTGTAAATACACGCGTTTGTTGTGCAAAAAAGTTTATCATCTTGTCTTTGTATTGCCAATAAACACCATAACGTCCGGACAAATAATTCAATAACCCACTTAATTTTCCGGAATAATTGACAGGAACTGCCGCCTCAGGAACCTTTTTGGCATTCACTAAATCATCTAATTTAACGGGAATACTAGTCAAATCCGAAATTTGCTGCACCACAGCCTGAAATGGAGCATCTTCGGCAATAACAATCGTAATACCATCATCACCCTCTAACCAAGCAGGCAAAGCATCACCTTCCATAATTTTGACACTTTCATCGCCCAACCATACATCATTTCTGACACGAACCGTATCTGTCTGCTCCGGGACATCAGGAATAGAGGCACGCTGCATGTAATCCTCAGCTCTTTCTAATGTCGTTTCAATTTTTTTATCAGTTTCCGCAACATACTTATTACAAGCGGTTAACAGCAATCCGCTTAACACAAAAGCACACGACCAAAGTATAGATTTCTTAAGCATTATCATCCTCCTGAGTCTGAATTACTAACACACGGTTTCCTTTAAAGAAAGTTCCCTGTGGGGCTGGATTTGCACGAGCAAAAATCCGCAAAATTGCACTTGCCACATCCACAAAAGTACCTCTAAACACAACGCCCGCCTCTAAAATATAGTCGCGGTCCATTTTCCAAGCCACGGTCCAACCGGATTTTTGGCCCCATTCAATCAATAAGGATCGCAAACTTTCACCGGTTAAAGCCTCCCAATCATGGACACTATCACCATATTGGACTCTGCGCCCACGCTGTGAAGCAGAAATGGACGGCATTTCAACATACCCTGGCGTTACAGTCGTTTCTTTTGTCCGAGAATGTTGAACAATAGTTCCATCGTCACGTATATCATGTGTCACATCTCTTTCATAGACTCTACCGCCATTTTGAGTTTTATAAAAGGAATATTCCGACCGCACTTCCTCTAATTCGTCTAACGGCTTAGAAACGGAGATAGGGGCCGCCGTATCACGAATAATAATCTGTTCATGGTCATTTCGGCCATTTAACTCGGGAGTTGCGGGGATAATTCCAGTTGATCCGGGAACTTGATAACCTCCACCATTGTTGGCGGACGGATAATAAGCAGAGTTTTGAGCCTGCGCCTGACACTGTGAAACATCATCACCACAATTCACATAAATGTCCTCAGCCGAAGCCATATGGGCACAAACGACCAATCCCAGCGCTGTCATTCCCAAAAATTTGATTTTAAATATTTTCCCCATTTTTAACTCCTTTTTTTTCACCATAACATAACTTTATAAAATAAACAACATTTTTTTACCAAGAAAAGTTTTTTTGTTCTTTTAATTTATGAACTGTATCTCCCGGCACAACAATTTTTGTTTGATCCGGATGTTCCATATAGCCCAAAACCAATGTATCTGCGTCACGATCTGAACGATAAACCTTAATCTGGCGAACCGACAGGCCCCGTTGCATCAAAGTCTTTACAATCAAACTTAATCGAGCCTGTTGTAAATTCCAATCATGTTGACTAACACGAAGGCTGACAACCAAGCGCGGATCCTTTTGAACATGTAAAGCATATGCCGTGATCCATTTAAGGATTGCTTGTGATAATTGCGATGAATCCGGTGCAAATTGTAACCGCATATCTCGTGGCAAAGTAACCGGCACCTTGGATTTTCCCATTTCGTGGGCCAAAAGTTTTGTCGAATATGTTTGAATTGGCATCTGGCGCACACGCGGCTGGATAGGCGGTTCCATCAACTCAGGCAGCGGCGGTAATGGTGTCAACAAAGGCTCTTTCTTGGGGTTTTGATAAGTTACCTGCGTCTGAGGATAGAATATATGTCCTGTTGTTGATGTAGGCACAGGGGTCGGCGCCGGCACATCAGTTGCTGCCGCGGCGGCAACATCTTCAACTTGGGGTTCAGCAATAGGGGAATCCATTACGATTGGCAAGTTCTCGCCAAAAATCTCCTGTAAAATATCAACATCAGATGGGGCTTGTTGCGTTTTTGAGGGCATTGTTGCCACATTATTCATATTGACGGTAGGGGCTCCTTCAAAATAAGAAGGCAAAACGAAATCTTGTTCCGTACCACCGAGCAACAAAATATCATCCGTTTCCACAGAATCAGTTTGAGCAAAAGAGGCACAGGGCAATAGACTTCCCCCTATAAAAAAGGCAAAAAAGAACATTTTCTTAATCGACCCCATACTAAAGCCCCTTTCAAGAATCAATTTGATAATAAAACTCAAATGTTTAATTTTTTATTAACAAAAGAATAAAATACGCATATTTTTGTAAAAAACATAAAAAAAAGTTTGAAATCCCCAAAAAAAGATGTATGATAAAGTCAAGATTGAGTGGTTTCAGTCTTGGTTTAACATAAAAAAAGGAGAATAAAATGAAAAAATTTACAAAAGTATTTTTGATGGCTGTCTTAGTTGGCATCATCACAGTAGCAACTGCTGCTTTCGCTGATGAAACCAGTTTGTTTAGTACAGCACAATCAACATTGGCATCTGTCTTTAAAAATGTCCGCGTGATCGTCTTCATCTTGGGCGGTTTTGCTTTGGTCGGCTTTGCGATTGCTGCCATCTTTGGTAAATTGGATTGGAAAAAAGTTGCCGTTTTGGCAGTTGGTTTGGCTTTATTGGCCGTTGCAGACCAAGTTGTTTCCTACGCCATCAAGGCGAGCAAGACTGAAGGCAACATCACATGGGATGCTAGCAGTCTTTCAGACGGCAAGTAATCTAAATTGGTTACATGAAAACCCTGCTTCGGCAGGGTTTTTTATTTTTTCCTTTGTACAGTTATGTTAACAATCACATTTTTCCCTTTTGCTCACCATCTTCTTTCGAGATAAAAGGTAATTTAAACTGATATATTCACGTCTCCTGCATCCACAAAATTAAACTAATACAACAACGCCTTAAAAAAAACGCCCCTTACATCACTTCGTTTGATTTCAAACATAAAAAAACACCCGGAAATAACCCGAGTGTTTTATTAGGTCTTAATTCATTAACTTGTAGATTGAGAGTTATCCGCAAGCAAAGAACCTCCAGTAAGGCTAATGGAAGTACCTTGTGCAGATGAAACAACTCCGATTTTATAGCCTCTAAAGGACTGAGAACCCGTTATACTTTCGGAAACAGTCTTACACGGTTGTGTGGTTTTATTACATGCAATGTTTCCTGAGGTAGGAACTTTCAATGCAACCTGCCGAGATGCCGGATCAACATAAATATTCTCAATAACGGTCTTAATGGACGCAGGAATATCTTGGTATTGATCTACATAATTCACTGTTTTACCTTGTGTTTCGGCCTCCACCAATGTTAATGAAATTGAGTTCATAATTTCTGTTGCACGATATTTTGCCATAGCTGTTGTATAACCGGCCAAACCACCAACGGACAACACGCCCACAATGGCCAACACGCCCAACATTTCCACCATCGAACGGCCGGATTCATTCATTTTTTCCATTTTATTTTCCTTTCGTTTAATTAAACTCTTTCACTTTCACCTTGAAATACACGCTTTTTGCATATACCCAAAGCAAGAAATGATATTTGTCGACAGGATTCATCTAAACATATTTAAAAGATAAATGCAAGAGGAAAAATGCATTATTTAAAAAAAAAATCAAAAAAAAACTTCATGTTAACTTTTTGTTAATTGTTTATAGAAAAATCCCCGAATAAAACATCAGGGATTTAACTATTACACCTAGAGCGTTATTTTATCTTGCCAAGGCAGACCGTCCTGGGAAAATGGCTCTATCACCCAGTTCTTCTTCAATACGAATCAACTGATTGTATTTTGCCAAACGATCGGAACGAGACAAAGAACCAGTCTTAATCTGTCCACAGTTTGTTGCCACCGCAATATCTGCGATTGTAGCATCCTCTGTTTCACCGGAACGATGTGACAACACCGCAGTATAGCCCGCCTTTTGGGCCATCTGAACAGCCTCTAAAGTTTCCGTCAAAGATCCAATTTGATTGACCTTCACCAAAATGGAATTGGCAATGCCTTTTTCAATACCCATGGCCAACCGCTTGGAATTAGTCACAAACAAATCATCACCAACCAATTGAATACGATTGCCCAATGTTTTTGTCAGCATATCCCAACCTTCAAAATCATCTTCGGCCATACCATCTTCCAAAGACACAATCGGGAATTCATTGACCAACTCTTCATAGTATTTCACGAGTTCAGCATTGGTAAAGACTTTTCCTTCACCCTTCATGTTGTACTTTCCGTCTTCATAAAATTCACTGGACGCAGCATCCAAAGCGATACACACATCTTCACCCGGCTTATAGCCCGCAGATTCAATGGACTTCACGATGAAGGCCAATGCTTCTTTTGCGGAGGCGATATTTGGGGCAAAACCACCTTCATCGCCTACATTTGTGTTCATACCTGCGGCTTTCAAATTCTTCTTTAAGGCTTGGAAGACTTCCGCCCCCATACGAATCGCTTCACGGCAACTTTTAGCGCCTACTGGCATAATCATGAATTCTTGAATATCAATGGGGTTATCAGCATGTTTTCCGCCATTCAAAATGTTCATCATTGGCACAGGCAATGTGACCGCATTTTCCCCACCAATATAACGATAAAGTGGTTTCTTGGCACTAATTGCAGCGGCTTTTGCCACGGCCAAAGAAATGCCCAAAATAGCATTGGCGCCACAACGACCTTTATTTTCTGTACCGTCCACAGCAATCATTTTGCGATCAATGGCTTCTTGTTCAGAAGCTTCCATTCCTTTGACGGCCTCTGCTAATTCTCCGTTAGCGGCAGAAACAGCCTTTAACACGCCCTTACCATTAAAGCGAGTAGCATCTCCATCACGCAATTCTACTGCTTCATGGGCCCCAGTACTGGCACCACTTGGTACCGCAGCACGACCAAAAGACCCATCCGCTAATGTGACATCCACTTCAACGGTCGGTGTGCCACGAGAATCCAAAATTTCGCGCGCTTTAATGTTTGTAATTGTACTCATTTTATTTTCCTTTCATTTGTTGTTTTTTTATCTTCTAGCATATTGTTGTAACCGATAAGGTATCTCAATATGTTGTTTTTTAACTTTGGGCATTACAGCCTGGTTAAATTCTTCTCGTCTTTCCGTCGACATACTTTCATAAGCATGAATACCCATACCAATTAGACGGAAAAAATCACGACTTTGTAAATCTTCATGCGCGATGGAAGAAAAACGAATTGATGGATCAACTGGTTCCCCATAATGGCGCCCCGTAATACCACGAAATATTTGGTCTTGCAAGTGCATACGATGACCATCAATATAAGGTTTGCTTGTTGAATCTGTCAAAACGACAAGGTTGTTCAAAGCCGCCATACGTCGCGCAGGATCTTGGATATGCATTATCATCTTTTGAAACACAGGTAGAATCCTATGTGGATATGTGACCCAATGCATATCGGAAGGATCGAGTTTTCTAAAAGCCTTTGGAATAACAGCGGGCTGCATTTCGGAAAACTCAGAAACCGGACGTAGTGGCTTGAATACACGCATGAGCCAGTTGAAGTAATTGCGTTTATTTTGTAAAATTTTATCTAATTTATCAGTCATTTTCTCTCTTTCCTTAATTCCTCAACCAACCCATCAATAGCCAAACTTTTTGCAAAAGTATCTAATGCTTTTAAATTTTTTAACATTGTTTCCATCTGATCCAATGGAATCATATTTGGGCCATCACTTGGTGCTGAATCGGGATGTTCATGTGTTTCCAAAAAAATACCTGCGATACCGGTGGTAATAGCTGCATTTGCTAACACTGGAGCAAATTCACGTTGCCCCCCGCTGGCTCCACCTAAAGCACTTGGCTGCTGCACCGAATGTGTTGCATCAAAAATCACAGGATAGCCCGTCTCTTTCATTTGAGGAAGGCCCCGCATATCTACCACCAAAGTATTATATCCAAAACTTGTACCCCGCTCGGTCAACAAAATGTTCTTATTCCCTGTACTCGCAATTTTATCGGCCACATTTTTCATATCCCAGGGGGCCAAAAACTGTCCTTTTTTCACATTGACTACTTTCCCTGTTTTTCCGGCCGCCAATAACAGATCTGTTTGCCGACACAAAAATGCAGGAATCTGCAATACATCAACCACTTCTGCCGCCACAGCACATTGGTATGGTTCATGAATATCCGTTAAACAAAGAACGCCTAATTTGGATTTAATATCGGCAAATGCCCGCATTCCCGCATCCAATCCCATACCACGAATACCATTTACACTCGTTCGATTTGCTTTATCAAAAGATGATTTAAAAACAAATGGAATATCTAACTTTTGGGTTAATTCCTTTAAGGCAGAAGCCATCTCCATCCCATGAGAGGCACTTTCCATTTGACAAGGTCCAGCGATTAGCACAAATGGCAATCGATTATCAAACTGGACATTGCCAACGGAAACAACTGACATTTAGCCCTCCGGCCGTTGTTCTTGAGCCACTGGCACCAAAGAAACTTGGTCAACTTGAGTAGATTTCTTGGCTAAAATCACAAGAGCCAAACTGGTGCAAACAAAAGCAATGAAAAAATACTTAGTCAATTTTGACAAAGCATTTCCAGCCTGACGTGCGGTCAAAAAACTATTCACACTTTGACCGGACAAACCACCCATACCACCTTCACTGCGTTGCAACAAAACAAGACCTGTTATACCCAACGCCAATAAAATATCTACAACTAATAAAAATGAATACATTATCGTTTCCTTTACATTTGAGTTTCCGCAATGGCCCAAAAACTATCCGCTTTTAAGGCCGCTCCACCAATCAAGGCACCATCAACATTGTCAACGCCCAACAATTCCTTAGCATTTTCTGGTTTCACAGAGCCCCCGTACAAAATGCGCATCCCATCTGCGATCTCTGAGCCCAAATTCTTGGCCACTTCCGTCCGAATTGCCGCGTGCATTTCTGCCACATCCGCCGTAGTTGGAACTTTGCCAGTTCCGATTGCCCAGACGGGCTCATAAGCCAACACACAGTTTACTGCATTTGCAATAGCCGGCATTGATTCACGCACCTGCCGTGTCACAACCTCCAAAGCCTTTCCGGCTTCGCGTTCCTCAAGGGTTTCTCCAATACAAATGACGACCGTCAAACCGGCATTGATAGCATTTTCAGCCTTTTGACGCACAACAGCATCTGTCTCATGATGATAGGTCCGCCGTTCAGAGTGTCCCACCAAAGTCCATGTAGCCCCTAAATCTTTAACCATTGTTGCAGACACATCTCCGGTAAAAGCCCCGTTTGGCTTCGTTGTTTCTGCGACATCTTGAGCTCCGACAAAGACAGACGCATGTGGAACATCCGCCACATATCCCAATACATTCATCGGTGGGCAAACCAATACATCAAACGGACGATTTTGAACACTATCCATTTTTTCAAAAACTGCGTTTGCCAACGCAACTGCATCTGCTTTCAACCCATTCATTTTCCAGTTTCCTGCAATCAATTTTTTACGCATTATCACTCCTTTTGTTAATGAGTATCTTTTAGCATATTTTTAAAAATTTTGCAAGAAAAATCATTTATCTGGCGCACAAGAACCTTTTTCGTAAAAATCGGCCACTCGCTTTTCCTTATCAAAGAAAACTATTTCCGTACAATTATGCCTTCTATATGTCCACATTTCGTGGTCTTGTTCACGAATAATTGTGGTTGGCCGACCTTTGAGCGCCCGCACTTCTTTAGGTGTTTTGGCCACCAACGCATCATATTGAGGACTTTGGCATCCCAATAAAATAATCAAAGATATTAAAGTAACGAAACCTTTCATCCCGTTTTCTCCTTTCTGTTTAAATGAACTCCCCATGGTCGATCTTGATCTTGCGACCAATCACCTTCAATTCGAATAGAATCCGTTAAATAGATATTATACAATTCGTATTTTTTAGGCACTAAAATTTTTGAAGCACTGCAATTTTTATTTGATTTTGCTAAAATTGCCAAATCTGCGCCTATACAATCTTGGTCAGACAGTGAAACCTTTTTCCCTTTTAAAAAAATACGATCACCCTTCCATTTATCAACCTGAGAAATTCCTAATTGCTTTGCCCAACGGGTAATACTGATAGGGGCTTTTTTCTTAAATTGAGCCAATACATGCTCACCATCCCGTACAGCCAAAATTTCTCCTTTCTGTGATACCAATAAATCCGGCTTATCCGCCAAAGCATATCCCATCACAAGACCTATTCCTGCAACAGCAAAACCCCACCATCGCACACGAGTATGCATTAAACACAACATAGAAACACCAAAAGCGACAATGCATAATCCTACTGACGAAAATGAAGGAAGCAAAATTTCAGAATAAGACCAATTAGAAATTATTTTTGCAATACCAGTCACCCACTCTAACACCATACCTGCTAACTTAAAAAAGACGCTATCACAACCAAAGGGCATCAACATAACGCCCACAAAAAGTAACGGCATAATCAAAAAGGAAAAAAACATACTGGTTAACAAATTACCGATCAATCCATATGGATTCAACTGATTAAAATGGTAGATAACAAACGGCGCCAACACTAAACTCACCAACACATTGGCTTTTATAATAAACCAAATCCATCTGAAAAAAGTTAACTTTTCAAAGTTCTTTGGACAATAATGGCACATCCCGACCAAAACCATCACTGCAACAAAAGAAAGTTGGAAACTTACAGAAACAATCCACTCCGGACGAAAAAGCAAAATTCCGAACCCCACCAACATCAAACTATATAAAGAAACCGTTTTACGATTAACTATAATCCCTAAAAAAACACAAGAAATCATCAAAAAAGCCCTTAAAGCAGGTACCTGCGCTCCAGACAAAAGCAAATAAAACCATGTGATAAAAAATGCTACTACTGCGGCAATTTTTTTGGTTGAAATTCGCAAAGCAATGGCTGGAATAAAGGCTAATATCCCTCGAATCAAAAAGAATACAAAGCCTGCCAACAACGCCATATGGAAACCTGAAACAGACAAAATATGTACAATCCCTGCCCGTCTGTAGACATCATATAAAGATTGTGGCACAACGCGTTGTTCTCCCACGGTTAAGGGAATAGCAATTTGTGCTTGTTTTGTTGGTAAAATTTTCAACAAATGTGCCATGATGACCCGTCGCCATCTGTCCAATGTACCTTCCGGTTTTGATTGATGATATAAAATTTGTAAAATTTTGCCTTGTGCCTCAATTCCTTGATAAAAGAAACGACGCGCCTGGGTTAAAAAAGGGCCATACAAATGCGCTTTTACACTTATAATATCCCCCTTGTGCAATTCAGGATGTGATTGTTCAAACTTTAATCGTGCCCTATGTGGTCGAAAACCTTTCCCCTTCATTGAAATTGTTTCAACGACAATAATTTGACTTGAAACTTGGGGGGATACCTCTACCACTTTTACCGTCATCTGGCTGTTCCAACGGGGAAATACCATGCGCCCCGTATGAATAAAGGAAGTACGCAAAGTAATCACACACATACCCAAGCAAAAAAACAAAAGAATTCGAATAAAAACACTGGGATAAAAATAATGCGATATAAATAAGGCCAAGCACCCAACACCAACACACATTATGTGCGGTTCAAACCAAAGGCCAAAATAAGTCATAATACCAAAAGCAAATGCCATAAAATACCATAAAATCCTTGATTGATATTCTGCCCATAAATTTAATTTCATTTGCCTTTTCCTCTGAACCATGCTATCATAGCGTTGAAGGGGCGTTTTGTCAATGCAAAAACCGTTAACCGAAAAAAGATTAGAAAACATTGCACTATTTTATTTGGAAAAATTTGATGCTTCTTCGGAAAAACTCCGGCTTGTCCTTATGCGTCGAATTAAGCGACATCAGATGCAAGGCATTCCTGTCAATGAGAATGCAACCCTATGGGTTCATGACATTATACAAAAATGCCAGAGGCTGGGGTATATTAACGACGAACGCTATGCCCAAAATGTAATCCGCCGTTTATCAAATAGCGGAAAGTCTGCTCGGTTTATTCAACAAAAGTTAATTACTGAGGGAATTCCAGAAGAAACTATTTCGGCATTTTTATCAGCAGACGACGAATATCAAAGAGCACAAATTTTTGCGCATAAACAGCATTTGGGCAACCATTATGAAAAAGATTTAGCGAAATTAGCCAGAGCAGGTTTTAGTTATGATATTGCTCGCCAAGTATTACAACAAAAGGATGAAAATGTTTGAAGAATTAGAAACCATAAAAAAACAATGTGAAACATGCCAAAAATGCGCCTTAGGTAAAACACGCACAAAAACTGTTTTTTCGGCAGGAACACCCAACAATAAAATTGTTTTAATTGGGGAAGCCCCGGGCTTTAATGAAGATCAAACCGGAGAATCTTTTGTTGGACGCGCCGGTCAATTATTGGACAAGATTTTTGAATCGGTCGGTTTCAGTCGAAAAACAAATGTCTATATATGCAACACTATCAAATGTCGTCCGCCCAATAACCGGGATCCTTTGCCGGAAGAAAAAACTGCTTGCAGACCTTATTTAGATAAGCAATTGGAAATCTTAAAACCAAGGATTATCCTACTGTGCGGAAAAGTTGCTTTAACATCTTTTTTGGATACAGATCAAGGCATTACAAAGTTACGCGGGAAATGGTTCGATGGCCCGTATGGATCCAAAATGATGCCGATTTTCCACCCAGCCTATTTACTCAGAAATCAATCACGCGCAGAAGGTTCCCCAAAATGGCTTATGTGGCAAGACATCCAAGAAATTCGTCGAATGTACGACAGCCTATCAACTGATGAGGCTTAAAGTTTTATCACAAATCCCGCGAAAAAAGTATTAAACTTTTTGTAAATCGAAGGACACAGTTGAATCCCCCAATTCCTCTGTTTTACCTGTATTTGCAGATTCAACAAAACTGGTGGCCAATACTTGCTCAGCAATGTAAGCAGCATGTTCTTTAAATGCCTCTTTTACCAAAGCAGATTCGCTTGACCATACAAGCGTGATTCTGTCAGACACATCCAACCCCTTATCTTTACGGAGTTGTTGCACCATACGCACAAAGTCACGCGCAACACCTTCACGCTCTAATTCGGGCAAAACAGTCACATCCAATTGTACCACCGCAGTATTATCTGGCAACGGTTGTCCTTTGAATCCTTCCTTCATATTTAAGCGCAATTCAAACTCGTCCGAATTCAATGTCTGTCCTCCTATGGATAATGTACCATCAGGGTTGACTGACCATTGATTTTGCTTACTGGCCGCCATAATAGCACCCATAGCCGATCCTAAGCGCTTACCAATTAACGGCGTTTTTAAATACAAGAATTTATCTGCAACAGCTGTCACATCCGTATTAAAGACGACATCTTTCACATTGACTTCATCTTTCAATAATTCTACAAAATCCACCAATGTATTGGCTTGTTCTCCAGCCACCGTCATCTTGGAAAGTGGCAACCGATTACGCAAATGATTTTCTTCACGAATCGCCTTTGCTGTGGAAGAAATAGCCCGCACGAAATCCATTTGCTCAATCAATTTGGATTCATCAGCCAACACATCCACATTGGGCCAATCCGCCAAATGCACAGATTTTTCACCCGTTAAACCACGATAGATAGTCTCTGTCAAGAACGGCATCAATGGAGCCATAATCTTGGCTAATGTCACCAACACAGTATAAAGGGTGTCAAAGGCGGCTTGATCCGTACCATCCCAAAAACGCTCACGCGACCGACGAATGTACCAGTTATTTAAAATATCCAAGAAATCCGCCAAATTATCGGTTGCGGCCGGCACATCATACGCCAACATCTCGGTTTTCACTTTTCGTGTTAAATCCTTTAACTTACCCAAAATATAACGATCCAAAATATCTGTTGCCGAGGTCGTCATATTTGCCTTCACCCCTTCAGCATTCGCATAGAGGCAGAAGAAGTAATATGCATTCCAAAATGGCAACAAGGCTTTACGCATCGATTTTGACACTTCTTTTCCTTCATAATCCATACACACATTTCCACCATGCATAATGGATGACGACACCAAGAACCACCGCATAGCATCTGCACCAGAAGCATTTAAAATAATATATGGATCCGGATAATTGCCCAACTTTTTGGACATCTTGACACCACCTTCGGCCATCACATGTCCCGACACCATACAATGTTTAAATGCCGGTTTATGATGTAAGGCAGTCCCTAACACATGCAAAGAATAAAACCATCCACGCGTTTGATCCACCGCTTCCATAATGAAATCAGCAGGGAAATGATCATTAAACCAATCTTGTTTTTCAAATGGATAGTGAATTTGGCCTTCCGGCATAGACCCGGATTCAAACCAACAATCAAACACATCTGGCACACGGCGCATCATTGTTTGACCCGATGGATCATCAGGGTTTGGATAAACCACTTGA
>Ga0310786_10004183_pt1 | contig 20230 bp, 11 predicted proteins | sample AusTroGonzalo_MG_FD_203881 | JGI IMG/M metagenome (GOLD analysis project Ga0310786, IMG submission 203881) | Bovine rumen microbial communities from tropical cattle in Woodstock, Queensland, Australia - Gonzalo_03 (v2) (version 2) | ecosystem: Host-associated > Mammals > Digestive system >... | reverse complement strand
CCGCTCTGGAAGGTCTGAAGAAACTGATCAGGATTGAGGAAGCCTGGGTGCCTCATAAGGACGGGACTTCCCTCTACATCCGCCCCACCATGATCTCCATGGATGTCGGTCTCGGCGTACACGCATCGAAAAAGTACCTGTTCTACATCATCCTCAGTCCTGTCGGCGCCTACTATAAAGAAGGCCTTAAGCCCGTCAGCATCTATGTTGAAGATGAATACGTGCGTGCAGTTCGCGGCGGTGTCGGCTTCACCAAATGCGCCGGCAACTATGCTGCCTCCATCCTCGCCGGAGATGTAGCGGAAAAGAAGGGCTACTCCCAGGTTCTGTGGCTTGACGGTGTGGAGCAGAAATATGTTGAGGAAGTCGGCTCCATGAACATGATGTTTGCTTACGGCAATAAGATCGTAACCCCTATGCTGAACGGTTCCATTCTTCCCGGCATCACCCGGGACAGTGTCCTGAAGCTTGCCCGTTCCCTGGGATATGAAACGGTCGAAGGCCGGCTGGATATCAACGAAATCTTTGCGGACGCAAAGGCCGGAAAGCTGACCGAAGCCTTCGGCACCGGCACCGCGGCGGTCATCAGCCCCGTCGGCACCCTTGCCCTGAAAGATGAAAAAATCACCATCGGCGACGGGAATATCGGTACCATTGCCCAGACGCTGTACGATACCCTGACCGGCATTCAGTACGGCCGCCTGGAAGACAAATTCGGATGGATTGTTAAATGCTGAGAAACGGAAACCCACGCCCGCTGCAATGGGCTGACAAGACCATGAGCGTCATGCGCGCCGACCTGCTGGAAGCCTGCGAGAAGGATCTCGCAGGCCTTCCTTCACATTGTCTTTTTGATCCGGACTGCAGCGATGTGGACGCGGAAACCTTCTACGAGTTTTCCTTTTTTGCGGAAGAGGATCACCGCGCTGCCGGCGGAAGGCCGGAGCCGGTCCTTCACACTGTGGATGGACTTCGTTCCCGCGTGCTGCACCAATATGCACAGGAGGCCGCCCTGCTTTCCGTGGAGGAGCATGACCTGCTGATCCGCACAGTGCTTTTCGGCGGACGCACCCCGCTGACAGACTGGAACGAACTGCTTCCGGCCCGCGGCCTTTCGCGCCGTCTCTGGTGCCGTGTTGAGGGCGAGGGAGCTTCCTCCGCGCTGGTGATGCCGCATCAGCTGTGCGCCTCCGCACTGCTGCTGCTGGCATCCGACAGCCATAAAAAAGTACGTGAACTGGTCGAACAGGTGCATGAAAACATTGACAATACCCTGTATCTGCTTGGCGCGGTACAGGCTGCCGGACCCGTTCACCATATGGAATCTCTCCTGAAGGATACCTTTGTTGCAGACCGGCGGGATCTGTTCGAACGGTTCCTGCTGGTCGGGTATGACTATGTATACGACCGTTCCGGAAAGCTTCTGCTGATTCATCCTGGTCTGGCGGAGCCGGAGCGGATGATGGACTATGCCTGCGCCAATCTGGATCCTGCAGCGCTCTCCAGCGCCTCTGACAGCGTCGGCGATCTGGAAAGCCCGCTCTATGAACAGATGCTCAGCCTTCTCCTTGATGTGACCCGTCCGGAAATCACACCGGAGGATGCCGTTGAGGATCTGATCATTCTGGCTAAGCAGGAGGTGCCCTACGCCGACATGGAAGCCATCCTTTCTTCCATGCTGATCTGCCAGGTTACACCGGAAATGCGCCGCGCGCTCCGGGAAATCAGCAACCGGGTTCCCCGCTGGCTGACGCTCGGCACCTCGAGGGTACAGTAATGATCCTGAAAACCATGGCGATCCCCGCGGAGGCGGAAGGCCGAAAACTCGGGAATTATCTGCGCCAGATCCTGCCGAATCTTCCGGAAAGCGTTATCCGGAAAGCTTTTGCCTCCCGGGATGTGAAACTGGACGGCCTGCGTGTTTCCGCCGATACGGTGCTTCATACCGGGCAGGAACTGAAAATCTACCTGCCGGATACCGCAGCGCCGGATGCTGTTCCCGCCGCTGCGCTGGACATTGTCTACGAGGATGACTCGGTGCTGCTGATCAACAAGCGCGCGGGTATCAGTGTGGAAAAGGACAACCATGGCGGAATCACCCTTTCGGATCTCTGCGCTTCCTACATCGCCGCAAAGGATCCGGCCGCTTTCCCTCCTGCCGCTTGTCACCGGCTGGACAACAAAACCTGCGGCCTTTGCCTTTTCGCAAAAACGCCGGAAGCGGTCGAAATCCTGCAGGATACCTTCCGCCGCCGGACGCTGGAAAAACACTATATCTGCCTTGTTCGCGGCATCATGAAGCCGCCTTCCGCGGTCTGTCACGCATGGCTGGTAAAAGATCCCCTGCATGCCGAGGTTCGCATCACAGACAGGGAAATACCCGGTGCACGGCCCATCGTGACCGGCTATGAAACGCTGGAATCCGGCCCCGTGTCCCGTCTCCGCATACACCTGATCACCGGCAGAACCCATCAGATCCGGGCGCATCTGGCCGCCCTCGGTCATCCGGTACTCGGTGATGATCTTTACGGCGACCGGGATTTCAACCGCCGTGAAAAAGCCCGAACACTGAAACTCTGCGCCGTTTCCCTGAAGCTGGATACCGAAGGCCGTCTCCCTAACCTTGACGGCCGGGAATTCTCGATTGATCCGCCCTTTTAAAGCAATAGCCGCAGGACCTGGCTTACAGGTCCTTTTTCCATGTCAGGAACTGCTCGAGGGGCAACGGTTTTGCGTAGAAGTATCCCTGAAAACTCGCCACACGGAATTCTCTGAGGATATCCCGCATGCCTGCCGTCTCAATCCCCTCGGCACAAACCTTCGCCTTACAGATCGCAGCAAGATCCACGATATTGCCTACAAGCTGCCTGTCGAATTCATTCTGCTCGATTTTCATGACAAAGCTGCGGTCGATCTTGATTGTATCAAACGGAATCTCCCTGATGATGCCGACGGAGGAGAATCCGGTACCAAAATCATCCAAGGCAACCAGGATTCCCCTCGATTTCAGGTTGACAACCACATTCTTCAGCATTTCCGTATCAAGCAGCCTGCATCGCTCCGTCACTTCCAGGCAGAGATGTTCCGGCGGATAGTCCAGATCCTTCAGAATCCGCAGCACCATATCCGAAAAATCCGGTTTTTCCAGCTGCGAATAGGACAGATTGACATTCATCACGAATTCCGGATACCTGTTCCGGATCTGTTTTGCGGCAAGAATGGCTTCCCGGATGATCCATTCACCGAGTTCCGGGAACAGCGGGTCCGATTCCAGCACCGGAATAAAATGATCCGGCGGCACCGTACCGTACAGGTCGTTTTTCCAGCGGAGCAGGGCCTCAGCCCCGATCATCCGCTCCGTTTTCGCGTCCACTACCGGCTGATAAAGCAGGAAGAATCCCTCAAAGCCATGCATGATGGAAGCCCGGATCGCCTGCAGTTTTTCAAGGCGCTGATGGCTTTGCTCGTTTGTGTCGTTTCGGAATTCCACCATTTCTCCCTTCCGCAGGGCTTTTGATTCCTCATAGGCGAAGTTCAGGCACCCGTAAACCGTCTGGGAATCGATGTCAAAGCTTTCTACCCTCAGAGCTCCGCAGTTCAGGTCAAGCAGCACCTTCCTGCCGTCCACCTCGAAATCCTCATGGAGGAACTCCCTAAAGCTATCATACTTTTCTTTCAGTTCCGCAACCGAGAGCGTATTGCTGATCACCGCGAACTTCGTACCGTCAATCCGGTAGGTATGTCCCGTGTTCCCTGTCGTTTTGAAAACAGCCCTGGCATAGATCTGCAGCACACGGTTTCCGAAGTGATAGCCGTACATTTCGTTAATTTCCGAAAACCTGCTGATCCCGAACAGGATTACGCTGATCCGGGTATTCCGGTTGATACAGCTGTCCAGGTCCTCAAAGAAGCCGTACTGATTCCTGAGTCCGGTCAGCGTATCAATATGCCCCTGAATTCCATGGTTCCGGATGGTACCGACAAAATAGTCCGGCTCTCCGTTGGGGTCCCGGATCACAATCCCACGGCAGGTGCATACATCATATTCCCCGGTAACGCGCTGCGCCCGGTACTGCATATCGTGGCCGGCGGCATTGCCGGAAAAGATCTCGTCAATACCTTTGTGATAGGCCGCCCGGTCTTCCGGATGGATCCGGTTTTCCCAGATATCCCCGGCGCCGTACATATACTCGGACGGCAAGCCGTAAGCATCCACCGCAACTTTGGACCAACGGGAAAAATCATACTTCATATCGCACAGATATACATACGTTCCTTCCGAAACGATCTCAAAAGCCCTGTACAACGTATCCAGCATGAGGCGCCGGTCTTCACTGATGACCCTGATATTATCCGTTTCCCGGAACGCATGGCTCTCCTGAAGCAGTTTCTGTTCCCTCAGCCGTGTTTTGTCCCCGTACATCCAGCTGTCCGCGCGGTTGAACACGTCCTCTGCAGACTGATCTTCCCTTGCCTTGTATTCCGCCAGTCCGGAAGCCACAACAGGCCCTTCGCCCATCCGGATATGTTCTTCCACCTGCCGTCTCAGACCGGAAATCAGGCTCTCCCGATTGTCATAATCCTGCCCCCTGAGGATCACGGCGAATTCATCCCCGCCGATCCGGAACACCGGACTGTGATGGAATGTGCGGCAAATCAGAGCACAGGAACTTTTGATGTATTCATCCCCTGCCTTGTGTCCCTCCGTATCGTTGATCGTTTTCAGTCCGTTAATATCGCAGACCACGATTCCAAAGACAGCGTTCCCCTCCCTGATCTGCTTTTGCAGTTCGCTCTCCGCCTCGTGATAAGCTGTTTTGTTTTTTACATGGGTCAGTTCATCCCGCCGGGCAATCTCATTGGCCATGGAAAGTTCCGCCAGGTGTTCCTGCTCCCTGCGGACGTCCTTATCGCGGTTCTCAACGCAAATGATGAAATGGCTGTGATCGGAGGAATACGTCACCGACATACGAGTATACTGCGTTTTCCCGCCGTCGACAGCCATGCGGTAATCCTCGGTCACCCGCCGCCTGTTCTCAAGCCGGGAAATCAGACTGTCCCTGTCAAGGAACAAGCGGATCCGCTCCCGATCCTCGGCATAGATCAACCGATCGACATTCTTTCTGGACGATTCAAAAAAATCTTCTCCCTCGTCCTGTACCTTCAGTTCGCCGGATTTCTTTCTGGCGGACAGTTCCGTATAATTCGAATTCTCACAGTTTATGTAATAAATCAGGTCATAATGGGCAGCCAGCGTCTCAGCGATCTGTGTAAAGGTGACGCTTTTCTCCTGATCCGCTTTCAGGGCTAGATTTGCCCGGACCTCCGCATCAATGTTCTCAATACAAACAATGATATGTTTTCCATCCCTGGCCAGTATTTCCGTATGCCGGATGTGCCTGACCTCCCCGTTCACTACCAGACGGTAGGCAATGGAAAAGGTGCCCCTGTTCTTCAGGTTTTTCAGCATTGCATCTTTGTAATGCAGAGCAAGAATCTTCTCCTGGTCTTCTGGATGCACATATTTACGGATACTTCTTCTGCTCTCGGCAAAAAAATCGTTCCCCGTAGCCGGCACATTCAGTTTTTTATAGTCGTTTGTCGAAGAAATCTCACTGTAAGTGCCGGACGCGATATCGATATAATACAGCGTATCATACTGTTCCGCCAGGCTTGCGGTAATCTGGTCATAAATCTCCTTCTGCCGGGCGATTTCCTGATCGATTTCCCTCTGCCGGTATTGCGCATCAATATCGTTGAGCCCGACTATCAGCCGGGGACCTTCTTTTTCTTCCACCATGGCGGCGTTCATCTGCACATAAAGGGAGCTGCCTTCCATCATGAGCCGGTAAACCAGTGTAAACAGGCCGTTGTTCCTGATCGTCGTGAGGATATTGTCTTTGGTAAAAACCGAGAGAAAACGGTCCAGATCTTCCGGATGATTATGGCGCCGAGCCGCTTCCCGGACCGTGCCGAAAAAATCCGTCCCGTCCTTGGCCTGGGCAAAGGTTTCCACATAGCTGTCGGTCGCGCTGAACTCGCGGTAACCATCCGTTTCCGGGTCCACCACATAGACAACAATAAAATTGCCGGTGATGGCATGGAGACGGGCATAAATAATCCGTTCTTCCTCAATCCTTTTGAGTTCGGCGTCCGGAACAGTACCGGATTTCTCTCTTGCTGTATCATCCTGATGCATATGGCAACCTCCCTGTCATGATTCGGGAAAGGATATGTCCGTTCTTTTATGAACATATCATATCATGAATCCGTGCCTGCGTCCACATCATGATTTCATACGTTTCTCCCTTTCCCTGTCTCCGGATGAGCAGAGCGGTTCTGCTTTTCCGGGCCGAAAAAAGCAGGAAACGGTTGATTGATTTGCCGAAATCGAATAAAATAGAATACATAATAAGGATTGCGATACAGACTGCGGCAGGCGGCCGGACAGGCACCCCGCATCACTGAAAGGCGGAAAATCAATATATGTTCGGAAACGAATTCCAGCTGAATGAGCAAAGCATCTCCATTGTGCAGGAAATCGGGAGTTATATGCCCGGAGGCTTCTTTATCTACAAAGCGGAAGAACCGGGAGAACTCCTGTATGCCAATCAGGCCGTTTTTACTATTTTCGGCTGTGCAGATCTGGAGGAATTCAGGCAGCTGACCGGCTATACCTTCCAGGGTATGCTGCACCCGGACGATTACGCTGCCGTGAACAATTCAATCAACCAGCAGATCGCTGAAAGCAAGGAGAAAATGGACTACGCCGAATACCGGATCATCCGGAAAGACGGCGCCGTCCGCTGGGTGGATGATTACGGTCACTACGCGGAAAGCGAAACCTATGGCGGGCTCTATTATGTCTTTATTTCCGACATCACGGAGAAGAAAGAGCAACTGCAAAAAGAGCTGACCCTGCGGGACAGCATGGTTGTCGCGCTTTCCTCTGACTATCGCAGCGTATTTTATGTTGACCTGGATGAGGATGAAGCCGTCTGCTATCTGGAAGATAAACGATTCAGCGGAACCCTGTCACAGGGCGAGCATGTTCCTTTTCTGAGTACGCTTACGGCATACGGAAACCAATACGTGGAGGAAAGCTACCGGGAAGGGTTTATGCGTTTTATCCAGCCGGATCATATACGCGCCGAACTGCTGAAGCAGCCGGTCATCGCCTACCGGTATCTGTCCACATCGAACGGGAAGAAACTCTATACCATGCTGCGGATGGCCGGAGTACGCCACCTGGAGGACCGGGCAGATCACCGGGTGCACGCGATCGGCCTGGGCTTCACGGACATCGACGCGGAGATGCGGGAAACCATGGCGCAGCAGAAAGCCCTGGCCGACGCCCTGACCGCGGCAGAGCAGGCGAGCAAGGCAAAAACCGCTTTCCTGAACAACATGAGCCACGAGATCCGTACGCCGATGAACGCTATCATCGGGCTGGACAGCCTGGCGCTGCGGAATAAGAACCTGCCGGAAGAAACAAGGGAATACCTGGAGAAGATCGGTGAGAGCGCAAAGCACCTTCTGGGCCTGATTAATGATATTCTGGACATGAGCCGGATCGAAAGCGGACGCATTCTCCTTCGGAATGAAGAATTCTCCTTCCGGGACATGCTGGAACAGGTCAACGCCATGGTCCTGACCCAATGCCGGGAAAAGGGACTAAAATACGAATGTCAGATGCTGGGCGGTGTCAGCGATTACTATATCGGGGACGATATGAAGCTGAAGCAGGTGCTGATCAACATCCTTTCCAACGCCATTAAATTCACCGAGGTTCCGGGGAGCGTGCTCCTGACGGTAGAACGCACGGGCATCTTCGGTGATCACTCTACGCTGAAGTTTGTGATCAGGGATACAGGCATCGGCATGGACCCTGAATTCGTACCGAAGATCTTCGACCCCTTTGCTCAGGAGGACAGCAGTCGGAACAGCAAATACGGCAGTACGGGCCTGGGCATGGCAATTACAAAGAACATCGTTGAAATGATGAACGGAAGCATTTCCGTAGAATCCGAGAAAGGAAAAGGCTCCGCATTTACAGTGATTGTATCCCTGCGGAACTGTCAGCATCATGGACCGGTTACCCGGTATATCAATCCGAAGGATATGCGGGTGCTGATTGTGGACGACGAAGAAATCGCTGCGGAGCATGCCCGCATCGTGCTGGATGAAGTTGGCATTATGGCAGATACCTGCTATACCGGCGAAGATGCACTTCATATGCTGGAGGTACAGCATACGAAGCATGAAGCATACAACCTGGTATTGCTGGACTGGAAAATGCCGAAGATGGACGGACTTGATGTCGCCCGGGAAATCCGGAAACGCTACGACAGTGAGACGACCGTGATCATCCTGACCTCTTTCAACTGGGATGAAATCATGGACGAGGCACTGCACATCGGCGTGGACAGTTTCCTGGCCAAGCCGCTGTTCGCCTCCAACGTAATCGACGAATTCGAGCGTCTGGCCCGGAAAAACAACATGAGCCTGTATAAGGAAAAGAAACGGGCGGATCTGAAGGGCAGACGGATTTTGCTGGCGGAAGACATCATGATCAACGTAGAGATCATGAAACAGCTGATGACCATGAAGGAGGTCACCACCGATCATGCTGAAAACGGCCGGATTGCCCTGGAAATGTTCGCACAGAGCAAACCCGGCACCTATGAGGCAATCCTGATGGATGTACGGATGCCGGAAATGGATGGGCTGGAAGCCACCCGCGCAATCCGTGTTCTGGACCGGCCGGACGCAAAGCGTGTCCCGATCATCGCGATGACGGCCAACGCCTTCGATGAGGATGTGCAGCTCAGCCTGCAGGCCGGGATGAATGCACACCTGTCCAAACCGGTGGAACCGGAGCATCTGTATCAGACACTGGAAGAACTGATCTGGGAAGCCCAGCAGGGAGAAATAGCAAAATGAGCAAAGAACATAACACCCGTATTACGCTGGTAGCAGTCATCGGAAGCATCCTCCTGATTGTGATCCTGGTCGGCGGAACGATCTGGACAGCTCAGAACGCACACAAAGACACAGCGGATGCAGCGCGGTCCGTGAGCCTGCTGTATCTGGACGAACTGGCCGGGCGGCGGGAGCAGGTAGTGGGAAACAACCTGCAGGACAACATCCATGATGTTCAGACCGCCGTCGGTATGCTCAGCGCAGAAGATCTGAGCAATCTGGACCACATGCGGAACTACCAGCGTAACATGAAGCGGTTGCTGAACCTGGAACGCTTTGCATTCGTGGATACTGACGGGTTGATTTACACGGCTGACGAAGGTGTGCGGGACGAGATGAACCTGTACGGATTCAACCATCTGACGCTGAGCGGCCCGGAGATCCAGGTCAAAAACGGCAACGACGGAAAAAAGACGGTCGTCATCGCTATGCCCATCCGGGATCAAAACTGCTTCATCGACGGAAAACAGCTGGTCGCCTGCTTTACAGAGCAGGACATGGACGTGATGCTCAAGGGCGTAAGCATGACAACCCAGGGATCGGACACCACCTTCTGCAATATTTATACCGCCGACGGCGTTGCCCTGACCGATACGGTTCTGGGCGGACTGGCAGCGGAGGATAACCTGCTGGAGGCGCTGGCCCATGCCGAGTATGACGAAGGTTATTCCCTGGAAAAGGTGAGACGGGATTTCAAAGAAGGGAACCGGGGCGTCACTGCCTTCACGTACAACGGAATCCGGGAAACGCTGAGCTATGTGCCGGTGAAGGGCACAAACTGGCTGCTGACCTACCTGGTGCGGGAAAAAACCATCAGCGAGCAGATTAACTCTGTTTCCGAGGGTATTGTAACCCGCGGCGTAATTCAGTCCGTGCTGACGGCGCTGGTGCTGGGCGCAATGTTCGTCTTTATTATCCGCCAGAACCGGAAGAACACCCGGCTGATGCTGGAAAAGGAGACCTCCGAGGCGGAGAACCGGGTAAAGCGCGAGGAGATGGAACAGCGGTTGGCCTTGCAGGAAAAGCTGCTGGAACAGCAGGTAACGCAGGACCGGCAGGAAAAGATGATCACGGCGCTGGCAAGCGATTACCGCAGCGTATACTATCTGGAACTGGACAAAGACCACGGCGTCTGCTACCAGGCGCGGGCAGACATGCACGGATTCCACGAGGGAGATGATTTTGACTATGTGAAATCCGTGACCGAATACTGCAATCACTATGTGCTTCCGGAATACCGGGAGGATTTCCTGGCCTTCATCCAGCCGAAGAACATCAAGGAAGCCCTGAAGGACAGCCGGGTCATCTCCTTCCGCTATATGATTAACGTGGACGGCAGGGAATCCTGGGAGGCGGTCCGCTTTGCCGGCGTCCGGCATCCGGAGGACCGGGACGATCACCTGGTGCACAACGTGAGCGCCGGCTTCGCGGACGTTGACGCGGAAACACGGAGAGACCTGGCGCAGCGGCAGGAGCTGAGCGAAGCACTGAAAACCGCAGAAGAAGCCAGCAAGGCAAAAACTGCGTTCCTGAGCAACATGAGCCATGAAATCCGGACGCCGATGAACGCAATCATCGGTCTGGACAATATCGCGCTGAACGAACCGGACCTGCCGGAAAAGGTCCGGGAATATCTGGAAAAGATCGGTGTTTCTGCACAGCATCTGTTGGGGATCATCAACGACATCCTGGATATGAGCCGGATCGAAAGCGGCCGGATGATCATCCGGAACGATGAGTTCTCCTTCTCCAATCTGCTCGAGCACGTCAACTCCATCATCAGCGGGCAGTGCCGGGACAAGGGCCTGACCTACGACTGCCATACGGAAGGAAAAATCGACGACTACTATATCGGAGATGAAACCAAGCTCCGGCAGGTCATCATCAATATTCTGGGCAACGCTGTCAAGTTTACCCCGGAGGGCGGCACTGTCAGCTTCCTGATCGAAGAAGGAAACCGCTTCAACGGAAAAGCCGTGCTGAAGATGACTTTCCGGGATACCGGCATCGGAATGAGCAAGGAATACCTGCCGCATCTGTTTGAAGCGTTCAGCCAGGAGGACTCCGCCTCTACGAACAGATATGGCAGCACCGGCCTGGGTATGCCGATTACAAAGAGCATCGTGGAGCTGATGAACGGCCATATCGAGGTGGAAAGCGAGAAGGGGGGCGGAACCGTCTTTACCGTCACGGTGACGCTGGGCGAATCCGACCGGCATACCGGGGACACAGCGGACAGCGAAATCCATTCAAAGGAACTGAACGTGCTGGCAATCGACGATGATCTGATCGCGCTGGACCACGCACAGCTCGTGCTCGGACAGGCCGGCATTACCTGCGAAACGGCAGCCTCTGCCGCGGAGGGCATTGAAAAGGTCAAGCTCCGTCACGCCCGGCGTGAGGACTACGATCTGCTGCTGGTGGACTGGAAGATGCCGGAGATGGACGGCGTGGAGGCTACCCGGCAGATCCGCTCCGTGGTGGGGCATGATATGCCGATCATCATCCTGACCTCCTACGACTGGGATGAGGTAGCCGAAGAAGCAAAGGAAGCAGGCGTTGATACCTTCGTTGCCAAACCGTTATTTGCGGGAAACGTGCTGGAGCAGTTCCGGGAAGCGTTCAAGCGGAAGAATGAACGCCGCTTTGTGCAGCGGGCTGATCTGAAAGGACGGCACATTTTGCTGGCGGAAGACGTGGAAGTGAACGCCGAGATCATGGTCATGGTTCTGGGCATGCGTGAAATGGAGGCGGATCTGGCGGAGAACGGCCGGATCGCCGTGGACAAGTATCTGGAGCATGAAGCCGGATATTATGACGCAATCCTGATGGACATGCGGATGCCGGAGATGGACGGGCTCGAAGCCACGCGGGCCATCCGCGCTTCCGGACGGGAAGATGCGGAAAGCATCCCCATTATTGCCCTGACCGCCAACGCCTTTGACGAGGATGTACAGCGGAGCATGCAGGCGGGACTGAACGCGCATCTGTCGAAACCCGTTGAGCCCGATGCGCTCTTTGACACGCTGGAAACGTTGATCGGCCAAAATTCCGGGGGCGGGCGAAGCCCCGAAAAAAAATAACAGGAACAGGAGACAGTACCCATGAATAACCGGACCCACGCAGGCAGGATGCCCGATCTGCAGGAAAGAAACCGGATGCGCCGGATTCTGATCATTGAGGACGAGTTTGTAAACCGGGAACTCCTCAAAGCCTATCTGGAAGACAAGTATGAACTTCTCATCGCGGAAACCGGCGCAGAGGCGCTGGAAGCCGTCCGGAAGCATTTTGATACCCTCAGCCTGGTCATGCTGGATCTGATCCTGCCGGACATGCACGGACTGGATATCCTGCGGGAGATCAAGCAGGATCCTGACCTCAGCAGGATCCCGGTAATCGTGCTGACCGGCGACACAGAGTCAGAGGTGGAGAGCCTGAACATCGGCGCCAGCGACTTTATCTCCAAACCTTATCCCAGGGTTGAAGTGATCCTGGCACGGATCCGGCGCAGCATTGAACTGTCTGAGAACCGGGATCTTATCCGGGGCACGGAACTGGACCAGCTGACAGGCCTGTATAACCGGGAATACTTCTACCGCTACGCGGAGCAATACGACCTGTACCATCGGGAGGAGGACACGGACGCGCTGGTGGTGGACATCAACCATTTCCGCCTGATCAATGAGCGTTACGGCAAAGCTTACGCGGACGTCGTGCTGCAGCAGCTCGGTGCGGGGCTCCTTGCCGCCGTGAAAGAGAACGGAGGCATCGTCTGCCGCCGGGAAGCTGATACCTTCCAGGTTTACTGCCCGCACAGGGAGGATTACGACGCCTTCGCCGAGGAGATCACCGCCGCCGCCAGCGAAGGACTGAAGGGACGCATACGGACCCGCATCGGCGTATACTCCCGGGTGGATAAAAGCATTGATATGGAGCGTCGCTTTGACCGTGCCAAAAGCGCAGCGGACACCATCCGGAACAGTTTCTCCGTTTCCGTCGCTGTCTACGACAACGCCCTTCATGAGAAGGAAGTATATGCAGAACGCCTGCTGGATGATTTCCAGGAAGCGCTGACACAGAAACAGTTTACCGTCTTCTTCCAGCCGAAGTATGATATCCGGCCGGAAGCGCCTGTGCTCAGCGGCGCGGAAGCGCTGGTCCGCTGGAAGCATCCGGAGCTTGGCATGATCAGTCCGGGCGTTTTTATCCCGCTGTTTGAGAACAACGGCCTGATTCGTGACCTTGACAACTATGTCTGGCGGGAAGCCGCGGCACAGATCCGGCGCTGGAAAGATACCCTGGGCCATGCAGTTCCCGTTTCCGTCAATGTCTCCAGGATCGATATGCTCGACCCGGAACTGACGGAAACCCTCCGGAACCTGGTAGAGGAAAACCGTCTGGAATACGGCGACCTTCATCTTGAGATTACCGAATCCGCCTATACCCAGGATGCGGAGCATATCATTCAGATTGTTTCCGGATTGCGGGAGCTGGGCTTCAAAATCGAAATGGATGATTTCGGTTCCGGCTACTCCTCCCTCAACATGATCTCCACCCTGCCAATCGATGCGCTGAAACTGGACATGCTCTTTATCCGCACCGCTTTCAGCGAAAACGGCAATATCCGTATGCTGGAGATTTCCCTGGACATCTCCCGGTGCCTGTCCGTTCCGATGATTGCCGAAGGCGTTGAAACAGAGGAGCAGATGCTGACCCTGAAGAGGATGGGCTGTGATATCGTCCAGGGCTACTATTTCTCGAAGCCGGTGCCGGCGGAAGAGTTTGAACGGTTTCTATTTCAAAATTAAAAAAACTAATCGGAAATGATTTAAGAGGAGGACGTTGCAAATGCTGAGTGTTGAAACGTTGAGAGACTGGGGCGCCGATGTGGACGAAGCACTGGTGCGATGCCTGAACAATGAGAGTTTCTATCTGATGCTGGTACAGAAAGCCGTAAAGGATCCGAACTTCGACAGGCTGCCCGAAGCAATTGCGGCAGGTGATCCGGGGAAAGCCTTTGAGGCGGCCCATGCCCTCAAAGGCGTCATGGCCAACCTGGCCCTCACGCCGATCTGTAAACCCGTTCAGGAAATCACGGAACTGCTCAGAAGCAGGACGGATACCGATTATGCGCCGCTGCTCAGCGAAATCAGCGCACAGCGGGACAGCCTGACGCAACTGTTCTGATTATTGTTCTCTTCCCGTTTCCCGTTTCAAAAAGGATTGAATAAAAAGGCATAATGTTGTAAAATACCGCGATGCTGTACAGAGCTGCATCAATATTTGCTGATGGGGAAAAAGGATGAAAAAAGGATATAAACTGCTGATTATCAACCCGGGTTCAACCTCCACAAAAATCAGCGTCTTTGAAGACGAAAAATCCATTCTGGAAAAGAGCCGTTTTCATGACGCCCCGGTATTGCTGCAATACCCTCATGTCAACGATCAGGTCCCTTTCCGGTATGAAGTGATTCTGGAAATGCTGAAGGAAGACGGGGTTGATCCGGCGGAGATCGACGTGGTCGTCGGGCGCGGAGGAAGTGCGCACACCCAGCCCAGCGGCGTAACCATCATCGATCAAAAGCTGTATGATGATACCCTGGCGGCTGTCGGCGGCAGTGAGCATGCCGCAAAGCTCGGTGTCCTGCTGGCATGGCGGTTCATCCAGGATTATCCATGCCCTGCCTATACGCTGAACCCGACCAACGTGGATGAGTACTGCGATTATGCCCGTTTGACGGGGATCCGCGGAATCTACCGCTTCGGCCACTCCCATGTGCTGAACCAGAAAGCTGTTGCGGAGGCACACGCGGAATCCATAGGCAAACGTTATGAGGAATGCCGTTTTATCGTGGCCCACATCGACGGCGGTGTGACGGTAGGCGCCCATGATCACGGACGGATGGTAGACGGCAATATGGGGGCGGACGGGGAAGGTCCCTTCTCCCCTACCCGTATCGGCTATGTGCCGATTCTTGCCCTGCTTGATTATCTGCAGGATCATCCTGCGGATGACGTTCGGCGGATGTGCTCCAGAGCCGGCGGCTTTGTCAGCCTGTTCGGCACATCCAATTCCGATACCATTCATGCCCTGGTTGACCAGGGAGATCCCAAGGCTACGCTGGTGTGGAACACCATGATCTATCAGATCAGCAAAAATATCGGCGAAATGAGCACTGTGCTCTGCGGAAAGGTGGATGCTATTCTGCTGACCGGGGGCCTGATGCGGTTTGATGATATCACAGAGGGAATCCGGGAGCACTGCGGCTGGATTGCTCCGATCCACGTCTATCCCGGAGAAATGGAACAGGAAGCCCTTGCCTTCTCGGTGCTGAAAGTGCTCCGCGGACAGGCCAAAGCCATGACCTACAGCGGAAAGCCCGTATGGCAGGGCTTTGAAGGAATTTCATTCTGAGGGAGGAACAACGATTATGGCCATGATCGACCATGTATGGAACAAAGCCCGGCAGAATCCAAAACGCATCGTCCTTCCGGAGGGAGAAGAACCCCGCACGGTTCAGGCCGCAGCAAAAGTCAGGGATGAACGTCTGGCAATTCCTGTGCTTCTGGGGAATCCGGATATGATCTCCTCCGCAGCAAAGAGCACCGGCACCGACATCAGCGGCATCGAACTTATCAATCCCGCCGTCAGCCCTAAAACGTGCGAATATGCCGATACGCTGTATGAACTGCGTAAAGCAAAGGGCCTGACCCGGGAGGAGGCTGCCGCCCTGGCAGTCACCCCCATGTATTACGGCATGCTGATGGTCAAGCTGGATCAGGCGGACGGCCTGGTTTCCGGTGCAATTCATTCCACGGGCGACATGCTTCGTCCCGCCCTGCAGATCATTAAAACAAAACCGGGCATCAACATTGTATCTTCAAGTTTTTTGATGAATTGCCCCAATCCGGACCTCGGTCAGGATGGTTTACTGGTCTATGCAGACTGCGTGGTCGTCCCCTGCCCGACGGCGGAAGAACTGGCGCAGATCGCTGTTTCCGCCGCTGAAACCGCTCGTGTCCTTTGCGGGATCGAAGAACCCCGTGTGGCAATGCTTTCCTTCTCTACAAAAGGAAGCGCGAAGCATGAAATGGTGGATAAAGTCCGCCGGGCAGTGGAGATTGCGCACAAAATCGCGCCGGATCTCCTGCTGGACGGTGAAATGCAGCTGGATGCGGCCCTGGTACCGGAAGTCGGCATGCTGAAAGCGCCCGGAAGCTCCGTGGCAGGGCGCGCCAACGTCCTCATTTTCCCTGATCTTCAGGCCGGCAACATCGGTTATAAGATCACGCAGCGGATCGGCGGCGCAGAGTGCTATGCTGTCCTGCAAGGGCTTGCAAAGCCTTGCAACGATCTTTCACGCGGATGCAGCGTTCAGGACATCGTAAACACCATCGCCCTGACTGCCGTCCAGTCCGGTGAGTAAATACCGAAGGGGTTTAGGGGCAAAGCCGCCAGTGGCGCCTTTGTTGGTTTCGATCGGAAAGTCCCCTTTTTACGGTATATACTTCCAGTCGACAGCAGTCACCGTGCCGCTCTTACTGACATAATATTCCAGCTGATACCAGTGGCCCTCATTACGGATCCGGTAACGGATAATCCTGGAGTCATCCTCCTGCAGCCAGATTTTGCCGTCCGATCCGTTATCCAACGCATACAGCCCGCGGTTTCCGCTGGTGCTCGGAAGCTGTCCCAGATCCTTGAATTTTCCGATAACAAAATCCTCGGGGCTGCCAACGCCGGTTTCCCGGGGTGCCCTGAATATTGTCGAATCCGTAAAATACAGTTCTACCAGCACCCAGCTTCGCTTGGCCAGTGTCATCACCGCATATCCCCAGTCATAGGTAAGCTTGCGGCACTCACCCTCAAAACCTTCATAGTTGTCCAGCGTTTCCTGAGTTCCCTCGCCATATGCTGTCTGGAAATCAATCATGGACGTCCTGTTCAGCTCCAGCCCTCCAATATTCTCCGTCAGTTCCCAGGCCGTTTGCGGATAAGGCTTTGCTTCGATCTTGTATCTTCTTTCCAGCATATTGGATACTTTGTTGTATTTATTCACAGCAACAGCCTTGAGAACAACGGTATGCCCGCTCGGAAGCTGCACCGGCTCGCCGTTATATATTGGGCAGTCAGCATCCGGATTGGAGCCGTCCACCGTATAGTAGATCACTATATCATCATCATTCAGATTGTCCTGGCCCGGTTTCAGCTTAACCCGCTGGCGTGTTTTATAAGCTCCCGGCGCCAGATTGCACTGGGGCGTCTGGGGAGACGGCATGATTATCTTATAAACACCTTTCAGTTCGTCCGACACCAGATCATCCTTGACCGCTACTGCCCTGAGCGTATGGATTCCCTCATCCAGGAAAACCCGCTCGGTATACAAGGTGCCGCCGGAAGGCAATTCCGCATTTTCATCAAAAGTATAATAGACATCGTATCCCTGATAGGAAGTGATCGCGATGTATTTTTTTGTTTCATAGTATCCGGCTGTCAGATCAACCTCCGGCGGTGCAGGCAGCAGATCCCGCCGCTGAGTCTGAAAGGAAGTGTCTCCCGTATTTTTGTATGCGAGCTTCATCAGCTCGCCCGCCTTGGCCAGATCTTTGGAATCACCGGTGCTCTGCAGAATGCGGATGTGGTTGATATAAGCTTCCGTCCGTGAAGGTGTATCCGTATAGATCTGCTCATACAGCGCTGCTGCCGCTTCCTGGTTTCCGGCGGATTCATATGCGCTGCCAAGCATCAGCAGGCCGTCCACGTCGACAACGCCTTCCGCTTCGTCCTGCATCTTCGCCTTTTCAAAATCAGCAATCGCCCCGTCAATATCCCCGCTGTTCATGCGTTCTTCACCGACAGCCCACAGGGCGGCTGATGATGCATCCTTTCCGATACGTGCCATGATTTTTTGCCCGGCTTCCGTCTTGTTCAGGAAAAGCCACCCGCCGACGATCACCAGCACCAGTGCCACAACAGCAATCAGAGCAATCTTAATCCAGTTGATCATTTTCATCTTCTGCCGTCTGTTGCTTTCCATCCGGGCAGAATACAGTTCCGCTTCTTCCTCCCGCGCCGTGTTTTCATCATAGACTGTTCTGCGTCTTCGCTCGAATCCTATATTGCCTTCTTCATCCGCATCCGGTGCATCCGATACCGTATAAACCTCCGGAGTATCCTGTGTCCGGTTATCCTGCACGGCAGGCATATCGATTGTCGCATGACTCGCACCGCTGCGTCTTTTTCTCCTGGCCTCAGGGCTTTCTTTACCGGTGGCGGTACGGACTGCCTGTCTGGCACGTTTGCCCTGACGGATCATTTCAGCTCCTTCTCCCGGAGCACCGGAAGCATATGTCAGAATCTCACCGCATTCAGGGCAGACAGTATCCTCCCGCTCAGAGTAATATCCGCATCTCGGACACAGCATTCCGGTTTCACACTCCCTTTTTTTCCATCTTCACTATGCCGCCCTTTTTTATGAGGCCACCCGAAAATGGGCGATCGGAATGCCCCGGTTCTTATGTCAGATCGAGGTCTCTTAAAGCCTCATATTCCGGATCATCATCATATTCCCGCTCCGGGCAAACTCCCCCAAGGGTCTCGATCGCGTTCCGGATCTCAATAAAAGCCAGATAGGACAATCCGGGCTCTCCGGCTGCCTCTGTCAGTTCGGGCAGCGCCCTGTCATCACCCAGCTTCGCCAGGTAGCCGGCAAAAAGCGCCCGGCGTTCTTTCCGTTCCCGAAACAGCTTCATTCCAAGCCTGAATGTCTGTTCATTCCCCGGAAAATGGCTCAGCACCTCCAGCAGCGCTTCCTCTCCGGCTGCATTTGCCTTTGGCAGTTCCTGCAGGATCGGCTGAACTACGCAATCTCCCATCAGGATCAGGCTCTCCAGTGCATTATCCTTCAGTTCGTCCTTCGGCTTTCTGTCCAGCTGCCAATGGATATACTGCATTTTCGGCAGCGTACTATCCATTTCCCGCAGCAGTTCCACCGCGATCATCCGTGCTTCATCCGATGCTTCATCATCCTTAAGCAGCTCCAGAAGTCTCTTTTCGCAGGGCTTTCCGACCATCGTAATCTGTTCAAGCAGCAAGTCCGGCACAGGTGTCCCTTCCTCACAGTAAGCCGCCAGCCAGTCCACCAGCACCTTCGGATCTTCAAACTGTGTGAAATAGCTCCCGGGAGTCACTCCGCCGAGCCACTTCGCGCGGGTATTCAGAAACGCCAGATAGATGCGCGGCATATCTTCTTCCATCTGATCGAAGTTTTCGTAATCCTGCTGATGGTTCTTCATCCATTCCGACGTGAAATCCGCGAAATGCTCATCAAAGTTAATAATCGGCATCTTCATTTCTTCCCGGCCTCCTTCAGCAGTTCCCGCAGCTGCTCCGTCGTAAAGAAATACTTGCTGTGGCAGAAGTGGCAAACCAGTTCTGCTCCCTGATCCTCATTAATCAGTTCCGTCAGTTCCTTTTGCCCCAGGGAAATCAGCGCCCGTTCCATCCGTTCCCTGCCGCAGCTGCAGGTATAGGAAACCGGTGTCCTCTCCAGTATTCTCGGGTTCATCCCCCGGAACCAATCTTCACACAGCTGCTCAATCGGCGCAAAAGTCATTTCCCGGCTGATGTCCGCAAACATCGGGCTCCTCAGCTCCAACTGGTCAATAATCTCGTCCGGGCATCCAGGCAGCGGCTGAATCAGAAGCCCGCCGGCCTTCAAAACCGTTTCCCCGCTGACCAGCACTCCCAACGCCACCAGTGAGGGCTGCTGCTCGGATACTGTGAAATACTGGGCAAAATCCATCGCGATCTCGCCGCTCACAAGTTCACTTTGTCCGATATAGTTTTCCTTCAGGTTCAAATCCTTGATCACGATCATCCGTCCGTGATGACCCACTGCGCCGCCAACGTCCAGTTTGCCGTCTTCCCTCAATGGCAGGTCCACCTTCGGATCATCAGCGCAGGCACGGATTTTTCCGTGATCCGCCACAGCTACCAGCGTTCCCATCGGACCGTCTCCCTTGACGGTAACCGTGACATTTTCTTTTTCGCCTTTCATCATGATGCCCAGCATCGACGTTCCGGTGATCAGCCGGCCGAGCGCCGCAGTACATACCGGCGTGCATCCGTGAATATCCGCGCACCGCTGGACCGTCTGCGTTGTCTCGCAAAGCATCACCCGCACCTGTCCGTCGCACAGGTCAATCTGAAGCATCTCGTCTTTATCAATCATTTCCACAAAAAACC
>Ga0310786_10004182_pt1 | contig 20234 bp, 15 predicted proteins | sample AusTroGonzalo_MG_FD_203881 | JGI IMG/M metagenome (GOLD analysis project Ga0310786, IMG submission 203881) | Bovine rumen microbial communities from tropical cattle in Woodstock, Queensland, Australia - Gonzalo_03 (v2) (version 2) | ecosystem: Host-associated > Mammals > Digestive system >... | reverse complement strand
TATCCGCCAAGACAAAGACATTTACCACATTCTCTTTCTTCCTTAATATATAGTCAGCACAACGGCCTACTATAACACAGGGTCCCTCATTTGCCACCTTGTTGATGATCTCGGCCTGCGCCATATACAGCCTGTCATCAAGTGAGAGGTTGTTAAATGTGGTGTGGATATTTCCGGAGGTCACCATGCCCCTGGCTATCGAATAAAGCAAGCTGCTGGTAGCTCTGCTTTCAGCAGATTCAAATGCTTCAACAGCATATCCGCTTTCTTTTGCTGCCTGGGTGATCAACTCATTGTCATAGAAGGGAACTCCCCAGATTTCTGCAAGTTTTTTTCCTATCTCGCGTCCACCGCTTGAATATTCTCTACTGATAGTTAATACCTTATTCATGCTGCACCCCCTTATTCCCCATATATTATAAAACCAAAAACAGTTAATTCCCTTTTCCAAATAATATTCTAACATATTTAAAGGCCTTCGTCAATGATGAACGAAGGCCCTTATGTTTAACAACTTATTTGATTGTAAATTTAACTGTGGTCTTGTTTCCTGCCTTGTCGGTAACCTTTAAGGTATATGTGCCGGCTTTTGAAACCTTAACACCGCTCTTTACTTTCTTCTTCCCAAGCTTTGCACTCTTGATACCTGAAAGCTCGTCAGAGAACTTAATGGTAACAGATCCGGTATATGTCTTTCCGTTTTCAACACCTGTAACTACGGGCTTAGTTGCGTCTTTAATGAAGCTGATGGTCTCTTCTGCATTCTTGGTCTTTACTGTTACAGTGTATTCACCGTCTTCCTTAAGACTGATCTTCTTTCCTGATACCTTTTCTCCGTTTACTGTTACAGAATTAATCTTATCAGGACTGCTGATCTTTATGCTCTTCTTCTTTGTTATTGCTCCGTCTTCAATACCAAAATCAACGATATTCTTTGATGTCTTTGTGTATGCATAATATTTCTGAGTCTTTGCTGCCAGATTAATGTTAAAGAATACTGATTTCTTATCCTTAGAAAGCTCGCCGTTTGTAAATGCTATCTCGTCAGGCATTTCAATAGTTAAAAGGAAGTTAGTGGATGTAAGCATTGCCTGTATAGCATCTGCTTCTGAACCGTTAAGTCCGGTATCACCCATAAGTTCAGAATACGTCTTAAGCATTCCCTCAGTACTGAATTCAAAGGTATCTGATGTGATAACAAAGCCCTGGTCCTGGATTTCAGCTACGTATTCTGCAGGATATGAATCTTTTTCTTTTTCATTGGGATCTCCGATATATTGTACACCGTTGATCTCTTTTACAACGATTTCATCCATCACAGTGCCGCTGTCATCAGATGATTTAATAAATTCTATCATCTCATCCATGGTCTGAATATTGTTGATTGCATCAATTTTAGCCTGTGTCTCAGCGTCGATCTCTTTTCCTGCTGATGTCATCCATTGCATTTCCAATGCGAGTATCTGCTTCATATCGTCTATGCTGTACCAGGGCATAGCCTCTATGTCTACGCTTCCATCCTCGTGAATGGTATAGGTTGCTTCATAGGTACATGCTGATAATCCAAGCACACATACTATCGCCAACAGTAACATAAGTAATTTCTTCATAGTGTTCTTTCCTTTCCTATTTTATAGTGTGTGTTATCTGAACGAAACCTCTGCTTTTAAACAGAGATACCCTTCACATGGCTTGATAATAACATAAAACGATTTATGTTTCAAGTGAACAAATTGAAAACCGTGAATATTAGTAATATTACTAAACATTTGTTATTGACAAACTCTTTTGTATATATTAAAATAATTATCGTGAAGTTTATAAAAATTTCACATATTTTAAAATTATTTTATATTTTAGGAGGGTTAAAAAATGGCAAAGGGATCAACAATGCTTAAAGTAGTCGGCATTCTTATGATCGTATTTGGCGCGATTTCTACAATCATTACCCTGATTGCCCTTGTAGGTGTTTCAGTAGTAGCTGCAGCTTTAAGCGCAGGCGGATTGTATGTATTCGGTGTAATTCTTGCTTTCCTTGGTTCAGTAGCAGAACTTGTTACCGGTATCCTTGGTGTAGTTAACTGTGACAAGGTAGAAAAGGCTCAGATGCTTCTGATTTGTGCTATCATAATCGTAGCATTATCATTCCTTGGAAACCTTATCTTCCCCCTTATCGCAGGTGGAAGCCCCAGCATCTTCTCATTCCTTATCGGACTTATCCTTCCCGGACTGTTCGCATTCGGAGCTATTCAGAACAAGCAGGGCTGATAGAAAATTTTGTAACATCGGGCATAAATCCTTTCGGGTTTATGCCTTTTTTTATTCATTTTGTTACCGAGGAAACGCTGAAGGCGTTTTTCGAGGGGACATTGACTCGTTTAGTAAATTTAATAGATTTAATAAAATTTTAATGTTTTAATTGACAAAGAGGGTATATTGTGATATAAAAAAATTGGTTTTTAAATACTTTTCTAATTGGAGGTTGGAAAAATGAGCAATAGTGGAACAGCTACAGCGTTAGGTATTGTCGGTATCGTTGTTGGTATCCTTGGTGGTGTCCTCTTCGGTGTATTCGGTGGTGCAGTTGGTCTTATATGCGGTATCCTTGGTATGATCATCGGCGTTAACGCTAAAAAGGCAGGAAATCCTAAGGGCCAGACAGGATTTATCTGTGGTCTCCTTGGTGTTATTTTCTCAGCTATCTTCATCATCGGTTGTGCAGCATGCGGTATCTGCGTGAGCCAGAGCGGTGCTAGTAGCAAGTATGGATGTACTGGCTGTGTTGGAGCTTCTTGCCAGGCTAAGAAGGATGTTGATGATATCGGAGATCAGTGGGAAAAGGCTTGGGAAGATGCATTAAAGGATGTTGATTGGGACAGCCTTAATTAATCATTAGTAGATTAGATTTTTCCTGAGGGCTTCGGAATTGTCCGAAGCCCTTTTTCTAAATTATCAGTGAGGTTATCTGATGTTACCTTTTATAGATTTAGGGATACTGCAATTACCCTTATACAGCCTTCTTTTCATGATAGGCTTTGCAATAGCCCTGCTTTTAGCGAGAAAAATAGGCGGATCCTACGGGATAAATAAGGATGATATCATATTTGCCGCTATCTATGGAGCGATAGGTCTCCTGATAGGTGCAAAAGTAGTTTTCTTCATCACAAAAGTACCTAAAGTCATAGCAAATTTCGAGGAATTTAAGAAGTTTATAAAGATAGATACCATGGGAGCACTTAATTATCTCTTTGGAGGTATGGTATTTTACGGTGGACTTATCGGATTCTGTCTAGGCGTACTCAGGTATTGTGTTCATTTCAAAGTAAAGCTGTTTGATCTTGCAGATCTTTATACACCATTCCTTCCGTTTGCACATGCATTTGGCAGGATCGGATGTTTCTGTGCAGGCTGCTGTTACGGTATAGAATATCATGGTCCTTTGGCCATACATTTCCCTTATAATGAACTTACACCTGAATTAAGCGAGGTACCACGATTCCCTGTACAGTTATTGGAAGCATTATTAAACTTTATCTGTTCGGGAATCCTCTTATATATTATGAATAAGAATGCCAAGAAAGAACCTAAGGACAGGAAACTCAAGCAGGGACAGCTCCTCGGCATATATGTTTCTTACTACCTGGTGGCAAGAACCTTCCTGGAGATGCTGAGAGGAGATGCCGTCAGAGGTAAAGTAGGATTCCTTTCGACCTCACAGATAATAAGCATCTTGCTCATACCGGTAGCAATTATTCTTATTTTAGCAAAAAAGAAACAGATTATTTTTGCCGGTTTACCTTTGACCGAAGAACATAAAGATTTAAATGAAAATGTAGTTCAGGACTCCCTCGAGACTGATAAATAATGGTTGACTTAAAAGTGTGGAAACTGTTATAATCAATATAGGGTTTAAAATCAAAAAGCCTTTTGGCAGATAGGAGAAGAGTATGTTTTGTACAAATTGTGGAAAAATGATACCTGATGGAGCGGCAGTTTGTCCTAATTGTGGGGTAGCTATTGCAGGAGCAGTACAGCAGGCAAACTCTCAGGCTCCCATATATAATGAAGTAGTTCCGGAGGCACCCGCTGTACCGGATATTCCGCTTAGCGAGCCCGTACCTATGGATGCTCCTATTTATAACGAAGCACCTGTTCAGCAGAACATGGATCCCAATGCATATCAGTATCAGCAGAATGTAGATCCCAATGCATATCAGTACCAGCAGAATGCAGATCCCAACGCATACCAGTATCAGCAGAATGCAGATCCCAATGCATATCAGTACCAGCAGAATGTTGATCCTAATGCATATCAATATCAGCAGGCAGCACCTCAGGGTGCCGGATATTATGCCGGGTTTAATGCAGGCACTCCCGAACAGCAGAACTGGAATGCAGGCCAGCCCGGTCAGCCCGGAGCTTCAGGTGGCGGCGGAGCATCACTTGCATGTGGTATATGCAGTATCGTTATCGGTATTCTTGGCGGCGTGATGTTTGGTGTTATCGGTGCACTGATCGGTGTCGCATTAGGTGTTGTAGGTCTTGTTCTTGCAATTAACGTTAGAAAGTCAAATCCCGGAGGAGCTTCGGGTGGTTTGGTTTGCTCTATAATCGGTCTCGCACTTTCAGCAGTTATGCTCATCAGTTGTGCAGCTTGTGGTGCAAGCACCAGCGGATACGGATGCATGGGCTGTGTAGGCGGTACCTGCGGAGCAGCTAACGATGTTTCAAACGCAGCAAAGAGCTACAGCAAGTATTTTAGATAAAAAAATTAAAAAAGTAGTTGACATTTCCCATTAAGGGTGATATTATAATCAAGCGTGCTGAGGAAACTCGGCTACGGATTATAGATGCGGAGTTGCTGGAATTGGCAGACAGGCATGACTAAGGATCATGTATCGCACAGATGTGAGGGTTCAAGTCCCTTACTCCGCATAAAAAAGACCTTCGTTGTTAGCGAAGATCTTTTTTTTATCTTTATATCCTTATTCTTCCTGTCCCTCGAGCTCTTTTGAATATACCAGCATATATGTGCCGGCCTTAAACATGGTGCATTCAAAGGTCTTGCTGTTGATTATCTTCCTGCTTATGCGTCCCATCACACTTTTCTGATTGGGACAATAATATAAGTAGGTATGTTCGATATCATATTCATCCGGGATAGTAATCCTTACGGGCAGCGGCAGCTCAAGCTCATCGTTTTCATCCACAAAGCCGAAATCAAATGCCATGTAACTGCCTGATTTTAACTTCAGCTTTCTATAAGCCTTTTTCAATGCCTTGCTCTCAAGGGATTCTATTTTTATACAGTCCTGATCAAGGTAATATGGTATGGATGTTTCTACTTTGACCAGTACCTTACCGTCCGTTGCCAGATTTGTGGAAACATAGTTGAAATCCGGCTGCACATATCCTGTACCCTCTACGACCGCTTCTCCGATGAGTTCACCGTAATAAACCGTGATCGTATTATATCCTACATAATTGATCGTCGGATTATGTATGGTATAGGCGTCGGTTTCTTCCTCTTCTCCGTCTACATATCTCTTATATACATGCAGGTTATCTCTGTTAATTTTTCTGCCAACAGTCACCATCCCGCCTGTATACTCGGCTCTTATGCCAACTACATAACGTTCAATGGGTTCGAGCTCTATGCTCTTGCTTACTCCGCCGTAGGTTACGGTAATGGGCTGTTTCCCGCTGTCATAAAACATGTTCCTGGATAATGTAAAGGTAGTTACTCTCTCAGCAGACAGATCTGAATATACTGCCATTACTATAAAATCCTCTTTATCCAGGAGTTCATTTGTAAACAGCTCCTGTTTATTATAGGTAACGTTTATGGCTACAACACTAGTCCAGTTTTTGGCATAGACCTTACATTTTGCCTCACATCCGCCGTAAACTACAGTTACCTCATTTTCTCCCAGGTTAGTGAGTGTCTGCGGATATATTTTGTATCCCTCAGTTATCATCTCTATGGAGTTGTCACTGTAACATGCCATGACGGTCAGGTCCTTTTTATCAGGCATATTCCCGATACCATAGTCATATCTTTTCGGTGTTACGATAAGTTTGCTCAGCGACCTGCCGCTTATATATGCAGTGGTATACAGATCACGATACATGATTACTACGGTATTTAATCCGTTCTTATATACCAGCTCGCTCGATACAGTATATTCTGAAGGTTCCAGGACTTTTACAGTACCGTTATCAAAATTAGCAGTAACCATCAGCTTGGATTTATCATATTTCTCACCGACCAGTACCGATGTTCCCGCATAATATGCCACGAGATTTTCTGCCTTTGGTGTGGGCGAAGGTCTTGAGTAATTGACGGGAACAGGTGTGGGTGTTGCCATCCTGACACCTGTGGTAGTCGGTATGGGAGTCGGAGTAGTGGCAGAAGCCTCCACCGGGATAACTCCCCCAAAACCCGATATTCCTTTTGCAAAAAATAATATGACAACAACCATGCAGGCTGTAAGTATTCCGTAATCAAGGATTTTCTTCATAGTTCCCTGTCCTCCAAAATCATATAAGACAAAAAAAGCCGATACTTCACCATAGAGAATATCGGCTTTTATTTGAAAAAACTTTATACTTTAGTTATCTCTGGCTGCCTCAAATAGCCTGTCATTATATTTTGCAACTGTTGAAATGGCATATTGGATGCTCTCTTCCATCAGCTCCGAGGATATTATGCTGTTACGGTAAAGCATAGCGAGACGGAACACTACCTTTCCTCTTTCGGGGTTATAGTCATAGTTTCCGGCATAAAAATCATTGTAGTTTATGCTGCAGATAAGCTTTGCAAACTCACTGGCCTTTGTAGCCGGCACATCAAAGGGCAGTACTGAAAACAGTGTCATTATCCCGTTTTCAGGATAAACCGAAAGCTTCAGATGTACCTTAAAGGGCTCTGCGGTAAAATCCCCGTCTATCTGAAGATTCTCTTCATTAATATACAGTGAATCACCTATGGAAAGCTTTTTGAACAGTTCTTTTCCTATATTGAACAGCCTGCTCGAAGCTGCATTCATCTCTGATTGTGTCATGGCCCCTCCTAAAATCCTATCTTAGCCTTCATCGCAAGCTTCTCTGAGAACTCTTTTTCACCGGATGCGGCTAAGAAATCCTCTTTTTTAAGTGTTATATTCTTAATGCCTGACATAGAGGTACGCATTGCTGCCTTTGACCAGCATCTCTCATAGAGGTTTCTTACGAAACGCGCATTTGCAAATTCGGCTGATTTCATATATTCGGTAGATAAGGAATCAAAATATTCCGAAGCCGCATTTGAAAAGTCCTCATCATATTTAAAATGCTTCTTTACAAAGGACATGAAAATCTCGAAGAGCTGCTGTTTGTTGTAGCTTTCAAATTCCAAAAGGAACGGCATACGGCTCCTTAGGCCAGCATTTCCTTCCATCAGTTTATTCATGTCATCCTTGTATCCGGCCATGACTACCACCATGTCATCGCGGTGGTTTTCCATCTCGGATACAAGCGTGGTCAGAGCCTCCCTGCCGTAGTCGGAGCTCTTGTCATCGCCCTGGTAAAGCGCATAGGCCTCATCTATAAAAAGTACCGAACCGTATGCATCACGGCAGATGGCACTGGTCTTGGGTGCTGTCTGTCCTATGTACTCTCCGCACAGGTCTCTTGCGGAATACTCAAAGAAATATCCGTTTCTTAGGATCCCGTTTTCACGCAGTATCTGTCCGAGTATCCTCGCTACCGTGGTCTTGCCTGTACCTGGAGCTCCGGCAAATCTCATATGGAGACATGGACGCTCCATGCTCTTGTTTTCTATGGCAAGCTTTACCTGAGCTACTATCTCACGTATCCTGTCGGCTATCTTTTCCATGCCGATAAGCTCGCTCAATGCGTCAAAGCCGTCATGTACCTCCTTCTGGAAGGTGGATGAAAGCTCCAGGATATCCTTTTGTACTATCAGCTTGCTGTCATGGGCTTCATCATCTTTGGCTGCCTCTGCTTTTGCTTTCAGCCAGAGCATCTCGTAAACAACCTTCATTACGGACTGTATGCCGTAGAAACGCCCGTCGCTCTTTTCCTCGCAGATCCTTGAGAAAAATACGTCCCAGACGATATCCTCTGCGGAAAATCCTGCTTCCGTAATGGCTCTTACGGCACATTCCTTTAACTCGTCGTTATTAAAGGGCTGGACCGAAATGGCACGGATATAGAGCACATCTGCCAAAACCTTTCTTATGGTATTAAAGGCATCGGGCTCCAAAAACGGTATCCTAAAAAAGAAAATGTACGATTCCTGTAATGCCACAAGTTTGGTTAAGAAAGTCTTCAGCTCATTATGCTTTGATTTTTCGAGATATTCACTGATATCAAGGCACACCAGCTTATTATTGTCCTCATCATCATAAAGGGCTTCAAGAGCCTCCGGTACAGTCATGGAATCCGGCTCCGACTTTGATGAAAGCCTGATCTCCACTACCGGCTGCTTTTCGTTAAAGCTGAAGAGCTCCAGATCGGATATCAGCTGTGCAAAATCATCCAGAGCGGTGGACAGACCGCAACCGTCATTTACCGAGATCAGATAGTTCTGGAAAAGAAAGCTCTTGAATATGGCGTTTCTCTTTATCTGTGGAGAAACCACAAGTATCTCCCTGCAGAGATCCTTAAACTCGTTCCAGCCTACTTTCTCGGATATTTTCTTATATGATTCATAAACTGAAGGTGCATTTGCTCCTATCTCGGTAATCACAGCGGATGCCACACCGTCGCAGACCACCATATAGGCTTTGCCTTCATTCTTATTCTCAAATTTTTCTTTTGGAAGTCCTATGGTTTCAGAGAGTACCGTGAGCAGCGAATCCGCTGTTTCCGAACAGTCCTTAGCTTCTATCTTAAGGGTAAGTCCGGTCAGACTCTCATTTTCCTTTTCCATAAATTCAAAACCCAGATCCTTTATATGGGCATAGATGTCCTCTATGGGCAGTACCTCTGCATACTGCCTGGAAAGAACATATTCGGGATTTAGGGTTATCTGTATATTCTGTCTCACGTTGTTCCTCCGACATATTTATTGCATTGAATATAACCTCGAAAACGCATTCAGCGTTTTGTTATATGATACACCAAAATGAATAATCTGTCAAAAGGAACGAAACCCCATTTTGACATTAATCCGCTTTTCAAAAGGGAAAAGGGAGTCTTATTTCGCTATCATAATACTTTAACCGGGTAAAATATAATGATATACTCATAATCACAAAGCAAGTGATACTTCAGATATCATTTTAGGACAAGGAGAAAAATTATGGGAACAAAATTAATGAAGAGTAACAAAGACAGGAAAATCTGTGGTGTATGTGGTGGTATTGCAGAATATCTGCATATTGATTCAACTTTGGTAAGAATTATCTGGGCAATTGCAGTTTGCTGCTTCGGTTCGGGCCTGCTGCTCTATTTCCTCGCAGCGATCATCATGCCCCAGGATTTCGGTCAGAGATATAACAACTGGGACAGCCAGAATAACTGGAACCGCCAGAACAACAACTACAATGTATATGATGCAAACTACGAAGTAGTAAATGACAGAAACAACAATAACGGTTATTACAGCAACCGTTAATACCTTATATAATTCATAACATCTCCCTATTAAAAGTGTTTAATTAAAAAATCCCCCAATTTTTGGGGGATTTTTTAAAAAGTGCTTGCTTTTAACAGGATTCTATGTTAAAATCGTTTGCGGTGTCGGAAAGACATTTATGCGGATATGGCGGAATTGGCAGACGCGTATGGTTCAGGTCCATATGTTCGCAAGGACATGCAGGTTCAAGTCCTGTTATCCGCATTAAAAAAGACTCTCTGTTTTACGGAGAGTCTTTTTCATTATGATCTTTTATGTTTCAGCTTGCGTTCATCTCCAGCTGTGCATTAACCAGTCCTGCGTATATACCGCCCTTAGCCATCAGCTCATCATGTGTGCCGACTTCTGCGATATGGTGCTGGTCTATGACTACCAGTCTGTCTGCATCCTTCAGTGTTGAGAGTCTGTGTGCTATGGCAAAGGTCGTTCTGCCGTTTGTAAGTCTCTCCAACGCCTTCTGGATCAGGTACTCGCTCTCGGTATCAAGGCTTGCGGTAGCCTCATCAAGTATCAGGATACCGGGATTGTTAAGGATAGCTCTTGCTATCGCGATTCTCTGTCTCTCTCCGCCTGAAAGGTTAAATCCACGCTCACTTAAGTATGTGTTATATCCGTCAGGTGTACGGCAGATAAATTCGTGTGCATTTGCCATCTTAGCGGCCTGGATGACCTCATCGTAGGTGGCATCGGGCTTTGCAAACTTGATATTGTTGAGGATGGTGCCCGTAAACAGGAAGGTCTCCTGAAGCACTACGCCTATCTGTGAATGGTAATTCTCAAGCTTTATGTCCTTTATGTTCGTACCGTCTATCAGGATTTCTCCGTTATCAACCTCATACAGATGCATGATAAGGTTTATCAGTGTGGATTTTCCTGTACCGGAGGCTCCGACCAGTCCTATCATCTCTCCCGGTTTTACATCGAGGGAAATGCCGTCAAGTACGGGCTTATAGGACTTGTAACCGAATGATGCGTCCTTCAGCTGTACATGGCCTTTTATCTTTAACTCCTTTGATTTTGCGGTATCAAAGATTTCAGGCTCTTGGTTCATTACGTCACTGATACGCTCCAGGGATGTCACTACGTTCATCAGCTGTCTGGGAAGGTTTGTGATCCAGCCAACATACTGGTAAAGCATTGAAACATAGGCTATGAACTGCATCAGCTCACCCACTGTCTTCTCGCCCGAAAGCACTCTTACTCCGCCAAAATATGTAACAAGATATACACCTACGCTCACGATAAACTGTAATGCCGGGAAGAATACTGCCCAGAATTTTTCGTTCTGGAACTGCACTACCGCGAATTCATCGGCGGTTTTATTGAAATGCTCTGCCTCTTCCTCTTCTTTTCCGTAGGACTTTACTACCGACATACCTGAAAGCACGTCCTGGAGATTGGAGTGGATCCTGTCGGATTTTACCCACTGCATATGGAATCTTCTGTGGACAAACTTTCTGAAAGAGAAGGAAATATATGCCATTACAGGGATAAAGGCAAATGCAAGGAGTGCCATCTGCCAGTCAAGGATCAGCATTATCACAACATCAAATATGAAGATGATGAATACTGTCAGCAGGTTACAGAAGGTATCTGCCATAAACTCGTTTATCCTGGCCGTGTCGCTTACTACTCTGTTCATCAGCTCACCGGGCTTTCTGTCATTTATAAATGACAGTGACAGGAGCTGTATCTTCTGATAAAGCTTTCTTCTCAAGTCAGAACTGATGCTGGTTCCGAGCTTTGAGCACATATATGCCTTGCCCAGATTTATAAAGATTATACCGGTACTGAGTAAAAACATCACGCCTATGACAAGCAGCGCATCATATATATCCTTGTTCCCGTCCCTTATGACATCATCAACCAGTATCCTCTGCATCGAGGGGTTAAACAATGTCACTGCGGTAGCCAGCAGCATCAGGACACCTATTACCAGCATGGTCTTCGGATACGGCTTTACCATTTCCAACATCTCATGCAGGAAGCCCTGTTTTTTATGATTGCAGTGAGGACACTGCTTCGTGCCGGGCAATGCCCTGCCGCACTTAGGACAGGTGGTCTCATCCTCGTTACTTACGACTCTTGCCTCACGGTTTTCCTTTAACAGCCTGCATCCTCTCGAGATATAAGCATATCTTGAAAGATGCTTGGATGAGAATCTTACCAGGATGTTCTCCTGTTTCTTCCCATCTTTATTGTCTGCTTCAATCGTATAGTACAATACTCCGCAGGCTATCATGGGCTCGCTTAGGATTTCGGAAACCTCATCCAACCGGATTTCTTTCTTGAGACTGCCCTCTTCCAGGACAAACAGCCTTTCCTCCGTAACCACAACATAGGAATCCTTCAGGTAATTTCCGTCATCACCTATGTCATAAGGCACGCAGTAGGCTATCTCTTCATCCGGTTTTAGCCCAAGAAGTCTTATGTATTCTTCTTTTAAGTCAAATTTTAATATCATGGTGTTCTCCGATATTTAAAAATTTCAAGATCCTTCGTCATTTCATTACTCAGGATGACAAAAGAGTTGTCATTTATAAGAACAGATCGAGTTTCTTTCTCTCAGCAGCAGAAAGCTTCATAACATCAGGTATCTCAAAACGGTTTTCATCCACATCCGAAATGAGGATCCTGGTCTCAGACAGATGTACTACAGAACTTCCGCCCATATTTATCGTAAATCTGCACTGTCCCCTGTCGGTCACAACATCAAAATATGCATATCCGTACTCATCCTTGATGTTAATGATCTTTGTGATAACAGGAGTAAAATACCTGAGATTCATCTGTGCTATAAGCAGCTCTGCAGTTTCCTTGGGCACATCCTTTAAATCCTTTATGATGCCTATCTCCTTGGAATTCTCATCAGAAGTCCTGATAGAGATATAATGGTCCGGATCTGTGAAGGGGAACATCCTTACTACCTGAACCCTTGCATACTCCTCATCCCCTACCTTTAATGAAACAAATCCACCGCCGGTAGCCGTAAATTCTGCATTCTTCTTGTCAAGGAAACGCATCTTGAGCATTTCCTCGGTCTCTTTTTCCATCTGCTCTAAGTTAAATTCTTCTTCTCCGAAGGGCTTCCCGGGTCCACCGGGCCTGCCACCTCTGAATCCTCCAAATCCTGGCATAATGTATTCCTTTCTTGGTATTACATCTTATTCAATTCCCTTGAGGGCAAGTGCTTTTCTTTGTAACTCCATAAGCTTGTAATATGTACCCTTAAGCTCCTCAAGCTCCTTATGTGTACCGCGCTCTGTGATCTTACCGTTATCTATAACTACCAGATAGTCCGCATCCTTCAGGGTTGAAAGTCTGTGTGCTATCGAAATGGTCGTCCTGCCCTTTATCAGGTATGAGATCGACCTCTGTATGTCACGCTCTGTCTCAGTATCAACCGATGCAGTTGCCTCATCCAATATAAGTATTTTGGGATTGGAAAGTATGGCTCTTGCAATCGATATTCTCTGCTTTTCACCACCTGAAAGCTCTCTGCCCGAGGAACCTATCCTGGTATCGTATCCGTCAGGCATCCTCATGATAAATTCATGTGCGCTCGCCAGCTTTGCCGCCCTTATAACATCGGCGTGTGAAGCTTCGGGATTTGCATATGCGATATTTTCCTCTACGGTACCCATGAAAATATATGTTTCCTGGGATACCATGGCTACATTACGGCGTAATGACTTAAAGCTTAAGTCCTTTATATTCTTTCCGTCTATCAGGATCTCGCCTTCCTGAGGATCATACATACGGGATATCAGATTGACCAGTGTGGTCTTTCCTGCTCCGGAACGGCCTACGATACCCAGCATGCTGCCTTCCTTTATCTCAAGATCCAGCTCCTTTAATACAGGTCTGTTTACTTCATATCCGAAGGAAACATTTTTCAGCTCGATCTTTCCCTTAGGATTCTCTAACTCTATAGGATGCTCTGCTTCCCTGATCTCAGGGACGGAGTCGATTATCTCAAACATACGCTGAGCAGAGTTCATACTGTCGGACCACCAGTGGAATACTCTCGAAAAGAAGTTGATGGGGCCCTGCAGCTGGCCGATATAACCAACGAATGTGATCATGATACCGAGCTCTATCTCATGTGTTACCATGATCAGATAAACACCGATAAGCCATACCGAAATGTTCAGTATTTCAAATATACCTGAATATGAGCCTCGTACCAGATTCTGGGTACCGACTATGCTCATCTCGGCTTCACGAAGACGTGAATTGTTTTTCTCAAATCTTGTAGTCTCTCTTTTTTCCTGTCCAAATGCCTTTACTACACGGGCTCCGGTCAGGTTATCGTTTACCTGGCTGTTTACGGCACGCTCAGCTCTGTGGCGGTGTCCGAACTGTGTCCAGATACGGGGACGAAGCTTAAGGCCTATCAGCATGATAAAAGGTATAACTACCAATACCATAAGGGTCATCTGCCATTTGATACTGAACATAAAGCCCAGCGAAACCAGAATGGTAAAACCGCTGATGAAAATGGTGGGCAATCCGTCGATGAAGAAGCCTGTTATTCTGTCTGCATCGCTCATGACACGGGTCATAAGACTACCGGTCTGTCTGGAACGGAAGAAGCTGATGGAAAGCTTTCCCATATTTCCGAAGATACTCTTCTTCATATCACGGACAACGCTTGTAACTATCTTGGCAGCAAACACACCCTGGATCATGCCGATGACGATGATCGTAATTCTCGCCATAAGCATGGTAAGTACCACCATGAGCAGTGCTGTGATAAACTCGCCGTCCTGTATTCCGAATTTCTCCAAAAAGGCATTATTCTTTGCCAACACCTTATCGTACAGTATCGTACCGTTAAGATAAGGCCATACCAGATTCAGTCCCGCCGTAAGTATATAGCATAAAAACAGTCCTGCTATTTTTACCTTGTAGGGTTTGAAGTATCCAAGCACTCTCATGAAAATGGATCTTCTGTCCATACATCTCGGACAGACTTTTCTGGATTTATCGGGATACATCATGCCGCAGGTCGGGCAGTACTCATCCTTATTATCCTCGTCCTTGCCGTATACTTTCAGTTTCTGTATACGCTCTTCCTTTGACTCAGGAGACTCCGGTTTTTCCGGCTCCGGTCTGCCCGTGCCTTCTTTTCCAAAGCTTTCTTTGCCTTCAAGCTTCTCAGCGGCCTTGGTTTCCATGCATATCTTATCAAATGTCCTGACAAGCTGATGCATTTCCCTCTTATAAAGGTTTGAAAAAGCGGTAAGTCTGTATGTTACTCCGTCAATATCCGCTGTCAGAACACTGCAGGCCACCTGAGGTTCAGCCTTAAGATTTTCTGTGGTTTTCAGGTCATAGATTTTGACAGTCCATTCCTTATCGGATGAAGCTATTGCGCTTTCCTTGGACATATATCCCTTAAAGGAACGGATCTCGGTATCATCGGGAGCGGACATTACTATCGCCAGTGCCTTTAAAGTCACTACAACAAAACCATCCGCATACAGACAATCCGTATTCATGTCCGTAGCAGATGCCGCAAATATGTCCTCTTCCTCTATTCCGTTTTCTTTTAGCAGCTTTAACACTGCCTTAGGAAACAAATCCTTTTTCATACAAATCCTTTCGCCATATTGCGTACGACGTGCATTTCCTTAGAATTTGGCAATATGGTTTTCCATAAAAAAGTTTCAAAAAATATATAGTGAATTGATTAAATATTTCTATAAGAATATAAAAAATATCCATTTCCGTCAAGCGATTATCTTATACTATATATGTCAATTCTTGCTATGATGAATCTTCCACTGTCATTCTGAGCCGAATTAAGCGCCCCTCTGTAGCATCAACGTAAAGCGAAACTTTTTTAGCAAAACAAAAAAGACACATACCCGCATTAGCAGATATGTGCCTCATAACATATATGATGTTGGGTTTAAAAACTCCGTTTTTCCACCGGCTGATGCAACGGATTATTTAAAATATCTGTTGTATAAGCCCTGGAATGCCTTGCCGTGACGAGCCTCATCCCTAGCCATCTCATGAACTGTATCATGGATCGCGTCAAGGTTTGCAGCCTTTGCACGCTTAGCAAGATCTGTCTTGCCGGCAGTAGCACCATTCTCTGCTTCTATTCTCATTTCAAGGTTCTTCTTTGTAGAATCGGTAACAACCTCACCTAACAGCTCTGCAAACTTAGCAGCATGCTCTGCCTCTTCGTAAGCAGCTTTCTCCCAGTAGAGACCGATCTCAGGATAGCCCTCTCTGAAAGCAACCCTTGACATAGCAAGGTACATACCAACCTCTGAGCACTCACCGTTGAAGTTTGCTCTAAGGTCTGCCAAGATATCCTCGCTAACGCCCTTAGCTACGCCTACCACATGCTCAGCTGCCCATGTAAGCTCACCTTCCTGCTTATTAAACTTAGATGCAGGCGCATTACAAACAGGACACTTCTCAGGAGCTGCATCTCCCTCATATACATAACCGCATACGCTACATACAAACTTTGCCATAATAAATCTCCCTTCTTTTCCCCAATAATTTTTTATGTCGCACGGATGATTTATTCCGTGACATTACTTCAACATTATATCTGAATATTTTAATAAATGCAAGCAATTTGTCAGTTTTTCTTGATAAAATTCCCATTTTGTGATAGAATGAGAATATGGAGAGTTTGACATTATTTTCTATTGATATATATTAAAAAAGTAACTGTACACGGAGGTTCCTATGAGGAAGCGTCAGACCGGTATTATATATACAAATGGCAACTGCATCGGCTGTAACCGGTGTATTATGTCATGCCCTGTTCCCGGTGCCAACAAGTCGGTCTCAAAGGACGGAAAGAATATAATCGTGGTTGATTCCGAGAAATGTATCCATTGCGGAAACTGTCTTAAGGAATGCCGCCACAATGCCCGCGAATATATTGATGATACCGCTGAATTTTTAAGTGATCTGGGCAAGGAAAAAATAACCCTGCTCGTTCCGCCTTCATTTTTCCTGCTCTACCCTGAAACCTATGGCAGGATAATCAATTACCTCATAGATAAAGGCGTAACCATGGCCTTTGATGCCGGTACCGGCACGGACATTGCTATTTACTGTTATTTGAAGTATCTCGATAAGCATCCCGAGGGCGGTTTTATCATGCAAAGCTGTCCGGCCTTTGTCAATTTCACCGAAAAGTTTTCCAAAGGAATGCTTTCGAAGCTGCTGCCCGTACAGTCTCCGGCTGTATGTGCCGCAATTTACCTGCATAAATATCTGAATAATACCGATAAGATAGCTTTCTTAGGCCCTTGTGTAGCTAAAAAGGACGAGTTTGACTCTCCGGAGACTAACGGCGAAATATCCTACAATCTAACCTACAAGCATCTGATGGAGGCTCTGTCAAATGTTGACCTAAGTGCCTACCCCAATACCTTTGAGGACAGATGCAAAACCCTGGGCGTCATATCCGCCGCTGAAAACGGCATAAAGAAGAGCTTGGCCAATTACTGCGATGACGACAAGTTCATCCTGGCAGTCGACAATGCGGTTTACCACCTTCCCTATTATGAGTATTATGAAAAAACCGTTTTCAACAGTAAAAATATGCCCTATGCTGCAGACATCACAACCTGCGACCATGGCTGTATAGGCGGTCCCGGCACCGAGACCATAAAACCCAATCAGGCCGAGATAGCCCAGGAATATATCAGACTCCGTTCTCAGGCTATAGCTAACAATCCCGACCTGTATGGAAAGAACTTAACCATCGAAGAGAAAAAAGAAGCATTGTACAAGCGTTTTAAAGACCTTGATCCTGCTGATTTTACAAGAAAATATACAAGCAAATATATACGCAAGCAGCATGTACCCGCCAGTGTCATCGACGAGATTTTCTCTCATATGTATAAAAACACCGACGAGGAGCGCTGTATCGACTGCGGTTCCTGCGGTTACAGTTCCTGTAAAGAGCTGGCAGTGGCCATAGCCCTCGGATATAACCGCAAGGAAAACTGTGTTTATTTTGAAAAAGAAGAAAACCGCAGGCTATATCTCACCGATATCATGACGGGTATACCCAATACCAGTTATTTCAATTCGCGATTATCCGAGATCATCCGTAATGATGACGGCGGCAAATTTGCTGTCGTAGCTTTTTCGCTTCTCGGCTGGGAGCTCTTAAACGAACGTTTCACCTATGCTGAAGGTGATAAAGCCATCATTGAGTTTTCCAAAAAAGCCGAAGCACTGACCGATTCCGACGAGCTTATCGCTCATCACGGCGGAGTGGACTTTTTGGCAGTTATAAAAAAGAAAAAGCTCACCCGTTTTCTGGAATCCCTTCAGGCTATAACCGTACATCCCAACGACGGACTCCGCGAAGTTGAGTACCAGATCACCCTCACTGCCGGTATCTACATGATGCACGATTATGAGCGTGTAGCGGAAACTGTAGTAGGCCGTACCAATATTGCCGCAGGCCGTGCAAAAGAAGGCGGAGCACAGATAGTATTCTATGACCAGAGCATGAAGGAGCAGCTCTTAGAGTCCATCCAGCTCATAAAATCCTTCCCCGATGCTATCGACAGGGAGGAATTCCTGGTATACTACCAACCTAAGATCAACACCTTATCCACAGAGTTGGAGGGTGCAGAGGCTCTCGTTCGCTGGAAAACTAAGAGAGATATTATTTCTCCCGCACGCTTTATCCCTCTCTTTGAGAAAAACGGTCTTATCTGCCAGCTGGATTTTTATGTCTTAAACCAGGTATGCAAGGACCTGAAAGCATGGATTGATAAAGGCTTAACACCTGTGACCATAAGTGTTAATTTCTCAAAACTGCATTTTAAGAATCCCGAACTTGCAGATGAGATTGAGAAAGAAGTTGATAAATACGGGATACCTCACGGGCTGATAGAAATCGAGATCACAGAAAGTGCCTACGAAAAAACAAAAGAAAATCTGAAGGCTGTGCTAAAGGCCCTAAAATACAAAGGTTTCTCAACCTCGATTGATGATTTCGGCTCCGGCTATTCATCTCTTAACCTGCTCAGTCAGCTCGATTTCCAGGTATTAAAGCTGGACAAGGCTTTCCTGGAATCAGGCACCGAGGACCAGAAGGTAAAGAATGTCGTGGACTCAGTCATTTCCATGGCAAAGAAACTCGATATGAAGGTGGTTGCCGAGGGCGTGGAGCGCAAAGAAGAACTCGAAATGTTAAAAGACCTCTCCTGCGACCTCATCCAGGGCTACTATTTCGACCGACCCATCCCGGTAAAGGATTTCGAGAGAAGACTCGAGATACCGGACTATTACCAGGTATAAAATGGTCTTAATAATATCTATCTACCTAGGTATATTTATATAATTGTCATTCTGTGAGTAGTAAAAAATCTTTATAATGTCAACAGGGCAGGAACCCGATCGGCTCCTGCCCTGTTTCTACTCTTTTTTGTCCTCGACGGAAACTTATCTGTTATCTTCTATCATCGGATACCGGTCATATCTAGCATATCTCGGATCGAGTAACGGCTTTCCGTCCTGATCTACCAAAACCGTTATCCCACCGATATTGGTCCAATGAGCCATCAGATACTGCACTCCGGTTTCCGTATCTACTATTATCCTTGTGCCTTCTATAAGACCGTCTTTTTCAACTACTTCAAAACGTTTTCCCACTGATATTTACTCCTTAAAGTCCTCTGTCTCTTCTACCTTGGTCTCTGCCGAAGCTTCTTTCTTTGCTTCCGCTGCATTTGAAATAACCTTTGAACCAAGTGCACCGGCCAGTACGCTCTTTAAATCAAATCCTAAGCCCTCTGTAAGTCCGGTAGTAATCTGAGTTGTACTCTTTGTAATGTCCTCGACGAGTTTTGCTGTGTTGCCTTCACCATACATAGTGATCTTATCGATATTCTCAAGAGGCTTTGCAACGCTTGCTGCGATATCGGGAAGTACCTTGAAGAACATCTCCAAAACAGCTGCTTCCTTCATCTTTGACATAGCCTCGGCCTTCTTCTCTGTAGCCTCTGCCTCTGCAAGACCCTTAGCCTTAATAGCCTCAGCTTCTGCGATACCTTTTGCACGGATTGCTTCTGCATCCTGTTCTGCCTGGTACTTGATAGCATCAGCCTTGATCCTCATAGCCTCTGCCTCACGTTCCATTTCGAACTTCTTAGCTTCTGCATCCTTCTGACGTCTGTAAAGCTCTACGTCTGCCATCTGCTGCTGACGATACTTATCAGCATCTGCCTGCTTCTTGATAGTAGCGGCAAGCTCCTGCTCTTTAACCTCAGCCTCCTGCTTACGGAGTTCTACTGATTTCTGCTGACGAGCGATATCTGCTTCAACAGCTGTGGTCTCAATTACTTTACGCTGTGCCTCTTCCTGGATCTTATAAGCTGCATCTGCTTCAGCCTGCTTTAAGTCTGATTCTCTCTTTAATTCAGCCTGCTTAATCTTTAATTCGTTCTGCTTGATCGCGATATCGGTATTGGCTGCAACTCTAGCTTCATTAGCTGCCTTGCTTGCCTCTGCCTCTGCGATTGCTACGTCACGCTCTGCCTGAGCCTTTGCGATTGATGCATCCTTCTGAATCTGGGACATATTGTCC
>Ga0310786_10004181_pt1 | contig 20235 bp, 17 predicted proteins | sample AusTroGonzalo_MG_FD_203881 | JGI IMG/M metagenome (GOLD analysis project Ga0310786, IMG submission 203881) | Bovine rumen microbial communities from tropical cattle in Woodstock, Queensland, Australia - Gonzalo_03 (v2) (version 2) | ecosystem: Host-associated > Mammals > Digestive system >... | reverse complement strand
GCTCTCCGCCCACTTATCGGTCAGGAAAACCGTAATAAAGTCAGGGGCAATCAGCGAAAGACCCAACATCAACGGAAACGAAACAAAGGCCACGAAACGCAGCATTTTTCTGAATACGCGGGTTTGTCTCTCCTTGTCATCCCGTGCTTCAACCAGTGCGGGCAATACCACGCTGTGAACCATGCCGTCGATGGATGAATAGCCCGCCGTATTCCATTTATTCGCTTGATTATAAATACCCACTTCGTATTCGGTATAGTATCGGCCAAAAACAACGGAAAAAAGGTGATAGTTGGCCATAGCGATTGAGTTCGTAATCAAAATCTTGACACTGAAACCGAACATCCCCCACGCCCGTCGCAGTGAAATATGGAAGGTGGGGCGCCATGTGGAAACTACCCATAGACAAACCGTATTGACAGTCACAGAGAGGACGTTTTGGATAGCAATTCCCCAATAGGAAAAGCCCTTCAAGGCTAGGATAACGGATACAGCTCCTGCAACAACAACGGAAATAATGCTGGCCATCGCTTTTTGCTTGACCATCATATGCTTCAACAGCCATGCATTCTGCGCGGTTCCAAGGCTTCCGATCAAGAAACCGAGAAAAACAAAACGAGACAGCCGGACCAGAACCGGATTATGGAAGAAACGAGCAATCAGCGGTGCCATAAAAAAGAGCACCACATATAGCGTCGCACTGATCAGGACATTAAACCAGAATACAGAATTATAATCTTTCGGGTCAACGACTTTTCGATTCACCAATCCGGCAGTAAACCCGCTTTCCTGCATCGTACTGGCAATCGCAGAAAAGATGGTCAGGACACCGACAACGCCGAAATCAGACGGATCAAGGATCCGGCCGATCACGACAGCAAACCCCAAATTGATAATCTGAAGCAGGCCGTTGCTCAGGCCTCCCCAGAAAAACCCTTTCGAGGTTCTTTCTTTCAGCGTCGATTCTCCCATTTGATAAAAAAAGTCGTCTTAACCCACAAATATACAACAATCTGCTTACTTTCCCAACTTAAAAATCCGCTCCATCAACTGCCACTTTTGGGTCGACGGGGCAGTGGGGTCGCAGCCTTGGAAACGGGCGACGTAGGCTTCCCATTCGGCTTGGCGGGGCAACGTGGCAAGGCGGGCATTGTCGGCTTCGAAATCAAAATCGTCAATCGTATCCATAATCATGAACAGCCTGTTGCCCAGGCGGTATATTTGCATGTCCAAAATGCCGACCTCGCGGATACCGGCCTGGATTTCGGGCCATACGTGCGCATGTGCCTCCACATACTGTTCGATCAGCTTCGGGTCGTCGCACAAATCGAGCGTCTGGCAATAGCGTTTCATTTTCTTCTGATTTTTAGTGGAATTGAACCTTCCGGGAAAGCCTCTCGGTCACGGCACACGAGCGCCAGGTAGCCCCCGCCACCCGCACCCGGCATCTTCCAGGCCAACACGCCTTCCAGGGCAGAGTATCTTTCGATATAATCCTGCACACCAGGCTGGATCATGGCCGGGAACAAGGACACCTGCGCTTCGAATGATGCGGCATAGGATGCGGCGAAACCCGCCAGGTCCCGTTGCAAGATGGCCGTCCAGCAAGTATCGGCAGCAGCGGCCAATGCCTCAACCTTCTGTTTCGTGATAGCCTTCCCCTCCACCACCGAACAGCCGGGACGACGGGGAAACATGGGAACCAGGCACAGATGGTCTTCCAACCAGGAGAGCACGGCCTCGTCCAGGCAGGACTCGAAACGCTCGGGCCAAAAGCGGTTATCATAGTAGTGCCGAACGAGTCCTGGCATGCAGATGCCGATGCTGTCCTGGGCCCCGCTGATGATGCCGTCGCTGCGCTCCGGATCGTTCTCAAAGCAGAATACCAGTTTGGCGAGTGTCTCCGGATGCATTTCTGGCAGGCGCTGGGGCCAGATCTTACGGATCATGTTGCGAGTGGACGTTGCCAGCCCGCAACGCTCTCGAATCTCGAAAGTAGGCTCTAGACTGATGGTGATGGCCCAGCCCGCAGCGAAACAGCTCACGTACGGCTGGTCAATCCACGTGCCGGCCAAGTCAAGGCGCGTCGGAATCTCGCAGAGCGACTCTTTCAGCGCCGTGCTGGAGCGGGGCTGCAGACCGGATTGCGGTGTCCGCTGCAAGACTACCAGCTCTATGCCGTGCTCCGCACAGAAACGGCGTTTTTCCTCGGAATCCCCATCCGCATTGACTACCAGAATATCGGGCTTGAGTCGCTCCACTTCGGGCGCGAAATCCAGGATGCCGCTACCCGAATTGATGAACGCATCCTTCACGTAGCGGATAGACTTCACGATGAACAGGCGTTCCTGCTCACTATAAAGCGTATGGTGGTGCTTGTAATGCAGGATAGTCTCGTCGGAACCGATGCCGACGTACAGGTCGCCATAAGCCGACGCCTGTCGGAAAAACTCTATATGACCGCTATGCAACAGGTCGTAACAACCACTGACAAATACTTTCTTAGGCATATTTCCTACGTATGGCATATATGAAAACCACCCCGAAGCAAATCATTGGCACGATGAACGATAAAGCGACATTCCCCCTGTCGATAATCATAGCCTGCAACGGCGGGATGACCGATCCGCCCAGAATCGCCATAATCAATCCGGCGGAGCCGATTTCCGTATCAGGCCCCACGTCCTTGAGCGCAAGTCCATAGATCGTCGGGAACATCAGCGACATGAAAGCCGACACACCGACCAGCGAATAGAGTCCTGTGCGGCCGCCCACCAGGATAACAATCAGCAGTAACGCCGCCGCCAGCGTCGCAAACAGGGCCAGAAGCCGCTCCGGGCGCACATATTTCAAAAGCCAGGTACAGACGAAACGTCCGCAGCAGAAGAGGATCATGGCCACGATGTTCAGCCGCTGGGCCTGCATCTCGGCAGCCTGTTCGGCCATTCCCCCATCCATCAGCACTTGCGTTCCGTACTGGATGATGAAGGTCCAGCAGGTAATCTGCGCAGCCACATAAAAGAACTGGGCAACCACACCTTCCCGGTAGGATCGGTTCGTCCACAGCCTTTTGACACTCGGCCCGAAAGCCCGCGATACGCCACTCATCGCCTTAAGCACAGGTATTTGCACCAGACTGATCAGCACGAAAAGGACCACAAGGACGACACCGATCGTGGCATAGGGGCGCACCACAACAGCCAAGTCGGCCGCCTTGACTGCCTCGAACGCAGCATCATCCAACATAGCGCGCTCTGCTGTCGAGAGCGGATTCATCCGTCCCTGGATAAAATTCATGGCCACCCACATGCCGCACAGCGAGCCAATCGGGTTGAACGACTGGGCCAGGTTGAGCCGACGGGTGGCGTTCTCCGCTTCTCCCATTGACAGGACAAAAGGATTGGCGCTTGTCTCAAGGAACGAGAGGCCACAGGTCAGGATGAAATAAGCTGCAAGGAACGGCCAGTAGCTGCCCGCCCAGGCGGCAGGAATAAAAAGCAGGGCGCCCGCGGCGTATAGGCCGAGGCCCATCTGGATTCCACGCTTGTAGCTGAAACGCTTGATGAAGAGGGCCGCCGGCAACGCCATGCAGAAATATCCGCCATAAAAGGCGACCTGCACGAGGGAACCCTGGGTGACACTCATCCGGAATATCTTGGAAAACGACTTCACCATGGGGTTGGTCACGTCGTTCGCGAAACCCCACAGCGCAAAGCAACAGGTAACCAGGATAAAGGGCACCAAGTAGCTCACACCGTCACGGGTTCGAAGCAAAGAAGATTTCATCAGTCACAAAGATACGAAATACCCCAAAGATTTTGCTGTTTTGACGGGTCAATCTCAAAAATAAGTCCTTACTTTGTGAAGGCGGGGAAAGGCTCCGTCGTTGACATTTAAAAAAGGAGGTTATATGAAAAGATTTGTGCAGGCGGGAATAATCTCCGCCATCGCATGCGCGGCATTGGCCGCAATTACGGCATCCTGTACATGGACGACCGTATGCAAAGAACAGGAAAACAAGACGGAAGATCCGGACATCGTGCCGGAGGACCTGTGCAGCATCGGCGAGGTGCTTCAGGGAAAGTTTGTCGGAGACACGGTGTGGGTGCAAGGTTATGTTGTCGGCGGACTGACTGAAGCCGGCAGCATCGACTTTGTCTGCGACACGACGCTTGCCGGAACGGCGCTGGTGCTTGCGGAGCAGCCGGACTGCCAGGATCCCGGCCTGTGCGTCCTCGTGCGCTTGACCAAGGCTGCGCACAAGGAGGCGCTCGGACTCGACAACCCGGCCAACCGGCCGAACGTCCTTCACCACCGAATCACCCTTCAGGGAAAAGTCACCCTCTACAAGAAACTTCCCGCCCTCGCCAACCTCTGTCAGTATAAGCTGGAATAATTTTTTGGAGATTGCGAATAATTAGCTATTTTTGCAGTCCCTAAACGGGCGACTCGCTAGCTCAGTTGGTAGAGCACAGCACTTTTAATGCTGGGGTCTTGGGTTCGAGCCCCAAGCGGGTCACAAAAAAAAGCAGCTGCATCCGCAGCTGCTTTTTTTTGTTCTACTTCCGGGCTTACGCACCGAAGTTGTCGTAGAGGATGCTCTCGGGTGCGACGCCGAGGGAGTCCAGCAGGTTGACGACGGAGGAGACCATCATCGGCGGACCGCACATGAAGTACTTGATGTCCTCGGGAGCCTCGTGATCCTTGAGGTATGTCTCGTTCATCACGTTGTGCACAAAGCCGGCCGTGTACTTCACGCCCGCTGCATCGGCTGCCGGGTCGGGGCGGTCGAGGGCCAGGTGGAAGTGGAAGTTCGGGAACTCCTTCTCGATCTCCGCGAAATCCTCGAGGTAGAATGCCTCGACAAGGGCGCGGGCACCGTAGAAGAAATGGACTTCCTTCTTGGTCTTGAGCGTCTTGAACAGGTGCATGATGTGGCTGCGGAGCGGAGCCATGCCGGCACCGCCACCCACAAACACATATTCCTGGCTGTCCGGATCGTCCTTCGGGAGCAAGAACTCACCGTAAGGACCGCTGATCCACACCTTGTCGCCCGGCTTGCGGGAGAACACGAACGTGGAAGCGATGCCCGGAGGCACGGGCAGCATCTTGAACACACCCTTCGGCTGGCTGCGGTCGAACGGCGGCGTTGCGATACGCACGTTGAGCTTGATGACGTTCTTCTCGGCAGGATACGACGCCATCGAGTAAGCACGGATGGTCGGCACGGTGTTCTTGTACTTGAGATCGAAGAAACCGTACTTCTCCCAGTCAGCCCGGTAGATCGGATCGACATCCATGTCTGCAAAATTGACGTCATACTCCGGAATGTCGATCTGGATGTACTCGCCGCTCTTGAATTCGATGTTCTCGCCTTCCGGCAACTTGACGGTGAACTCCTTGATAAAGGTTGCCACGTTCTTGTTGGAAATGACCTCGCACTCGAGCTTCTTGACGCTGAGCGCGGAGTCGGGCACCTGGATCTTGAGGTTGTCCTTCACCTTCACCTGGCAGCCGAGGCGCCAGTGGTCGGCAATCTGTTTGCGGGTGAAGAAGCCCGTCTCGGTGGGGAGGATCGATCCGCCGCCCTCGAGGACCTGGCACTTGCACTGGCCGCAGTTACCCTTTCCGCCGCAGGCGGACGGGAGGAAGATCTTCTGCTCGGCCAGGGTGTTCAGCAGCGAGCCGCCCTGCGGCACGTCAAGCACCTTCTTGCCGTCATTGATGTCGATCTTGACCGTTCCCGAAGGGGTGAGCTTGATCTTGATGAAAAGAAGCAGGGCCACGAGAATGAGGGTGACCACGACAATCACGAGGATTGCTGCAAGAATCGTATTACTCATATCTGTTCCTCCTTCTTTACAGTGAAATACCCATGAACGTCATGAAGGCCATGCCCATCAGGCCCACCACCATAAAGGTGATGCCCAGACCCTTGAGCGGGGCCGGAACCTTCGAGTAAGCCATCTTTTCGCGGATGGCGGCCAGGGCCACGATGGCCAGCCACCAGCCGATACCCGAACCGATCGCGTAGGTAGCCGCCTCGCCGACGTTCAGGAACTCGCGCTGCTGCATGAACAGCGAGCCGCCCAGGATGGCGCAGTTCACGGCGATCAGCGGCAGGAAGATACCCAGCGACGAATAGAGGCTCGGCAGGAATTTCTCCACAACCATCTCGACGATCTGGACGAACGCCGCGATGACCGCGATGAACAGGATGAAGCTCAGGAAGCTCAGGTCAACGTCCTTGAAGCTCTCGCCCAGCCAGGAAAGCGCTCCGGGCTGCAGGACGAACTTGTTGAGCAGGTAGTTGAGCGGAAGCGTGCACAGGAGCACGAAGATAACAGCAATACCCAAACCATTTGCTGTCTTGACATTCTTCGACACTGCCAGGTATGAGCACATACCCAGGAAGTATGCGAAGATCATATTGTCAACGAAAATTGACTTTACGAACAAGCTGATGTATTCCATAATGATTCGAGTTTAGTGTTATTTCTCCTGCAGGTCCTTCTGGATGGAACGCTGTACCCAGACGATGCAGCCCAGGAGAATCAACGCCATCGGCGGAAGAATGACAAGGTTGTTGGGGACATAGCTCTCGGGGAGCACGCGGAAGCCGAACAGCGTGCCGCTGCCCAGCAGTTCGCGGAAGAAGGCCACGATGATCAGAATCATGCCGTAGCCTGCACCGTTGGCCAGACCGTCGAGGAGCGAAGGGATGGGCTTGTTGCCGAGGGCGAACGCCTCGATACGGCCCATCACGATGCAGTTCGTAATGATCAGACCGATATAGACCGAAAGCTGCTTGTCGATGGCGTACGCGTATGCCTTGAGCACCTGGTCGACAAGGATCACCATCATGGCGACCACGACCAGCTGCACGATAATGCGCACACGGTTCGGAATCGAGTTGCGGAGCAGCGAGACCACGAGGCTCGAAAGGCCCGTGACGATGATCACCGAGAGGGCCATCACGCATGCACCCTTCAACTGGACCGTGACGGCCAGCGAGGAGCAGATGCCGAGCACGAGGACCGTGATCGGGTTGCCCTTGAAAATCGGGTTCAACAAGGTTTTCTTGAGATCTTCATTCATGGCTTAACCCTCCTGATGATTATGTTCGTGATTGTGGTCGCACGTGCCTTTGTCCTGGCAGCCGTCACCGCAGCATTCGTCGCCGCAGCAGCTATCATCGCTGGCTGCAGCGCCGGCTTTCTTCATGAGGAACGGCATGTATGCCTTGAACCAGGTGTCGAGTGCGGCATCGAGGCCGTTGCAGGTCATCGTGGCGCCGGTGATGGCGTCGACGGCCGATTTGTCATCCTTGGGCGCACCGCCCTTGATGATGTCGAACGAGTCGTCCGGGTTCTTGAAGTTGACCTGCTCGCCTTTGAACTGCTCGCGGAACCACGCCTCGTCCTTGATCTTGGCGCCGAGGCCCGGCGTTTCGCTCTCGTGGTCGAAATAAGCGCCCACAATCTCTGTGCAGTTGGCGTTGAAGGCAATGTAGCCCCAGATCGGGCCCCAGAGGCCAGCACCGTAGATGGGGATCACGTTGATTTCCGCGCCATCCTTCTCAAATACGTAGACAGGAAGCTCCGGATCGCCCTTGGCGATGTTCTTGTTCTCGACCTTCAGGTTGTCCTGGAGTTCGATGTTGCCGATTTCCGTCTCCAGTTCGCCGGTCTTCTTGCCGGCGGCGTCGATGAGGAACGCCGTCTTCACGTTCTGGCTGTACATTTCCAGAATCTTGTCGTTGCCGAGCTTGGCGAGGTCCTCTTTGCTGGAGAAACCTGCCGCCGTCAGCATCTGGCTGATGGTCTCAGCCTTGACGTTGGCGTCCTGCTTCGGCTTGAGCGCCATCGCTGCAATGGCCAGGATGGCGGCCGCTACCACGACGATGATCGTCGTGTAGACGATGGTATATACGTTGCTATTGGTATTCATCGCTTAAACGGTTTTAGCTCTCTTGAGACGACGGTTGACATTGGCGCTGACGACATAGTGGTCGATCAGCGGAGCGAAGGTGTTCATCAGCAGGATAGCGAGCATCATGCCCTCGGGATAGCCCGGGTTGAAGAGTCGCACCGTGATGCAGAGCGCACCGATCAGGAAGCCGTAGATCCACTTGCCGCACTCGGTCTGCGCGGAGGTCACCGGGTCGGTGGCCATGAACACGGTACCGAAAGCGAAGCCGCCCATCAGCAGCTGTTCCCAGCACGGGATGTCGGTCACACCGCCGATGTTACCCAGCCAGCCCACAAACAGGGCGCCGAGCACCGACGAGCACATGATCTTCCAGCTGGCCACGCCCGTGCAGATGAGCATCAGCGCGCCAATGAGGATGGCGATGACCGAGGTCTCGCCCACTGCGCCGGGGACATTACCCAGGAAAAGGTTCCACACGCTGGTGCCGGCGGCGTCCAGGCCGCTGACCGTAGCGTGTGAAAGCGGCGTTGCGCCCGAGAGGGCATCCACCACTTCACCACCCTTCCACGGCGTGCCGCCTGCGAGGGCCTTGCTCAAGCCACCCACCCACACGGCATCACCCGACATCTTGCTCGGGTAGGAGAAGAACAGGAAGGCACGCGCCAGCAGCGCGGGGTTCCAGATGTTCATGCCGGTGCCGCCGAAGACCTCCTTGCCGATAATCACGGCAAAGGCCACGGCGATGGCCAGCATCCACCAGGGAACGTCGACAGGAACGATGAGCGGAATAAGGAAACCGCTCACCAGATAGCCCTCGCTCACCTCGTGGCCCTTCATCTGGGCGGAAGCGAACTCGATGCCGAGGCCGACGATATACGATACGAGATAGAGCGGGATGATCTTCACGAAACCATACCACACCATCTGCCAGAAGCCCCAGTCGAGGCCGAATACTTTGCTGTGCTGGAAACCGAGGTTCCAAATGCCGAAGAGCAGTGCAGGAACCATTGCCAGCACGACGACGATCAGGAGACGCTTCAGGTCCACGCAGTCCTTCACGTGCACGCCGCCCTTGCGGGTGACACGGTCGGGCACGAAGAAGAAGGTTTCGAATGCGTCGAACGAGGAATGGAGCCAACTCAGCTTGCCTCCTTCGGAGAAGGTCGGACGGACCTTGTCAAAAAAGTTCTGTGCCATGTTGCGTTCCTCCTTACATTTCTTTCATCATCAGGTCGATGCCTTGACGGATGATGTTTTGGATTTCGATCTTGGACGGGCAGACGAACTCGCAAAGAGCGACGTCTTCCTCGATAACCTCGTAGATGCCGAGATTCTCCATCTTCTCCAGGTCGCCGGCCAGGCAGGCCTTGAAAAGGTAGAGCGGATAGATGTCCATCGGAAGCACTTTGCCGTACACGTCGTTCATCAGGAACGGGCGTTCGCCGCCGTTCTCGTTGGTGTCCATGTCATACTGCTTGCGTCCGCGCAGGAATGCCGGGTAAGCGTGGGAGAAAGAGAACTTCTTGCCGCGGATGGGGTTCGCCCAGCCGAACATTTCGAAGTATTTGCCTTCCATGAGCACGCTCACCTGGTTGTGATAGAAGCCCAGGAAACCTTCGCGACCGACAGTCTCGCCGGACAGAACGTCACCGCTGATGACTCGGACATCACCTTCGCCGAAGTATTCGGCCAGGTCTTTCATCGAAACACCGGCAGGCACTTCAACGTACGACGGTCTGACGGCTGCAGGACCGGCCACCGCGATAATGCGGCGGGTGTCATACTTGCCCGTCAGGAAGAGGCGGCCGATAACGGCCACCAGATGCAGGTCCACGGTCCACACGACCTCGCCCTTGTTGATAGGGCTGATGTGGTTGATCTGGACGCCCACGTTGCCAGCCGGGTGCGGGCCTTCAAATGCATGGAAGACCACACCGGTCAACTTGTGAAGTGCGTTAGCAGAAAGGCCTTTGGCGTGGAGCGAGAGATGTACGCCGCCCGAGGTCAACTTGCCCAGCGCTTCGACGCCGGCCTGGATGGCCGCGAAGTCGTCTTTCAGCGCAAAATCGGGATCGCAGCTCAGCGGAGCGGTGTTCATGCCTGAAATAAAGATGGCTTTCGGCGTTGCCTGCGGGTCGGCTACGGTGCCGAACGGGCGCTGCTTGAGGCACGGCCAGAGACCGCACTTGAGCAGCACTTCGGTCATCTCAGCCTTTCCGAGCGAAGAGATCTTCGGAACGCTGAAAGCCTCAGCCTCGTTCTTTCCGTCAGCCTTAACCCTGACTTCCAGAAGCTTGCGCTTATCTCCACGCACGATCGCATCGACGGTACCGCTGACAGGCGAGCAGAACACCACGGCGGGGTTCTTCTTGTCGGCGAAAAGCGGGGTTCCGGCCTTTACACTGTCTCCTTCCTTGACCAGCAGGCGCGGCAGCATGCCGCGGAAGTCGGTCGGTTTGACAGCCACCAGACCCGGAGCGACCCGTTTCGTCACTTCGCAAAGGGCCGCCCCCGCAATGGGGAGGTCAAGACCCTTTTTCAATCTGATTTGATCTGACATTAGATATTTGGTTAATAATTAAGATGTTGCTATAGTCCGGCAAAGTTACTTATTATTTATCACTAAAAAAAGAGAATTTCGGCTTATCTTTGTACCGTTATGGACAATTCGCAAAAAGACCTGTTAGAAGGATTGAACAGCGCCCAGAAGGAGGCTGTTCTGTGCACGGAGGGGCCTTCGCTCATCGTGGCGGGGGCAGGGTCCGGAAAGACGCGCGTGTTGACATGCAGAATCGCCCACATCCTGCAGGGAGACTGCCGCCCGGGGGAAGTCATGGCCTTGACTTTCACCAAGAAAGCGGCCGGGGAGATGAAGGAGCGCGTTGCGGAACTCGTGGGCGAGCGAAAAGCCCGCTGGATCCAGATGGGCACCTTCCATTCGATTTTCATCCGCTTCCTCCGGGACTACGCCGACCGGCTCGGCTACCCGGCGCAGTTTACCATCTACGACCAGACGGATTCGCGGAGCATCATCAAGCAGTGCATCCGCGAGCTCGAGCTGGACGACAAGAACTACAAGCCGAGCGTGGTGCAGAGCCTTATCTCGCTGGCCAAGAACGGACTGGCCACCGTCAATGGCTACCGCAACGACCCCGAAATCGCCGAACGCGACCGTATGTCGCGTCGTCCGCGGATGGCCGACATCTACGAGCTTTACCACAAAAACTGCCTTGCTTCGGGCGCGATGGACTTCGACGACATCCTGCTCAACATGAACATCCTGCTAAGGGATCATGAGGACGCTCGTAATGAAATCGCAGCCCGCTTCCGCTACATCCTTGTGGACGAGTATCAGGACACGAACCTGGCGCAATACATCATCCTGCGACGGCTCGCCGAGCCGCACCACAACCTTTGCGTGGTGGGTGACGACTCCCAGAGCATCTACGGGTTCCGCGGCGCCCGCATCGAGAACATCCTGCGCTTCAAACGCGACTACCCTGAGGCAAAGGAGTTCCGGCTTGAGCAGAACTACCGCTCCACGCAGAACATCGTGAACGCGGCCAACAGCCTGATCGCCCACAACGAGCGCAGGCTCCGCAAAACCTGCTTCTCAAAAGCGGAGGCCGGTGAGAAGATCGGCGTCATCAAGGCGTTCACCGAAAGCGAAGAGGCCCATCTCGTTGCCTCTTCCATCGTCGAACGAATCTACTCTGCGAAAGCGTCATACGACAGTTTCGCGATCCTCTACCGCACCAATGCACAGTCACGCGCGTTTGAGGAAGCCCTGCGCAAACGCAACCTCCCCTTCCGCATCTATGGCGGCCATGCGTTTTACGATCGCACCGAGATCAAGGATGCCCTCGCCTACTTCAAGCTCGCAGTCAACCCGCGCGACAGTGAGTCGATGCGGCGCGTGGTCAACGTACCTGCACGCGGCATCGGCGAGACGACGATCGACCGGCTTGCCGCAGCCGCCACAGCCGCCGGCTGTCCGCTCTACAATGCCGTCCTGCTCGAGAACGAAAAGCTCTATGAAGCCGGGCTGAAGGACGCGGCCATCAAAAAGCTGCGCGACTTCGTAGCCATGATGGAGCCGCTTTGCGAAAAGGCCGGGACCGCCGACTGCTACAGCCTCGCGCTGGAAATCGGCAACGTGTCGGGCCTGCTGCCCGCACTCCACGCCGACAATTCACCCGAGGGCCTGGCGCGCTTCGAGAATGTGGAAGAGTTGTTCAACAGCATCAAGGAATACAGCGAGGAAGAAGCCGAGATGCGACAGAACCTCGCTGATGACGACGAGGAGCCCGTCGATACGACGGTCACCCTCGGCGACTACCTCGAGAACATCTACTTGATGAGCGAGGCCGAAAAGGACGACACGCAGGATCCCGACCGGGAGCAGACCAACAAGATCCTGCTGATGACGGTTCATGCCGCCAAGGGACTCGAATTCCCCTACGTCTATGTGGCAGGCATGGAGGAAAATCTCTTCCCGTCGGAAAGCATGAACGACACGCCCGACAAGATCGAGGAAGAGCGCCGGCTTTTTTACGTCGCGCTCACGCGCGCCCAGAAGGCCGTTACGGTATCCTATGCCCGGAACCGCCGAAAATGGGGCAGCACCGAAGCGGCGCGGCCGTCACGCTTCCTGCGCGAGATTGACCTCCAGTACTACGCCGTCGAACCCGACACCGACGACAACCGATACGACCCATTCCCCGAGACCCGCTTCCGCCAGTCCGACTTCGAAACGTTCCGCCGGCCGTCGGCCCCTCCCCGCCCCTCGGCGCCGTCGCGTCCAACGCCCGCCGTTCCACAGCATCCCGCCCGTCCCACGCCGCCTCCGCCGGCACATACGCCCTCGCCGGGCTTCACCGCTTCGCCGGTGGCGGACCTCCGCACCGGACAGCGCGTTGAGCATGACCGTTTCGGCTACGGCACCATCCTTTCGATGGAAGGCGACGGCCCCAACAGCAAGGCAGTGGTCGAATTCGACCAGGCTGGCACAAAGACACTTTTGCTCAAATTTGCAAAACTCCGCATCGTATAGACAATTCCCGTGGCACAGGTTTTGCAAAATTTCGATCGAAGTTTTTCATAGTTTAAGTTTAAGTTTAGGTTAAGTAGTAGGGCGGCCTCCCGGCAGGAGACCGCCCTATGAAATTATTTTTATAAATTTGCATAGTTGATTAACGTGCGCCATTCTCTATGAAAAAAAGACTGCTGTCGATAGCCACCGCACTCTTTGTGTTTGCCGTCCCGCTTTTCTGCATCGTGAACGGACAGCCCTTGACTGAAGTGCTCAAGGATCTTCGCTCCGAACTGAAGATGACCGTCGAGCAAAGCGCTGAGGAACAAGTACTTTTTGAAAAGGATTATGATCTTCAGCATCAGCGGATGATCGATGTCATCACCGCCTCCAATGAGCTGTCGCTCCTCCTCTATACACAAGAGCAGGGTATGACTTTCGACCTGGCCTATGCCCTGCAAAAAGTATCCAAGGCCTATAAGGATTTCAACAAGGACAGAAAGCCGTACGACCGCATCGTCCATGAATTGAACGTTGAGGTCGACCGCTATGCCCGTCTGATCGAAGCCCTCCGCCGACTTCCGCCGATCATGACAGAGATTGAAATCGAGATCCTGCCGGACAGCCTGCTGTATCACGTCGATTCGTTGGACCTCGAATTCTCAGAATTGGCATCCACGCTGGAAAAGGAAGTGATCCGGATTGCCGTCAAGGATTCGCTTTCCTCCCCCTTCGTGTTGGACGAAGAAGGCGAAGTCCACCGGGACTCCTGTATCCTGTATGCATCCGAACTCCTGAAACATCATGCCAGCAACCGCGACAGCATGGTCGCGGACAGCACGCACTATCAGGCGGCCTATTGGCGGATGAAAGAGGCGTATGACTATGCGCAATCCCGCTATCATGACCTGGAGAAATACGTCTTCGTGGATGGTCAGATGCCCTTCATGGACTTTCTGGCGAATCCCCGGGGTTCCTGGGAAAAGGTCAAGTTGGCGCTGCACAACCAGTACGACTTTGCAGAATTGGGCAGTGACGAACCGCATCCCGCCGATTCCCTGGCCGTAAACGTTTCCGAAGACATCGCCCATATCAATAATGAGGATACCGACCTGTTCACCGGCCTGTCCAGCAAGGGCGCCAACTCCATGCTGGTGCTGGTAAGCATCATCCAGCTGGTCGCCCTGGTCATTTTCTGGGTGCTGGCCTTCCTCGTCATCTGGCTGTTGCGCCGCATTCCCCGTTTGAAGAGCGTCCTGCCCAAGAACAACTTGCCGCTGTTCTCCGTGCTGTTCGGAACCATTGTGTACTATCTGGTGCTGGGCGTCGGCGTCACCGCTGACAGCAACGAGTACATTCAGCTGAGCGCCAAACACATCAATACCTTCCTCTGGCTGCTCATCGCCATCTCCGGTTCCTTGCTGCTGCGGGTGAGATCCGAGCGGATCCGGAACTGTCTCCGGCTCTATATTCCCACCATCATCATCGCGCTCATCATCATTGTCTGCCGCATCACCTTCGTTCCGGACAGGCTGCTGGTTCTCATGTTCCCGTCTATCCTGGCAATTGCCGTCGTGCGACAACTCTTCTTCTGCATCCGAGAGAGCGGAAAGGCCATGCCCATCGACAGCATACTGGGCTGGATATCCCTGTCCATCTATCTCATCGCTTTTGTCTTCGCCTTCCTGGGCTACACCTTCGTTGCCTTGCTCATCCTGATCTGGTGGTACTTCCAGCTGGCCTTCCTGCTCACCATCGCCTGCCTTTCCGACCTGCTGGCCCGGTACAAGCAGCGTTGGCTGGACGACCGCGTGGGCAAGATGCGCAACAGCATCACGTATGTGGGGGGAACGGACCGGGAGTCGCTGCTGTTTGGCGCAACCTGGTTCCATGACTTCTTCCGGGATGTGGCCATCCCCGCGCTGTTCGTGCTCTCCCTGCCGCTCTGCATACACATGTCCCTGGATATCTTCGACTTCGACGACCTCTACGACAAAATTTTCCATGTCCCCTTCGTCCAGCTCTTCGATAAGAATGGTTTCGAGACGCTGCGGATTTCCGGCAGGAGCGTCATCGGCCTGCTGATCCTGTTCTTCCTCCTCCGGTATCTCAACCGGGCCATTCACGCCATATGGCAGTATGTCCGCTACGCGACATTCATGCGCAAGCACAACCGCACCACCATCCGGAACAACGAAATCAACCTTTCGCTGGGCAACAGCATCATCAGCGTCCTGATCTGGATGACCTATGCGATCGCCGTCGTCGCCATCCTGAAGATCCCGACCGGTTCCCTGACCATGGTGGCCGGCGGTCTGTCAGCCGGTATCGGTCTCGCCCTCAAGGATATCCTCAACAACTTCATCTATGGTATCCAGCTTATGGGCGGCCGCCTGCGCGTAGGCGACTGGATCGAATGCGACGGCGTGCGGGGCAAGGTGGTGGCCATCAACTACCAGTGCGTGGTCGTGGAGACCCTGGACGGCACGGAAATGTCCTTCCTCAACGCCGCCCTCTTCGGCAAGAATTTCAACAACCTCACGCGCAACAACTCCTACGAGTTCACGAAGATCATCGTGGGCGTCGCCTATGGCAGTGACATCAAGAAAGTACGCGAAGTGCTGGTGGAAGCCATGCAGCAGATGCGTACCAAAGACAAGTACGGCCGTGAAATCGTGGATCCCCAGTATGGAGTCTACGTGGTGGTCAACAACATGAGCGACAGCTCCGTGGATATTGCCGTCAAGCAATACGTACTGGTCGCCGAGCGGATCGGCTACGTGGACCGTGCCAAGGAGGTGATTTACGATGCCCTCAACGACGCAGGCATCACCATCCCCTTCCCGCAGTGCGACCTGCACCTGTATCACGAAGATTCCTGATCAGGGCAACCAGACGATCTCGTCGTCCTCGTCCATTTCCGGGGCGTAACCGTCTGGCAAATTACGGAAGGCACGACCCACAAAGGGCACCGGGTATTCCGCATTGCCACCATAGCGATGAACCATCGTATCGTCGGTCAACAGGGCGTGGACCACGGAATCCGTGCGGGCCGGCTGCTCCTCGCTCACCCAGGCTATCATTTTGTCCGCGTAAATGGGAACAGACCAGCGATATTGCCAGCGTGTGCCCTGGTACAAGCCGTTGTTCTTCATCCGTGAAAACGACGGCGTAATGGTCATGAATTTATCCCCGGCAACCTGGATCTACATTTTCTTCATCTTCACCGCCGTTATCTCCATCTTGACCTCGCCCAGGTTGAAGGGGTTGCTGTCCGTCGTATCCTTGACGGGTTCGATGTTGCGGACGAGGGTGCTGTCCTGGGCGAACGGGCCGCCGTTTTCCGGGCCGTCGACGTCCTGGTACACGACCTTCAGGATGGGGGCCGGATCATCCTGGAAGCTGACGGACCACTGTCCGTCGGCATTCGTGGAGGCAGTGGGACCCAGCGGGTACCCGGTGAGCGTGCTGTCTGCAGGGGAAATCTTTTCGAAGGAGACTTCGATGCCCTCGACCGGCTTTCCGGCTTCGTCGGTGACTTTGCCTTTCAGTTCATACGATACGGTCGGCACGCCGTACATGCAGACGATGTCGTCGCCGCCGCCCTTGCACCCGGAAGTGATCCCGAGCAAGGCCGCCAGCATGGCGAAAAAGCCGAGGGGCTTGTGATTATTCAGATGTTTCATGGCTATGATGTGACAACATGTTATTCCTGTTGGGTTCGGACGTCCATCCGGATGCGGCGGGCCGGAGGGAGCAGGCTGTTGGTGCGGGAGCCGAGGTTCTTGACGAAGCCGAGGCCGAGGCCTTTGTGGGTGAGGAGGAGGTAGCCGCGGGGAGCGTCGGGAAGGATGAGCGGAGCCCTGGAGAGGAACTTCAGGGCGTCCTCCCGGGAAAGCTCGACCGGCTCGAAAGAAAGGTCGCGGAGCGAAGCGGAGCGGACGTCGGGAGCAGCCAGCGCGAAGTCGGCCTCGGGGACGAGATCGCGGCCCTTGCGGGTGGCCACGGCCGTGCCGGAAGCGATGACCCGGAGCGTCTTCTCCAAGCGGGCCAGGTCGCGGACGAAAGCCTTCGGAAACACCTTGACGAGACTGCCCTTCTCCAGTATCGCCAGCTCGGACGCGTCGGATGTGCCGGAAGGAATGCGCGTTCCCTCCTTCCGGACCAGCGCGGCGAAAAAGCCCTCGCCACGGTCCTCTCCAGGATAAAAGTGCCCCATTTCCAGGCACTCTCCGCCAAGTTCATCACATATCCACGCCACATTGTCTTCGTCTTCCAATCGGTTGAATGTGCAGGTTGAATAGATCAGATAGCCGCCGGGAGCGAGCGCAGGCCAGACATCGGCCAGGATACGGCGCTGCCGGGATGCGCAGAGCCGCACCGCGTCGGGCGACCATTCGGCAACAGCGCGCTCGTCCTTGCGAAACATCCCCTCGCCGGAGCAGGGCACATCGGTCACGACGACATCGAAAAAGTTGAGCAGCGGCGTGAAGGACGACGGGTCGGACTGCGTCACGACCACATTCGCGCAGCCCCAGCGGGCCACGTTCTCCGCCAGGACGGTAGCCCGGGCGGACACCACCTCATTGGCCACCAGGAGCGACGTATCGTCCAGATGCGACAGCAGCTGCGTCGTCTTGCCGCCGGGAGCGGCGCACAAGTCCAGGACCCGGAGGCCACTGCGCCGGCCCAGGCCCTCCAGGGCGCGCTCGAACAGCGCACCAGCATACATCGAAGAAGCCTCCTGCACATAGTAGGCACCTGCATGAAACCACGGATCGAGCGTAAACGAGGGACGGCCGGTCAGGTAGAGCCCTTCCGCCGGCGCCCAGGGCACCGGCTCTCCGGCCAGCGGACCGAAATGCTCCCGCAGGGCATCCGGCGTTACCTTGAAAGGATTGACGCGGACCGATACTTCGGGCTCTCCCGCCAGTCCGGCGAGAACCCGCCCGGCCCGCTCTGCGCCGAGGCTTTCATGCAATCCGTTGACAAATTCAGCAGGAAACATTAACTTTGCAGCCGCAAATCGCAACAAAGTTAGCAAAAAATGCCAAACGTATATTTTGACCGGGACCGCATCACCGTCGACGAAACGCAGTTCCCGGAATTCTGCTCCCACTTCCAGGAAATCAACGCCGGCGGCGGACTCGTCCGCAACAAGCAGGGAAAATACCTGCTCATCTATCGCCGTGACGTGTGGGATTTGCCCAAGGGCAAACAGGAACCGGACGAAGACATCGCAACGTGCGCGCTCCGCGAGGTCAACGAGGAGACAGGCCTGAAAGACCTGCGCCAGGGTGAACTCATCTGCGTCACCCACCACACCTATATCCTCCGCGGTGAAAAGGTGCTCAAGCATACCTATTGGTACCGGATGTACGACGAGTCCGAAGAAACCCTCCTTCCCCAGACCGAAGAGGACATCACCCGTGCCGAATGGGTAGAAAAAGAGCGCCTCCCTGAATATCTGGAAGGCACTTTCCCCTCGATCGCCGAGGTATTCGTCAGCGCAGGTCTGTTATGATCGTGTCGTCCCCGAAACTATCGGGGTCGATGATGAAGAAAGTGGCCGGCCATGGGTCGGCCGCTTCTTTTATGCCTGTCAGCGTAATGGTGAACTTGTCGTAGGCTACCACAGCCGTACCGTCGGCCGTCCGGGTGACCTTGATTTCCTGCAGGAAAGAAACGTCGTTCTTCTCGATGACCAGCTCGTCGCTTCCCGGCGAATAGATCCATCTGTCCTTCCCGTTGCAGTAGACCTTCAATGCCTCGGCCTCGAGGCGGTAGCAGTCATCCTGCACGTAACCCATGCCCGAAATGATCTCTTTGCCGCTCTCGTTGTCCGACATCGTGAACCGGCAGGAAAAGCGCTGCTGCGCACCCGCAAAGGTGGCGGCCAGCAGCAGAAAAGCGAATAAAACGATGCGTTTCATGACTCAATCATCTAGATATGATTGAGTGAATCCAAAATTCGGTCCAAAGTGTCAAGATCGGTCACCAGAACGGAGCGCGCCTTGCTGCCTTCCTGGGGGCCGACGATACCGGCGGCCTCCAGCTGGTCCATGATCCGGCCTGCACGGGCATAGCCCACGTTGAGCTTGCGCTGCAGCATCGACGTCGATCCCTGCTGATACTGGACCACCATCTTCGCGCACTCGTCGAAAAGCTGATCGCGACGATGCAGGTCCACATCGCCCATGCCGCCTTCGTCTTCGTTGGGATCCACGTACTCGGGCAACTCGAACGGTCCGGTATAGCCGCGCTGGTCGCTGATGTACTTCACCAGGGCAATGATTTCAGGGGTATCAACCAGGGCACACTGTACACGCGTCGGCTCGTCGTGACCGGGCGAGACCACGAGCATGTCACCGCGGCCGATAAGGCGGTTGGCGCCCGGTACGTCGATGATGACCTTCGAATCCGTACCTGTGTTGACCTTGAACGCTACGCGGGAGTTGAAGTTCGCCTTGATGGAACCCGTAATGATGTTGACCGTCGGCCGCTGTGTAGCGATGATCAGGTGGATACCCACCGCACGGGCCTTCTGGGCCAGGCGGGCAATCGGCGTTTCAATCTCGCGTCCGGCAGTCATCAGCAGATCGCCGAACTCGTCGATGATGACCACGATATACGGCAGGAACTTGTGCCCTTTCAGCGGGTTGAGCTGCCGGTTCAGGAATTTGGCGTTGTATTCCTTCAGCTGACGCACGTCGGCCTTCTTGAGGAGGTCGTAACGGGCCTCCATCTCGATGCAGAGTGAATTCAGCGTGTAAATCACCTTCTTGGTGTCGGTGATGATGGCCTCGTCCCCGTCAGGAAGCATGGCCAGGTAGTGTTTTTCGAGCCGTTCGTAGAGCGAAAACTCCACTTTCTTCGGGTCTACCAGCACGAGCTTCATCTCGGCCGGATGCTTCGCATACAGCAGCGATGTAATCATCACGTTCAGGCCCACCGACTTACCTTGGCCTGTAGCACCCGCCACCAGCAGGTGCGGCATCTTGGCCAGGTCGAGGAAGAAGGGCTCATTGGTGACGGTAATGCCCATCGCCATCGGAAGTTCCATCTTCTGCGACGCTTCCTGATACTGCTGGCAACCTAATACGGATTTGAGCGCCACGACACTCGGCTTCACGTTGGCCACCTCAATACCCACAGCATCGAGCAGCGTCACCACACGGACGCCCTTTGCGCCCAGCGAGATGGCGATGTCTTCCTCCAGGCTGCGCACCTGGGAGACCTTGATGCCGTCGTCAAGCTGGATCTTGTAGAGG
>Ga0310786_10004180_pt1 | contig 20245 bp, 17 predicted proteins | sample AusTroGonzalo_MG_FD_203881 | JGI IMG/M metagenome (GOLD analysis project Ga0310786, IMG submission 203881) | Bovine rumen microbial communities from tropical cattle in Woodstock, Queensland, Australia - Gonzalo_03 (v2) (version 2) | ecosystem: Host-associated > Mammals > Digestive system >... | reverse complement strand
GTTGGATGACGGACGAGTAGAGTGCCAGCTCTGTCCCCATCATTGCCGTATTGCCGATGGCAAGACGGGGCTTTGTCGCAGTCGCCGCAATCATCAGGGTACACTCGTCAGCGAAGTCTACGCAAAACCCTGTGCCTTAGCCATTGACCCTATCGAGAAGAAGCCGCTCAACTACTTCCACCCCGGCACCACGTGCTTCTCGCTGGCCTGCACCGGCTGCAACTTCCGTTGTCTGAACTGTCAGAACCATGATATCTCGCAGGTTTCGCCCTCAGAGGTACCTTATTACGAACTGATGCCTGAAGACATCGTTGCCCTCTGCCGGAAACACCATTGTCCTGGCATTGCCTACACCTATACCGAGCCCCTCACCTATATCGAGTATATCACCGACTGTGCCCGTCTGGTCCACGAAGCAGGACTCTGGAACATCCTCGTCACAGCCGGCTACGTCTGCCAGAAACCGCTAAGCGACCTCCTACCCTACCTTGATGCAGCCAACATCGACCTGAAGTCATTCAGCGACGACATCTATAGCCGCATCAGCGGAGGTCATCTGCAACCTGTGCTCGACACGATTCTTACCATGAAGCAAGCTGGCGTCTGGATAGAACTTACCAACCTCATCATCCCAGGTGTCAACGATGACATGCAGATGATTCGCCGAATGTGCCGTTGGCTCAGGGAAAACAACCTCGCTGAAGTGCCACTACATTTTACCCGTTTCTTCCCCCGCTACAAGATGAACAACATACCGCCCACACCCTTGCAAACGCTTAGGGCGGCAAGGCAAATAGCAGAAGAGGAAGGCATCAAGCGCATCCTATGATTTTATTCCCACTCGATGGTTGCGGGTGGCTTTGAGGAGATGTCGTAGCAGACGCGATTGACACCGCGCACCTTGTTGATAATCTCGTTCGAGACCTTGGCCATGAAGTCGTAGGGCAGATGGGCCCAGTCGGCAGTCATAGCGTCGGTTGAGGTAACGGCACGAAGGGCCACAGGATTCTCGTAGGTACGCTCGTCGCCCATGACGCCGACGGAGCGGACGGTGCTGAGAAGAATGGCTCCAGCCTGCCATATCTGGTCGTAGAGTGAAACCTCGATTTCGCCGTCGGTCATTTGTGCCGGTACGCCAGCAGCCAGTACACGACGTGCCTCCTCGCCACTGAGTTTCACCTTATAGTCGCGCAGTCCGCGGATGTAGATGTCGTCGGCATCCTGCAGCACACGCACCTTCTCGGGAGTGATGTCGCCAAGGATACGTACGGCGAGTCCAGGGCCTGGGAAGGGATGGCGCGTAATGAGATGCTCAGGCATTCCGAGTTGACGACCTACGCGGCGCACCTCATCCTTGAACAGCCACTTCAGCGGTTCGCAGAGCTGCAGGTGCATCTCCTTGGGCAGTCCGCCGACGTTGTGATGGCTCTTGATGACCTTACCCGTAATGTTCAACGACTCAATGCGGTCAGGATAGATGGTGCCCTGGGCAAGCCAGCGGGCATCGGTGATTTTCTTGGCCTCGGCATTAAAGACCTCAACGAAGTCGCGACCGATAATCTTTCTTTTTTGCTCGGGCTCGGTGACACCAGCCAAATCGGCAAAGAACTTCTCGCTGGCATCGATGCCGATGACGTTCAGGCCGAGCACCTTGTAGTCGTCCATCACTTGCTTGAACTCGTTCTTGCGCAGCATACCGTGGTCGACGAAGATACATGTCAGACGATCACCAATGGCGCGGTTCAGCAGTACAGCAGCCACAGAGGAATCAACACCGCCCGAGAGTCCGAGGATAACGCGGTCGTTGCCTAACTGCTCCTTGAGCTCAGCTACCGTAGTATCCACAAACGAGGCGGCACTCCACTCCTGACGGCTTCCGCAGATATTGACCACGAAATTTTGGAGCAAGGTCTTTCCTTGCGTAGTATGGAACACCTCAGGATGGAACTGGACAGCCCAGACATCCTTCTGATTCCAGAAGGCTGCGTTCTTGACGTCCTTGGTAGAACCAATCACCTTGAAATCGGCGGGAATGGCGGTGATGGTATCGCCGTGGCTCATCCACACCTGTGAGTGCTGCTCAAAGCCGCAGAACAGAGGGTTGGTGGTGTCGACGGTCTCGAGGTTGGCACGTCCATACTCACGGCTGTCGGCCTTCTCGACCTTACCACCAAGGGTATGCGAGATGAACTGCGCTCCGTAACAGATGCCTAATACCGGCAAGCGTCCCACGAACTGACTGAGGTCTACCTTGAACGCCTCAGGGTCGTGTACCGAGTAGGGTGAACCGCTGAGGATGACGCCGATGACCGACGGGTCGTCCTTAGGAAATTTGTTGTAAGGCAGAATCTCGCAGAAGGTGTCCAGCTCGCGCACACGACGGCCTATCAACTGCGTCGTCTGCGAGCCAAAATCCAAAATAATGATCTTCTGTTGCATAAGTTATAAGGTTTTTAAAAAGTTTTCAGCTTCTTGCAGGGTGTCAAGCTTGCCTACATCCATCAGGCGCAGATTCGTGGCCTCATAGCCGCGAATAGGATGATCGGCACACACCTTCAGATAGAAGTCCATGATGGGAAACCGCGCTGGCCAGTCGTTCATCAGCGGGAAAGCCGACGGATGAAGCACATGAATACCGCTAAACGCCAACGAACGTCCCTCGCAGCCTTTCACCTCGCCCGTCTCAACGTTCTTCCAACCCACTAAACGCATCTCATCGTCGAACTGCAGATAGCGCTTTGTCTTCCGCTCGCTGACCACCAGCAACGGCGCATCAGCATGGAGCGACGAGAAGTCGAGGTTGCTGAGGATGTCGACATTATGAATCAATATCGGCTCCGTAGGGTCAAACAGCGGCAGGGCACGCTTGATGCCTCCGCCAGTCTCGAGCAATTGTTCGCTTTCGTCAGAGATACGGATGTCGAGCCCGAAGTTGTCGTTCTGGTGAAGATAATCGATGATTTGCTGGGCGAAATGATGGACGTTGACCACGATGCGCTCATAGCCGGCATCGCGCAGCTTCATAATAACATGCCAGAGCAGAGGTTGTCCCCCTACTCTGACAAGAGCCTTGGGCATGGTGTCTGTCAGTGGTTTCAGACGGGTACCGAGCCCCGCCGCGAATATCATAGCTTGCTTCACGGCTGCAAAGATAACAAAAATTTTTGGTATTCCCCGTTAATCGAGGCCAAAAAGTACTTTCAAACCTCCATCGACCCCCGAAAAGCCCATAAAAGCAAGACTCAGGAGTCCGGCAGAGAGCATGACGATAGCCATCCCCTGCATGCCCTTGGGTATCTTGACCAGCTCCAGCTGTTCGCGAATGCCGGCGAAGACGGTCAATGCCAATCCGAAACCGATAGCCGTTGAGAAGGCATAGACGACCGACTGCAACAGGTTGAAGTCTTTCTGGATGACCAGGATAGCCACACCGAGGACGGCACAGTTGGTGGTGATGAGCGGCAGAAAGATGCCAAGGGCCTGATAGAGAGCAGGCGACACCTTCTTGAGCACTATCTCGACCATCTGCACCAACGACGCGATGACGAGGATAAAGGCGATGGTCTGCAGATACTGCAGTCCGAAGACATCGAGCACGTATTTCTGCACCAGCCAGGTGACAATCGTGGCTAATGTCAGCACGAAGGCGACAGCAGCCGACATACCTAACGAGGTGTCTATCTTCTTGGAAACGCCGAGGAACGGACAAATGCCGAGGAACTGTGACAACACGATGTTGTTCACGAAGATGGCGCTAATGAAAATAAGTATGTATTCCATAACTTCAATTCTTCAAATTTACAATCCTTCAATTCTTCAACTTGTTGACGATGGCAATGAGGAAACCGAGGGTGATGAATGCACCCGGAGGCAGCACGAAGAGCAGGATGTTGTAGGTCTCAGGCAACAGCGTCAAACCAAAGACGCTACCGTTACCCAACAGCTCACGGCAGATGCCGAGCAACGTCAAGCCCAGCGTGAAGCCGAGACCGATACCGATGCCGTCGAAGAGCGAGGCAAGGGGTGAATTCTTGGCCGCAAAAGCCTCAGCACGTCCGAGGATGATACAGTTGACGACAATCAGCGGGATGAAGAGTCCGAGTGCAGCATCAATGTCGGGCAGGAATGCCTTGATAAACAACTGCAGCATCGTAACGAAGGCAGCAATGACGACGATGAAGACGGGAATACGCACCTTGTCGGGCGTTACCGACTTCAGGCAGGAAATCACGACGTTGGTGCAGATGAGCACCGCCATCGTAGCCAGTCCCATCGACATACCATTCATGGCTGAGGTAGTAGTGGCCAGCGTGGGACACATACCGAGCATCAGGACGAACGTGGGGTTCTCCTTGACGATGCCGTTCTTGATGATACTTATATAACTCATAGTTCGTTATTTCGTTATGACAGTATTATGTTATTTCCTCTCTTGCTTCGTGGCTCCCGTCTCAGCATCCGTTGCAGGCGTAGCCTTGTAAGCGTTATAGGCGTTGTTGACAGCCAGCAGGAAGGCACGGCTGGTGATGGTCGAGGCGGTAATAGCATCCACCTGTCCACCGTCCTTCGAGACAGTCAGAGGCTCTGTGGGCGTCTTACCAATGATATCGCCCTTCTCACCACGCTGGAACCACTTGTCGGCTTTGGCACCGAGTCCTGGAGTCTCAGCATGTTCCAACAATGTATAGCCGAGAATCTTGCCCTCGGCATCAAAACCCACCAGCACCTTCAGGTCGCCACCAAAGCCACCCGTAGTCGACTCCACTGCCGCTCCGAGCTCCTTACCCTGAGCGTCGCGGGCCTGATAGATGATATAGGTCATTTCCTTTCCCTTGGCATCGTTCTGGCGCACGGTGTCCGTCTTGGCCACGACAATGTCGTCGCTCACCATGACCGTCTTGATACCATCGGCCAGCGCCTTGGCTTTCTGGTCGTTGATGGGGCCCTCGGTCAGGTGGTTCACAAAAGCTAGGATACCACCCATGACGACTGCCACGCCCGTGAGCACCAGCACCATATTAGTAAGTGTAGATTCGAGTTTCTTCATAATTCTTAAATCTTAATTCTTTGCAGGCACTTCCCCGAAACGTTTTGGTTTCACATAATTATTAATCAGCGGGGTAAAGGCGTTCATGATGAGAATAGCGAACGACATTCCCTCAGGATAGGCACCCCAGTTGCGGATGATGACCGTCAGCAGTCCGATGCAGATGCCATAGATGAGCTGTCCCTTCGGCGTCATAGGGCTCGTCACGTAGTCAGTCGCCATGAAGATGGCACCAAGCATCAAGCCACCACTAAGAATCACCACGGTGGGGTCAGCATAGACGGGGTTGGCCAGATGGAGCAATCCGCTGAGCACAAACACCGTACCGATAATCGAGACAGGAATATGCCAGGTGATAATCTTACGCCAGAGCATAAAGACCAAACCGGCAATCAGAGCCAAGTCGCAGACCTCGCCGATGGTTCCGGCACCACCGTTGAGCGAGAAATCGGCAAAGAGCAACGAGAAGGCATCAGGCAGTTGGCTGAGCACCTCCATGTTTCCGTTCTTAATAGCCTCCTGCATCAGCGCCAGCGGTGTGGCACCCGTCTCAGCATCCGTGTACTTAAGCCACTGTCCAGGCAAGGGCCATGAGGTCATCTGCGCAGGAAAAGCCACTAACAGGGCACAACGGCCCACCAATGCTGGATTGAAGATGTTATTGCCTAATCCGCCAAACGTCATCTTGGCCACGCCGATGGCAAAGAGCGCACCGATGAGGATGATCCAGATGGGGAGGTTCGACGGGAGGTTCATGCCGAGCAGCAGACCCGTCAAGGCAGCAGAGCCGTCCAAGATGGTATTCCGCTCGTTCTTGAGTATGTATTTATTGATGGCCCACTCCAAGAAGACGCAGGCAGCCACACTCGTCAGGCACACGATGACCGAGCCCAGCCCGAAGAAATAGAACGACACGAGCAGCGCAGGCAGCAGGGCGATGATGACGCCGTACATATTGCGCTCCACGGTGTCATTGCCGTGGGCGTGTGGCGATAATGATACTATCAGTTTCATTTGACTATTTGACTATTTACGATTTGACTACTTATTTCTTAGCAGCACGAGCACGGATGATACCCATGACGGTTGATTTTCCCTGACGGATATTGTCGAGCAACGGACGGTGGGCAGGACAAGTAAACTGGCACGAGCCACACTCAATACAGCTGACGATGTCCTCCCGCTCGGCACGTTCCCAGTTCTTTACTTCTGAAACTTTGGCCAGCAGGTAAGGTTCCAGTCCCATGGGACAGACACCTACGCACTTGGCACAGCGGATGCAGGGTTGCGGCTCCTTACGACGAGCTTCGTCGTCGCTGATGATGGTCACCGAATTGGTTCCCTTACAGATAGGGACCTCAGTAGAAGTGAGCGCCTTACCCATCATCGGACCACCTGCCAACAGCTTGTTATCGCCCTCAGGCATACCGCCACAAGCCTCAATCAAATCTTGCATCGGGGTTCCCATACGAACGAGGAAATTGCCCGGACTCTGCAAACGCTTTCCTGTGACGGTAGTGTAGCGTTCAAACAGCGGCTTACGTTTCATAACAGCCTCATACACAGCATAGGCAGTGCCCACGTTTTGAACAATTGCTCCAACATTGACAGGAATAGCTGGCGGAGCCGGCACCTGGCGATTGATGACAGCATCAACCAGCTGTTTCTCACCACCCTGCGGGTAGCGCTGCTTCAGGGGTACCACCTCGACGTGGTATTTCGAAGCGGAAAATGTTTCGGCACACTTCTTGGTCAGCAGGTCAATGGCCTTGGGTTTGTTGGTCTCAATGCCGATGTAACCCGTAGTTACTTTGGCAGCCATCATCAGCAGCTCCAGTCCGACAAGTATCTCGTCGGCCTTCTCCATCATCAGACGATAGTCAGCGGTGATGTAAGGCTCACACTCTACGGCGTTGATAATCACGCACTCAGCCTTCGCCGTCGGCGGGGGTGTCAGTTTGATAAAGGTGGGGAATCCTGCACCACCCATACCTGTAATACCAGCCGTCTTCACGCGATTGATGATTTCCTCGGGTGTCAGTTCAGGATGATCCTTCACCGTTTCCAACTTGTCAGAGCGGTCGATGGTTTCTTCCCATTCGTCGCCCTCCACATTAATAATAATAGCGGGCTTACGGTAGCCAGTAGCATCGATAGCGGTGTCTATCTTCAGCACCGTACCGCTGACGCTTGAATAAATCGGAGCTGACACAAAGCCGCCAGCATCAGCAATCATCGTACCCACCTTCACCTTGTCACCCTTCTGGACGACGGGCACCGCCGGTGCTCCAATATGTTGGCTCAAGGGGAACACAGCCTGCTTGGGCAGGTTGGCCACCTTGGTCTCCACTTCGTGGGTTAGCTTATTCTCTTCAGGGTGAATACCACCTATACTAAATGTCTTTATGTTCATACGGCAGCCTCCTCTTTTTTAATTGGGAAATTCACAGCCACGATGGCATGCGTAGGACAGACCTTCTCGCACTTGCGACACAGGCGGCACTTCTCAGGATCAATGTACGAGCAGTTGTTGCCGACGGTGATGGCACCGAACGGGCACTCCCTCTCGCACTTGCTACAACCGATGCAGCTGACCTTGCAGGCTTTCATCGACACAGCGCCCTTGTCCTTGTTGACGCACGAGACATACACGCGTCTACCCTTTGGTCCTTTCTTGCGCAGTTCGATGATGTTGCGCGGACAAGCCTTCACACAGGCACCGCAGGCCACACACTTCTCTTCGTCGACCTCGGCAATGCCGGTCTCGGGATTGATACGGATGGCGTCAAACTGACAGGCCTCCATACAGTCGCCACAGCCTAAGCAGCCAAAGCCGCAGGCTGTCTCACCGGCACCGCAGGCATGCATGGCGGCACACGTACGCAGTCCGGCATACTCAGCCACCTTGGGACGATGCTCACACGTTCCGTTACATCTCACCACAGCCACCTTGGGCTCGCCGTTGGCAATGGCCATTCCTAACAGGTCGGCCACCTTACTCATGACGTCGGCACCACCTACCGGACAGTTCAGTCCCTCAATGGAGCCGGCATCGGCACCCTTGACGAGTGCATCAGCCATACCTCCGCAACCAGCAAATCCGCAACCGCCACAGTTGGCTCCGGGCAGCACTTCATTGACCTGCGCAATGCGGGGGTCTTCATCAACAGCAAATTTCTTGGAGGCGGCAAATAGCACCAAGGCTGCCACAAGGCCAATGGCTCCAAGAACAATTACTGCAATCAACATGAAATTCATACTTGTATCGTTTATTTATTCTTTAATCTTAATAGCGTATAACCTTCAACCAGAGCAACATGTAATACAGCGCCAACGCTCCTAACGAGGATAGTGCTGCCACCGCCTCACTTTTCGTCAGCACGAGCACGATTATCAGCACGCTCACCAGGATAATAAGTGGTAAACCGTAACCGAAGAACAAGGCGCGACGAGGCACACTGCAGGAGACGGACTGGCAGTGTTCCGACAACTTACAGGCGGCACAGGCGGGCATCTGATTTCGTTTTCTCTCCATAGTTGTAGTTATTTTCTCTGCAAAGGTACGAATAAAAACGGGATTAAGGATTAATATTTTAGGAAAAAAAGCAAAAAAGATTCGTAATCGTTTGCAGATACAAAGTCTTTTTGTTACTTTTGTCGGCAAATAGCGATTTCTGATATGAAAGCAACTGAACAAACACTCCAGCAAATCGAGCGCGCCATCCGCAAGATTACCGAGAAATTCCCCGTCAAGGAGGACGCCTCCATGCTGACTGACATCCACATCCGCGTCACTCAGGATACGGGCGAACTGATGGCTTTTGACGATGACGACAACGAGATTACGCGTTGTGTCGTCGAACAGTGGATTGACAATAAGGACGATGATTTCTACGACCAGATTGTAAGCATCATCCGCCGCTGCCTTGACAAGCAGAAAGCCCTTATCGAAAACATGGGACTGCTGAAGCCTTATTCTTTCGTTTTGGAGGATGACGACAAGGAAACCATCGGCGAACTTTATGTCGTTGACGACGACACCGTCATCATCGATACCGAACTGATGGCCGACCTTGACAAAGACCTGGATGATTTCTTCGAGAAACTGCTGAAAGAATAGGCTTTAGGATTACCGCTGCTCTACAAACATACGGGCATCATCGACGATGAAGGTACTGAGTTGTCCAAACTCATCGCTTTCATCAGCATATTCCATCACCCGTATCTCATAATTGCTGGTGATTGAGAAGTAAGTCTCTTGGGGCGGCAACGTTAACTTGGAGTCCGAGATGACCTGCGGCTGATAGAGCAACAGCTTATCGACAGGATAGCAATCAGAGTCGAGCGAATACAGCCACAGTTCATACTCACCGTCGGCAACGTCGGCAGCCAGCAACACCAGACGCGCACCTATCGTTTCTGGCAGTGCAATGGCCTTAGGCGCTATCCTACCCTCCAGTTCCAAAAAAGACATGATAGCCTGCGGTACTACCTGATAGTTGGGCAGTATCTTCATGTAATCCTCCGAATAGCTCATTGGTAGCGCCTGGATGTCAAGACTGTCATAGAACAACTGGAACGGTGACGCATCCTCCAAATTAACGCCCTGCCTCTTCAGCTCCTCCAGTTTCTCCAGCGCATACACGCTGTCTATCTTCTGTTGCAGCACCTCGGGCGAAAGCCGCCGGTTACCACAAGCCGTCAGCAGCACCGCTACCAAAAAAAACAAATAATACTTCTTCATCACTCTTCACTTTTCACTCTTCACTTCATCACTTCCTACAATCCGTCAATCCCATCGGCATACATCGTCAATGACTGCTCGTCGCGTTCGTCGTCACCCATCTCGATATAGGGATGGAAGTCGGGCTCTTCCACATTCACGCCCAATCGGTTCATATACTGGTTGGTAAACGTCAGCTGGGCTCCGAATAGGCAAATCGTCCACGATATCTGTACCCATAGCATAAACAGCGGCAAAGCGGCAAACGAACCGTAGATGGCGTTGTAGCCCGTCACCCATATCTGACTATGCACATAGAACAACTGCAACCACTGAATGCCCACACCTGCTATGATACCCGGCACGACGGCACAACGCCAGTTGACCTTAGTGTTTGGCATCGAGACGTACAGTCCTACGAAGAGTGCCGACAACAGCACGTAAGGCAGCAGGTTCAACAACTTCCGCAATACTGACCCCAACATCAGCACGTCGGGCATACTGCTGGCTATCGTCGTTAGCACCATCGAGAAACCCGTCACCACGACAATAAAAATGGGGAACAGGAAGAATGCCGCCATATAGTTAGTAAACGAACGATACAAGCTGCGCGAACTGTTCACCTGCCATATCTCGTTAAACGTCTCTTCGATATTGTTCACCAGCATCAGCACGGTATAAAGCATGAACACCAGTCCAATACCCAAGAAAAGGCCGCTCTGCGTGTGAACCAGATAACTATTCACCCACCCGATGATGATATCCGCCGCCTGAGGCTGCGAAGCCAATATGTCGCGGAACCACACTTCTATATATTTGTTGAAGCCGAAACCTCGCGCAATAGCAAACACCACCGCCAAGATAGGAACAATAGCCAGTAGCGTCGAATAGGTCAAGGCCGACGCCTTGGCCATCACCCGCTTGGCCGTAAAGAACTTGACGGTCAGCACGAGCGTCTTGTAAATACGTTTCGCCAGTTCCTTCACTTTTTCACTCCTTCACCTTTTCTTCTTTAGGAAAAAACGGAAAGCACTGCCCCTGTAAGCCGGGTTCTGTGCTGACGCGATGTCAGTGTCTGTCATTTATCTACTCCGTGAGTCACCCCACGGCTGAAGCGTTCTACCCTCCACCGTGTGCCTTACGGCCCTCGGACGGACAGCCCTCCGACGATGGTATACATGAACTTGCAGCCCCCGGATGGCACAGCACGACTGTCACCAGCCGCCTGGTGGTCTCTTACACCACCTTCTCACCCTTACTCTCCGAAGAGAGCGGTAATTTTCTTCTACCATATCCAACCGTCACCGACTGCTTGCACTTTCACAAGCGGGGTGTCCTGCGCTGCCCGGACTTTCCTCCCGTGCCTTCTGGCACCGGCGACAGACCGGGACACTGCTTTCCGGGTGCAAAGTTACACATTTTTTCCGTAACTTGCTACACTATGCTTACTTTTTTCGACAGGAATGAAAAAAGGGACCCGAAGCCCTGCTGCTTCGAGTCCCTCGTCTATTGATTATCGTATGAACAACAACTCGCGATACTTTGGCAACGGCCAGAGCGAATCGTCGACGATGAGTTCCAGCTTGTCAATCTCGTAACGGATCTCATCAAGCTTCGGCTCCACCTTATCGTGGTAGGCAATGGCCTTCTCATGTTCGTCCTCAATCTTGTTAGCCAGCTTGCGGGCATTAACCAATTCCTCTACACCCTTCTCAATGGCGCTGGTGCGCTCGGCGATCTCCTCAATAATCTTCAAGTTGCGGGCGTTCAGCTTCTCGGCCTTGTCGATAGAGAAGGCAGTAGAGACACTGTCCACGTTCTTCAGCAGGGCACTCTGATAGCGGGTGGCAACAGGGATGATGTGGTTCATCGATAGGTCGCCCAGTACGCGGGCCTCAATCTGAATCTTCTTCGTATAGGTCTCCCACTTCACCTCGTTACGGGCCTCAAGCTCCTTCTTCGTCATCACGCCTAAGCTTTCGAACATATCGATGCTCTCCTTGTCGAGGTAACGCTCGAAAATCTTCGGGCACGACTTCTCGACGTCGAGTCCGCGTTTCTCTGCCTCAATGACCCACTCGTCTGAATAGCCGTTACCGTCGAAGCGGATGGGCTTACAGGTCTTGATGTCCTCGCGCAGCACATCGATAATGGCGTGGAACGTTGCCGAGTGGCCTGTGCCGGCAAGCTTCTTCTCGAACTCAGGAATCTTTTCATCCACGCGCTTCTTGAACGACACGAGTGCCTCAGCAACAGCCGAGTTCAGGGCAATCATCGCGCTGGCACAGTTAGCCTCAGAACCGACGGCACGGAACTCGAAACGGTTACCAGTGAAGGCGAAGGGCGATGTGCGGTTGCGGTCAGTATTGTCGATGAGCAGTTCGGGAATCTCGGGGATGTCCATCTTCAAGCCTTGCTTGCCAGTCATAGCAAGGATATCCTCCTTGTCAGCCTTCTCAATATGGTCGAGCAACTCGCTGACCTGCTTGCCGAGGAACGACGACACAATAGCGGGCGGTGCCTCGTTGGCACCTAAGCGGTGGGCATTGGTGGCACTCATGATGGAGGCCTTCAACAGGCCGTTGTGCTTGTAGACACCCATCAGCGTCTCCACGATGAACGTGGCGAAGCGCAGGTTCTGCTCAGCCGTTTTGCCAGGAGCATGTAGCAGCACACCGGTATCTGTCGACAGCGACCAGTTGTTGTGCTTACCACTACCGTTGATGCCTGCGAAGGGCTTCTCATGCAGCAGGACACGGAAACCGTGCTTGCGGGCCACCTTCTTCATCACCGACATCAGTAGCATGTTGTGGTCAACGGCCAAGTTGGTCTCTTCGAAGATTGGTGCCAACTCAAACTGGTTAGGAGCCACCTCGTTGTGACGCGTCTTGCAGGGGATACCCAGCTCCAGTGCCTCAATCTCCAGTTCACGCATAAAGGCAGCAACGCGCTCAGGAATAGCACCAAAGTAGTGGTCGTCCATCTGCTGGTTCTTAGCCGAGTCGTGACCCATCAGCGTACGACCCGTCAGCAGCAAGTCGGGACGGGCGGCATAGAGACCCTCGTCCACCAGGAAGTACTCCTGCTCCCAGCCGAGGTTCGACGTCACCTTCTTCACGGCAGGGTCGAAGTAGTGGCATACATCGACAGCAGCCACGTTCACGGCATGCAGGGCGCGCAGCAGCGGAGCCTTGTAGTCGAGTGCCTCACCCGAGTAAGAGATAAATACGGTGGGAATACACAGCGTGTCGTCGATGATGAAGACGGGCGATGTGGGGTCCCAAGCTGAATAGCCGCGAGCCTCGAAGGTCGAGCGGATACCACCGGAGGGGAATGACGAGGCGTCAGGCTCCTGCTGTACCAGCAGTTTACCAGTGAACTCCTCCACCATACCACCCTTGCCATCGTGCTCGATGAACGAGTCGTGTTTCTCGGCGGTACCTTCCGTCAGCGGCTGGAACCAGTGTGTGTAATGCGTCACACCGTTCTCCGTAGCCCACTGCTTCATGCCCTCGGCCACAGCGTCGGCCACAGCACGGTCCAAACGTGCGCCATTGTCCATCACGTCAATCATCTTCTCGTACACGTCCTTCGGCAGGTACTTGTACATTTTCTCACGGTTGAAGACCTTCTTGCCAAAATACTTCGCGGGTCTCTCACTGGGTGTTTTTACGTCGAGCGGCTTCTTCTTGAAAGCCTCACCGACAACCTGAAATCTTAATGCTTCCATAATTGTGTTGATTTTAATGTTGTTTTGTCCAATTTTCTATTCTCGTTAATGCTTCTTCTGTTTTCTCGCGGCTGTTGAAGGCAGTGAAGCGGACGTAGCCTTCGCCTGAGGGGCCGAAGCCGACACCTGGGGTGCAGACGACGTTGGCACCATAGAGCAGAGCCTCAAAGAACTGCCACGAGCCCATTCCTTCGGAGGTACGCATCCAGATATAAGGTGCGTTTTCACCGCCATAGACCTCGAAGCCAAACTCACGTAGTTTGGTAAGCATCCGATGGGCGTTGTCCATGTAGTAGTCGATGGTCTGCTTGATCTGCTGCTTACCCTCAGGCGTGTATATAGCCTCGGCGGCGCGCTGCGAGATGTAGCTCGTGCCGTTGAACTTCGTACACTGACGGCGCAGCCACAGCTGGTTCAGCGGGATGCGCTCACCCTCAAAGGTGGAAACGCTGACCTCCTTTGGCACGATGGTGTAGCCGCAACGGACGCCTGTGAATCCAGCAGTCTTCGAGAATGAGTGGAACTCCACCGCACACTTCCTCGCACCGCGAATCTCATAGATGCTATGAGGGATTTCCGGGTCGCGGATATAGGCCTGATAAGCAGCGTCGTAGAGTATCAGCGCATCATTCTTCAGCGCGTAGTTCACCCACTTGCGCAGTTCCTGCTTCGTAATGACCGTACCCGTCGGGTTGTTGGGATAGCACAGGTAGATGACGTCCACAGGCCGGCCCTTGGGAAGTTCAGGAATAAAACCGTTCTCGGCGGTCGTCGGCAGGTAACGCACGTTCGTCCAGCGACCCTCACGGTAGTTGCCACAGCGGCCTATCATTACGTTCGAGTCGATATAGACGGGATAGATAGGGTCAGTCACACCGATGAAGTTATCCCAATGCAGCAACTCCTGGAAGTTGCCCGTGTCCGACTTCGCACCGTCATTGATAAAGACCTCGTCGACATCCAAATGGACGCCACGCGGCAGGAAATCGTTCTTCAGGATGGCTTCGCGCAGGAAGTCGTAGCCCTGCTCAGGGCCGTAGCCACGAAAGCCCTTGATGGTGCCCATCTCGTGGGCTGCCTTATGCATCGCCTCGACGACGGCGGGCGCCAATGGTTGCGTCACGTCGCCGATACCCAGGGAGATGACGTCAGCCTTGGGGTGCATCACCTTGAAAGCGTTCACCTTCTTGGCGATGTCAGCGAACAAGTAGTTGTTCTGCAGGTTCAGGAAGTGGATGTTTACTAATGCCATATTTTGTTCTTTATATTTCAATTTCACCATCAAAGACAAACTCGGCGGGCCCCGTCTTATAGACGTGATTGTCAGCCTCGCGCCACTCAATGCTCAGCGTACCGCCGTCCATCACGATCTGCGACTGTCGGTCGGCCTTGCCCGTCAAAACAGCAGCAACGGCGGTTGCACAAGCACCTGTACCACAGGCTTGGGTGATGCCGCTGCCACGTTCCCAGACACGGGTGCGGATAGTACCGTCCGCCGCCACACACGCAAACTCAATGTTACAGCGTTGCGGGAAAGCAGGATGACGCTCCAAAGCACGGCCCTTCTCGGCCACCTGGTCCACATCGTCAGTAAAGAAGACGTAGTGCGGATTGCCCATCGACACGAAGGTTCCCTTGTCCACACCGTGATTCGGCAGGAACAGGCTCTCATCCTCGAAGACCGGCTCACCCATGTCCACTGTCACGCTCTCCACAATGCCGTTGCTGACGTGCAGCTGCAAGGTCTTCACGCCCGACAGCGTCAGCAGGCGGATCTCCTCTTTGTCTGTCAAGCCACGCTCATAGAGATACTTGCCGATGCACCTCGAAGCATTGCCGCACATCATGGCCTCCGAGCCGTCCGCATTATAGATATGCATCGAGAAATCAGCCTCAGGCACAGGCGATGCACCTATCAGCACCAGTCCGTCAGAGCCGATGCCTTTGTGGCGGTCGCTCCATCGGATGACTGCCTCCTGCGGGTTCGGCACCTGTTGCTCCATCATATTAATATAGATGTAGTCGTTGCCGCAACCATGCATCTTCGTAAACCTGACTTTCTGTGCCATATTGCTATTTAAATTTGTCGTTTGCTTTCTTTTTGTCATTAAAACCGCTGCAAAGGTATGCAAAAAGTCATAAACCACAAAGAAAGTCCAGCGTTTTGTTTGCTAAAAAATAGAAAAAACTGTCATTTTGTAAAGTCCGCATCCATTTCTCGCATCATTTTGCTTACATCTTGCAACACCAATCCGTCGTTTTCTTGCAAAGTGTCAGTTGTCCCGTTGCCACCCGCTACAGGTAATAAAAAACCAAGCCCAAGAAGAAACGCTGAGCTATAATAGCTTAAGTATCTGACGGTAGGCCTCCACCTTCTTGTCAAATGACAAGGGATAGGCACGTGAGGAGGAAGGGAGGCGATAGAGGAAGACCCTCTCCCCGCCCTTCCTGTTTAGGGAGGAAGCCTCCGAAAGGGGAATTTCAACGGAGGTGTTGACTTTGGGAATAGCTGGGATGCCGAGCGAGGCACAGATGGTCTCAGTGGCTTTCTCGCCCGTAGTGACAATAGCCCGCAGATGAGGCAGCTGCTGAAGCAGGGCGCGGATGTCCGTCGGCTCCACCACTTCCAGGAACTTGTCTGAGGCGTTGTCCTGTAGTCGGCGGATAGCGGTGGAGGTATCAAAGAAGGCGAGGCCCTTCTGTTGGCAGAATGCGACGATTTCGTCTATCTTAAAGCGTTTGGCCTTAAGATCCACGAAGTGATTCTTGTCGCCAAAGAACAGCTGTCCCTCGATGCGCCAGTGGTCGTTGATAAAGTTCGGATAATAAAAATCCATACACCACCGCTTGCGCTGTGGCGGAAAGCTGCCGAGGAACAACACCTTAGCATTCTCTGGCAGGAAGGGACGCAGCGGATGGTACTCTACCCCATCCTTGCTACGTGCTATATTCTCTGTGTTCAGATATGAGGTCATTGCTTCATCCAGTATTGACGTTCCTGTTCTGGCATTTTCTCGATGGCGTAGCGGAGGGCTGTGCGAGGCATCTCGTGGGCATGTTGACGGAGGAAGTCGCGCAGCAAGTCCATCGACACACGCTTACCCATCTCGCGGAGCATCCAGCCGACGGCTTTATGCATCAGGTCGTGGGGATGATGGAGATGAATCTCAGCATAGCGCAGACACCACGAGGGGTCGCCCTTCTGCGAGGTCTTCCACGAGCAGACGATGCTCATGCGCTGTTTCCACAGACAGGGACTCTGGGCCAGTTCGTCGAGCAACTTTATCTTATAGTCTTTGTCACCCAGATTCGAGGGCAACAGGAGCCAGTGGCCGAGAATCTTATGGACGGAAAGGTCGACGAGGTCCCAGTTGTTGGCCTGCTCGGCATATTGCAGATAGAGCGTGAGGATTTCGTCGCGACTACGGATGGTTACCTCATCGTTCTCGAGCCGCTTGGTGGCCAGTTTCTCAAACTTGTCGACAAGTATCAGCAACCCGCAGAGCCTCACCTCATGCCAGCGGTTCATCAGCAACTCAGGGACTTCGCCCAAAGGAAAATCCTTTGGAACAGCGCGTACTACCTCGCGCGTCTGTGGCACTTTCAGTCCTAAGAACTCATCGCCCTCACCGTACTCGCCTGGTCCCGTCTTGAAGAACCGCATGAGTATCTGCCGCTGCTCGTCATTTTGCAGCGACTCCATGTATTGTATTACCTCTCTTGCTGTCATCATTTGGGGACAAAGGTACGAATAAGTGAGCGAAAAACCAAATGTATTTGAGTTTTTCCGAACGAAAGTACTTTCGACGAAGTCAAAGGTACAAAAAATCCCTGATATCTGCAAAGATTCAGGGATATTTTATCAGGCGACGGTTGATTATCAGCGCTGGAGGAATGCTGCGACCTTCTGAGCGGTCTGCTTGCCGCTGGCCATCGCACGGACCACGAGGGAGGCACCGTTGGCGGCATCACCACATACGAAGACGTTGGCGGGATATTCAGGATGCTCAGGCTTCAGGAAGCCCATAGCCAGGAGCACGAGCTCGGCCTTGATGACCTCAGGCTCGCCGGCCTCGACCATGATGGGACGACCGCCGGCGGGGTTGGGCTTCCAGTCGATGGGCTGGATGCGGACGCCGGTCAGTTTGCCGTCCTTGCCCAGGAACTCAAGGGTGTTGATGTTCCAGCGACGGGTGCAGCCTTCCTCGTGCGACGAAGTGGTCTTGAGGGTGCGGGGCCACTCGGGCCAGGGGTTCTGCGGGTCTTCAGGACCTTCGACGGGCTTAGGCATGATCTCTATCTGCGTGACGCTCTTACAACCCTGACGGTGGGCGGTGCCGATGCAGTCGGAGCCCGTGTCGCCGCCGCCGATGACGAGGACGTCCTTGCCTTTGGCGGTAATGCGCTCTTCCTTCGAGAACTCCATGCCGGCGAGGACGCGGTTCTGCTGCGAGAGCAGCTCAAGGGCGAAGTACACACCCTTCAGTTCGCGGCCAGGAGCTTTCAGGTCGCGGGCGGTGGGAGTGCCGGTGGCGATAACAATCGCATCATAATCAGAATACTCAGAGTAATCAGAGAACTCAGAATTATATCTGAACTCAATGCCTTCCTCCTCCATGAGCTTGATGCGACGGTCAATAATCGCCTTGTTGAGCTTGAAGTTGGGGATACCGTAGCGCAGCAGTCCGCCTGCTGACTCGTTCTTCTCGAAGACCGTCACCTGATAGCCCATCAGGTTAAGGTCGTTGGCTGCAGCGAGTCCGGCAGGACCGGCTCCGATGACAGCCACCTTCTTGCCGTTGCACTGGATGTCGGTCTTGGGCTGAATAAAACCCTCGCGGAAGGCAGCCTCTACGATGGCGGCCTCGTCCTCGCGGTTGGTGGTCGGCTCGTGGTTGAAGCGGTTCAGCACACAGGCTTTCTCGCAGAGTGCGGGACAGATGCGGCCCGTGAACTCAGGGAAGGGATTAGTGCTCGAGAGCAGCCGGTAAGCCAGTTCCCAGTCACCTTTATACAGTGCGTCGTTCCATTCTGGTGCCTTATTGCCCAACGGACATGCCCAGTGGCAGAAGGGTACGCCACAGTCCATACAACGCGAAGCCTGTTCGCGGCGCTGGTGCGTATTGAGCGTCTGCTCCACTTCGCCGAAGTCGTGGATTCTATCGTGAATCGGACGGTAACCCGCCTCTTGGCGGTGTATCTCTAAAAATGCTTTCGGATTTCCCATAATCAATTAATAATCACGTTGAACATTCTCAATCTTTTCTCTCAGTTTCTTCATCTTCTCCTCTTCGAGCACACGCTTGTACTCGATGGGCACCACCTGGATGAAGTCCTCGATGTAGCGGTGCCAGTCGTCGAGCATGCGTCCTGCCAGAGCAGAGCCTGTGTGCAGATAGTGCTGACGGATAAGCTCAAGCAGTTCCTTGCGACTGACGCTGTCCTCAACCAGCGAGAGCTCCACCATGTCCATGTTACAGAAGTAATCGAACGTGTGGTCGGGGTCGTAGACGTAGGCGACACCACCCGACATACCTGCGGCGAAGTTGCGGCCGGTCTTGCCGAGAACCACCACGCGACCGCCTGTCATGTACTCGCAGCAGTGGTCGCCGGCACCCTCGATGACGGCAATGGCACCTGAGTTGCGCACGCCGAAGCGCTCACCCACCTTACCATTGATGTAAAGTTCACCAGAGGTAGCGCCGTAAAGTCCCGTGTTACCTGCGATGATATTTTCTTCTGCCTTGAAGGTCTCGCTCCTGCGGGCCGGCGGAAGAATGCTGATGCGACCGCCAGAGAGGCCCTTGCCGAAGTAGTCGTTGGTCTCACCCTCGAGGCGGATGTCAAGACCCTTTACCGCAAAAGCACCAAACGACTGACCAGCCGAACCTTTGAACTTGATCTTGATCGTGCCGTCGGGCAGTCCAGCCTCACCGTATTTCTTGGCAATGACGCCTGAGAGCATCGTGCCCACGGCGCGGTCGGTATTCCTGATGCCGTAGTCGAGCGTGACTTCCTCACCATCGTCGATGGCCTTCTGTGCAGCCCTGATGATTTCCTCGTCAGGCACATTGGCAACCTTCGTAAACTGGCCGCGATCCCAATAGAGCGGTTTGTCAGTCTCTGGCTTGTGCAGCAGACGGGCGAAGTCTATCGTCTTCTGCTTATCAGTAGCGTTCTGCGTATTCACCTCAATCAGCTCCGTATGTCCGATTATCTCCTTCAGGCTCTTCACGCCGATCTCACTCAGGTACTCACGCACTTGCTCAGCGAGGAAGGTGAAGAAGTTCACCACATATTCAGCGCGCCCCTCGAAGTGTTTGCGCAGTTCAGGATTCTGCGTGGCGACGCCCATCGGACAGGTGTTCGTATTACATTTACGCATCATCACACAACCGAGGACAATCAGCGGCAGCGTACCAAACGAGAACTCATCGGCTCCTAACATCGCCATAACGATGACATCCTTTGCGGTCTTCAACTGACCGTCGGTCTGGAGGCGCACCTGATTTCTCAGTCCGTTGCGGACAAGCGTCTGCTGCGTCTCTGCAAGACCAATCTCAGGCGAGATACCCGCGAACCGCATACTCGAAGCAGGCGAAGCACCTGTACCGCCCTCAGCACCGCTGATAACGATGAGGTCGGCCTTAGCCTTAGCCACACCAGCGGCAATGGTTCCCACCCCACTCTCGGCCACGAGCTTCACGCTGACGGCAGCCGTCGGATTAATATTCTTGAGGTCGAA
>Ga0310786_10004179_pt1 | contig 20247 bp, 16 predicted proteins | sample AusTroGonzalo_MG_FD_203881 | JGI IMG/M metagenome (GOLD analysis project Ga0310786, IMG submission 203881) | Bovine rumen microbial communities from tropical cattle in Woodstock, Queensland, Australia - Gonzalo_03 (v2) (version 2) | ecosystem: Host-associated > Mammals > Digestive system >... | reverse complement strand
AGAATTATGAGTTATGAATTATGAATTATGAATTATGAATTATGAATGAAGAGTAAGTACTATTCAATCCCATTGAACCTTGAACTTTGAAACTTGAAACTATCAGCTTCAATAACCAATAACCTATAACCAATAACCATTAGAAATATGAACTACGCACTCATAACCGGAGGCTCCCGCGGTATCGGACGCGCAGTGGCGCTGCGCCTTTCTCGCGACGGAATGCCCGTGATTGTAAACTACGTCAGCAATGATGCTGCCGCCGAAGAAACTAAGCAAATGATTGAGGCTCAGGGCGGAACGTGCGAACTCCTCAAGTTCGACATCGCCAATGAGCAGGCAGTGGAGACCGCGCTGCAGCAGTGGGAAGAGTCCCACCCTGACGACTATATCTCTGTGCTGGTCAACAACGCCGGCACCCGCCGCGACACGCTGATGATCATGATGAGCGACGACGACTGGCACAGCGTGATTGACACCCCGCTGAACGGTTTCTTCTACATCACTCGTCGGCTGGTGAAGACCATGATCCAGAAACGTGACGGCCGCATTGTCAACATGGCGTCGCTCTCTGGATTGAAGGGCGTGCCAGGACAGACCAACTACAGCGCTGCCAAGGCTGCCATCATCGGCGCTACCAAGGCGTTGGCGCAAGAAGTGGCTAAGCGCAAAGTCACTGTGAATGCTGTGGCGCCTGGCTTCATCGCTACCGACATGACCGCGAATCTCGACGAGGCAACCCTCAGCAAGATGATTCCCGCACAGCGTTTCGGCACCCCTGACGAGGTGGCCGCCGCTGTCTCTTTCCTCGCCTCCCCGGAATCTTCCTACATCACCGGTCAGGTGTTGCAGGTGAACGGCGGGCTCTACAGTTAGTAATGAATAATGAGTGGATATAAAAAAAGCGGAACGAAATCATTTCGTCCCGCTTTTTTATTGTAGGAAGATCCCTTATTTGGAAGGCTTTACAATTTCTTCTGAACCGTTTTGCGTGAATTTGTATTGCCAGAGAATTTTGTTATCCTCTTTTCTCTTGAGTGTGTAGGTCATGTAGTCACCCTCGTGGAAATATTGTTTGAGTTTGCTGTCAAAATTGGCGTAAATAGTCAAGTAGGATTCCATAGAGTAACGGGTTTCAGCTTGAGCATCTGCCCATTCGATAACGCCATTCCAGGTGTAGTCACCTTCCCAGTAAGAAGACATGCTGCCGAGGACGGCTTTCACAGCCACCTCATCGTCGTGATTGGCGAAATGGTATTCCATGGAAGCGTTGTAGGCGTGTTGTTCTTTACTACAGCCAGCGAAAACCAATGCGATGCATACGCATGCAAATAATGCTAATTTTTTCATTTTTGATTGATTTTAGTGATAAAAATAAGTGCTTTTTTTCAAGTTGCAAAAGTACAAAAAATATTCATACCCAAAGCACTTCTTACTTTTCTTACCAGTCGATAGTATCTGGTGTGACTACGTAACTAATATTTATGTATTTTTGCACCCTGATTATTATGCACTGTGTATTATGAATTGTGAAGTGAATAATAGAAGAGTTGTTATCACGGGGATGGGCATTTGGTCGTGCATAGGCACCTCACAAGCGGAGGTGGCTGAATCATTGCGCGCGGGCAAGTGCGGTTTGGGTAATGATCCCGACCGTACTACTTACGGATATCAGTCGAACTTGACGGGTATTGTGCCTTATCCTGAACTGAAAACGCTGTTGCACAGACGGTTGCGTGCAGGCCTCTCGGAAGAGGCCGCCTATTCGTTCATGGCATCCAAAGAGGCGTTTGAGCAGGCGGGCATGGATGAGGAATACCTGCTTAGCCATGAAATTGGCGTGATTTTCGGTAATGATTCGTCAGCAAAACCGGTGATTGAAACCGATAGAATGCTTGTGGAACGTCCCGATACGGCCCTTTTAGGTTCTGGACTGATTTTCCAGTCGATGAACTCTACTGTAAACATGAACTTGAGCAGTATTTTCCACCTACGGGGCATCAACTTCACCGTGAGCGCTGCGTGCGCCAGCGGCAGCCACTCTGTAGGTCTGGGTTATTTGCTTATCAAACAGGGTTTGCAGGACTGCGTGTTATGCGGTGGCGCTCAGGAAGTTAACCAATTCGCCATGGCCTCTTTCGATGCGTTAGGAGCTTTCTCTAAACGTACGAATGAGCCGTTGAAGGCTTCCCGTCCGTTCGACCGCGACCGTGACGGTCTAGTGCCGAGCGGCGGTGCGGCGGCGTTGGTGCTGGAAGATTATGATCACGCGGTGCAGCGCGGTGCAACTATCCTCGCTGAGGTGGCAGGCTACGGCTTTTCTTCCAACGGCGGCGGCATTTCCCAACCTTCTGACGATGGCAGCTACACCGCCATGATGCGGGCCATCGAAATGGCAGGACTCACTCCTGCGGACATTGACTACGTGAACGCGCACGCGACGGGTACGCCGCAAGGCGACCGCTTCGAAGCGTTGGCCTTGAATCGAATTTTCAACGGACAGCCTGCGCTCATCAGCTCCACCAAGGGCATGACGGGTCACGAATGTTGGATGGCTGGTGCGAGCGAATTGGTCTATTGCACCCTGATGATGCAGCACGGCTTCGTCGCTCCAAACATCAACTTCGAGAACCCCGACGAGGACACGGCAGCGTTAAACATCGCTAAAACGACGGTAGAAATGCCTTTGCAGTACGTCCTTAGCAATAGTTTCGGATTTGGCGGAACGAATTCGGCAGTGGTCCTGAAAAAAGTTAAGAATTAAGAATTATCGTTTTATAGTTTCATCGTTTTTAACATGGTAGCATACGTTTTTCCCGGTCAAGGAGCCCAATTTGTGGGAATGGGCAAAGATCTTTATGAGAGCAATCCCAAAGCGAAGGAATTGTTCGACCAAGCGAACGAGATTCTCGGTTATCGCATCACCGATGTCATGTTCGAAGGTACGGACGAGGACTTGAAGCAGACCAAAGTGACGCAACCTGCTGTGTTCCTTCATTCTGTGATAACAGCGTTGTGTATGGAAGATTTCCATCCCGACATGGTCGCGGGGCACTCTTTGGGCGAATTCTCCGCGTTGGTGGCAGCTGGCGCACTCCGCTTTGAGGATGGCTTACGACTGGTTTATGCGCGTGCGATGGCAATGCAAAAGGCCTGTGAGACAACACCTTCTACAATGGCTGCCATCATCAAACTCCCCGATGAAACTATCGAGAAGATTTGCGAGGAAATTAGCGCAGAGGGCGGGGTGGTGGTGCCCGCCAACTACAATAGCCCTGGTCAGGTGGTGATTTCGGGCTCTGTCGAGTCTGTGAAAGAGGCTTGCGCCAGACTCAAAGAGGCTGGTGCGAAACGCGCTTTGCCGCTGGCTGTGGGCGGTGCATTCCATTCCCCGTTGATGGAACCTGCCAGATTGGAGCTCGCCGAAGCCATAGAAGCTGCTCCGATTATTGCCCCAATATGTCCAGTGTATCAGAATGTTGACGCGCTTCCTCACACCGATCCTTCGGAAATTAAGAATAATTTGTTAAAACAACTCACCGCCCCTGTTCGTTGGACACAATCTGTACAAAATATGATATCTGATGGCATGACTGATTTTGTGGAATGTGGCCCCGGTGAAGTCCTTGCAGGTCTTATTGGAAGAATACAAAAGGCTATGACTGCTTCTGAATAGAAAGATAAATTACTGTGTATTAATAAAATACACTCCTTCGGCATCGTTTTGCAGAAGGAGTGTTTTATTTTAAATATCTTTGCAAATTTATTATGTTTTTTTTTTTTTTTTGTATCGTGATATATATATAATATTTTGCTATTTTTGCAATTGATTCTTAAAATTACAAGTTTATAACTTGAACTTTGAGAATATGTGTTGTAAATAATTAATATAATATAAGTTACCCTTATAATACGAAAAGAGCTATGGAAAATCTTTTTGACAAAATAGCGGGAAAATTATCCACATTTCTGGATTCGAGGGTGATCTTTTTGCTAGACACAATACTTTCTACCATGGCTTCGCTGTTTGCGTTGCTGTGTTTAGGCTACCTGAGAGGTACTTTTTATGCGTCGGGGCGATTTGCAGTCATTTGGCTTTGCTCATCGATTGTCGCTTTCATGGTGGCTATGTTTGTCTTTAAAGGTCACAAATTGATTATCAGACACATGTCACTGCACGACATCTTCCTGTTCATGGGAGAGGCGTTTTTCAAAGTGGTGGTGATGATGATCGTCATGCTTGTAGCCTATCGGAAAATGTATGTGAGCATCGCATTCGCGCTTATAGCGGACTTTATGTTCACTTTGTTCTTGTTGTTGTTGATTCGTTTGATGATGATTACGACGTATAATTATTTCGTGAGAAAGCGTCAGACGAAGCGGCTGAGCAAGCGCGTTTTGATGTTCGGTACGGGAGATAAATCCATCGCTGCCATCGTGCGCTTGCGAAATTCCACACACTATACCGTTGTGGGTATTCTCTCTGAGGAACCGCAACCGGATGACCTGAAAATTGCTAACTTACCCGTTTTCAACTATAAAGACGTTCATCATTTTGAACAGATTCTTAACGATTACGATATTGATGCCGTGCTTTTCACCTCCGAAGTGGATGCCAAGAAAGAACGTGACGGGTTGTTGAAGATTTGTCTTGATCTGCATGTGAGCCCGTTGATCATCCCCAATATTGATGAGGTGCACGGTCGCGTGTTGCATAATAATGTCCGTAATGTGAAGATTGAAGACCTTTTGGGCCGTGAGGAGATTCAGATTTCGTTGGATGCCATCAAGGCCAACTTCAAGGATAAGGTGGTGATGGTGACGGGTGCTGCAGGTTCCATTGGCTCTGAACTTTGCCGTCAGCTGGCCGGTTTTGGCGTGAAAAAACTGGTGCTTTTCGACAATGCTGAAACCCCGATGCATAATATCCGTTTGGAACTGGAAGAGAAATTCCCTGACTTACAGTTTGTTCCTATCATCGGTGATGTCCGTCAAGGACCGCGTGTGGACTACGCTTTCCGTGAGCACCGTCCGCAAATTGTCTTCCACGCTGCTGCCTATAAACACGTGCCACTCATGGAAGAGAACCCATGCGAGGCTATCCGGGTGAACGTGCACGGCACGCATACTGTGGCTGACAAATGTATTGAATACGATGTGGAGAAAATGGTGATGATTTCCACCGACAAGGCTGTAAATCCGACAAATGTGATGGGCTGCTCCAAGCGTATTGCGGAGATTTATGTGCAATCGTTAGGATTGGCTATTGAACGTGGCGAAGTGAAGGGTAAGACTACGTTTGTGACGACACGTTTCGGTAACGTGTTGGGCTCCAATGGCTCTGTGATTCCACGCTTCAGAGAACAAATTGAAAAAGGTGGCCCTGTGACCGTCACAGATCCCAATATCACCCGTTTCTTCATGACTATTCCGGAAGCCTGCCGTCTGGTGATGGAAGCTGCTACTTTCAGCACAAGCACGCAGATTTTCGTTTTCGATATGGGCGAATCTGTGAAAATCGACGACCTGGCTAAGCGTATGATTAGTTTGGCTGGATTGAAACTGGGCGAAGATATCCAAATTGAATATGTGGGTCTGAGACCTGGCGAAAAACTTTACGAGGAGGTGCTTTCCACGAAGGAGAACACTACAGCCACTTCTCACGACCGCATTTTCGTTGCTAAAGTGCGCGAATATGACTATAAAGATGCACTTGCGGCAGTGGATGACATTGAAGAACTTTCCATTTTCGTGAGAATTCCTGAAATGGTGAAGAAAATGAAGGGATTTGTGCCGGAATTCATCAGCAAGAATTCCGTCTTCGAACAATTCGACCATCAGGAAACGAGTTCCGAAACAACTGCTGAATAATCCTACATTATTTATATATGTAATAAGAAGGACCCTGAGAAAGGGTCCTTCTTATTTTTATATTGACATTCTCGAAGAAAAAATGTATTTTTGCAGGTTAAAGTATTTTAAAAATGAGTGAATTCAATCTTGTTGGTATTCAACAAATTGGTATAGGTACAGAAGATATGATGGCGGCGTGGAAATGGTATGCCGACATGTTCCAGATGAATATCCGGATATTGGAGGACGACACGGTTGCCGAGCGAATGCTCCGCTATACGGGCAATAAACCCCAGAAACGTCATGCGTGCATCGCTGCGAACCTGCAAGGCGGCGGCGGTTTTGAAATATGGCAATACTCTGAGCGTAAGCCTCTTCCCATCGATTTTGATGTGCAAATAGCTGACCTTGGTATTTTCGCTGCGAAGATTAAATCCCACAATATCAGTTCCTATCACGCCGAATTGGCCGCTAAGTACAAAAATGTGTCGCAGATTGTCACCGACCCGCGTGGACTGCCCACTTTTTATGTTCATGACCCTGCCGGAAACCTCTTCCAAGTGGTGGAAGATAACGACATTTTCATCGACGAAGGCCGCTTTTCTGGCGGTGTGGTCGGCGCAATGATTGGCGTTTCTGATATTGAGAAATCATTGACCGTCTATCGCGACATCCTCGGTTATGATGTTGTGGTGTACGATAAGAGTGGTGTCTTCTCTGATTGGCAGACTCTTAGAGGCGGCACTCAGCACTATCGTCGTGTGTTGCTCTCCCGTTCGGAACCTTTCTGTGGACCGTTTGTGAACATGTACGGTAACAGCACCATCGAGTTGGTGCAGGCCCTTGACCGCGAGCCACGCAAAATATTCGTGGAACCGCGTCAATGGGGTGACCCAGGTTTCATCCAGATATGTTTCGATGTGGTCAATATGCGTGCGCTTGGCGAACATTGTAAAAAGCACGGATACCCGTTCACGGTGGATAGCTGTCCCAATTCTGAGGATTTCGACATGGGACTCGCCTCCGGCCATTTCACTTACATCGAAGATCCCGATGGCACGCTGATAGAATTTGTGGAAATCCATAAAATCCCCATTTTCAATAAGTTGAATATCTGTCTAAACCTAATGAAGCGCGACCGGTCTAAACCCATGCCGACGTTCTTCTTCCAGTTGATGAAGCTGAACCGCGTGAAATTCGACTAATTATGGGAAATCTGTTAGATCAAATCAAAAAGGATTTGCGATATGAAGAGGCGTTGCATGCTTGCATGAACTGCGGCATGTGTACGGCGGTGTGCCCGGCAGCAGAGTTTTATGACTACGACCCGCGCCGCATCTGCGACCTCGTGCAACGCAATGACGAAACGGTAATTGAAGCGCTTCTGAGTTCCGAAACCATCTGGTACTGTGGACAATGCATGTCGTGCAAACCTCGTTGTCCGCGCGGCAATGCTCCCGGCGAAATCATTAACGTATTGCGCAAAGTCTCCCAAGAGACTGGTTATTTCCGCGACAGCGAGATGGGTCGCCAGCAGGTGGAATTGATGAAAGGAATAGAGCAAAACATTCTGGATATCGGCTACTGTGTGCATCCCGACCGCGTGGATCCCGATAAACATCTGGAACAAGGCCCTGTTTGGCGCTGGTATGTGGATAATATTGAAGAAATTGCGCCGAAGTTAGGTGCCAACTACCACGGCGAAGGCCCTGGAGCCCTCCGCACCATCCCCCACGAAGACATGGCCGAAGTGCACAAAATCTTCGAGGTCACCGGCGGGTTTGAGCTGAGAGAGAAGGTGTTGTGAGGTTGAATGGTTATTGGTTATTGAAGTTCAAGGTTCAAGTAATCGTCACAAGTCATAAGTCACAAGTCAATCATCAATGAAAAAAGCAATATTTTTCACCCTTTGTTTGATTATTCCGTTTTTAGTTTTTTCGCAGGACCGTATCAATGTGAAGGACAAAAACGGGAAGAAACAGGGTGTGTGGAAGAAGTATGAGAACGGTCAGCTGCTCTATGAAGGCCAGTTCAAGGACGATGTACCCTACGGTACATTCAAGTATTACCATGCTAACGGTAAGTTGAAGAGTATCACGGAGTTCCAGCAGGGCGTTCATAAGGTGAAGACCACGATTTATCACGAGAATGGTAAAAAAGCATCGGAAGGTGTGTTCATTGACCAGCAAAAAGATGGTGAATGGCGCTATTACTCCAATCAAGATACCTTGCTTAAGATAGAAAACTATCAGGTGGGTAAGCGCAATGGCGTTTGGAAGATCTATTCGACGAATGGTGTGCTTTTGCAGGAATGTAACTACTTGAATGACAAACGCGACGGACTTTCCAAAGACTATTATCTCAATGGTCAGGTCAGTTTGGAGGAACATTATGTGGCGGGCAAGACCAACGGTAGAAGCACTGCTTACTATCCCAATGGACAGGTTTCTATGACAGGGGATTACCACAACGGTTGGCGCGATGGCGAGTGGAATGCCTACGATGCGAAAGGCAAAATCCGCTCCACCACGTTGTATAAAAACCAACGATTGGTCAAGACCTACATCTATATGTACCAAAAAGGGGCAGGGCAGAAGCTGAACCAGGAAGCTGTGGCTTATTTTGTGAAAAATCGTGACAAGATGGCGGTCGTGCTGAAAAATGGCAACAAGCTCTCCATTGACGAATCTATGGAAGAAGTGGAGCAATGGATTGATTATACGGTCTTTATAAAGGTCAACCCGCGATACATCGTGGCTATGGACGCGCTAGTCAGCTACCGTCCTGTGGAAGACAGCGATGGCGCCATCACTATCAAAGTCCATCCTGCCCCCGACGAGGAAATCTACTCCGAAGGCAACGACGCAAACCTCGTGAAAGCCCTGCTTCAGGGCGGGAAACCGGAGGAGTAGTGGTAGCCTTTAGCTTAAACAATAGACATATGACGTATGACTTGTGATAATCCCTTCAACCTTGAACTTTGAACTTTGAACCTTGAACTTTGAACCTTGAACTTAGAACCTTGAACCTTGAACCTTGAACCTTGAACTTAAAGCCTGAAACTTGAAACCTGAAACTTCAACACCCGTTAACCTCTAAACCCCAAACCCTAAACCCTAAACCTTAAACATCCTCAACCCTCAACTCTCCCAAATGAACCGCGAAATTCTCCGCATATCCCTCCCAAGCATCATCACCAACATCACTGTGCCACTATTGGGCATGGTGGATGTGGCGATTGTGGGGCATATCGGAAATGCGTCGTACATTGCGGCCATCGCGTTGGGTACGATGGTTTTCAACTTGATTTACTGGAACTTCGGCTTCTTGCGTGCGGGTACGTCGGGCATGACAGCGCAGGCGTATGGTGCGGAGGACAAAACGGAATATCTCAATGTGCTGGTGCGCGGCATCGCCATCGCGTTGGCGGCTGCATTGATCATCATTGTTTTGCAACGTCCCATAGGGTGGCTCTGCAAAGAACTGATAGACAGCTCTCCAGAAACGATGGGTTTAATGTTAACCTACTTCTACATTCGTGTTTGGGCGGCACCGGCAACCATTAGCATTTTTGTGTTCAAAGGCTGGTTTTTGGGAATGCAAAACGCCAGTTCTCCGATGTGGATTGCCACGTTGATGAACGTGGTCAACATCCTTTGCAGTCTGCTGTTTGTCTATGTTTTGCACGCCGATATTGCAGGCGTGGCATGGGGCACGGTAGCGGCGCAGTACAGCGGACTCCTGTTAGCAATCGCAATATGGATTCGACGTTATCGGCATCTTTGGAAAGATATCCAATGGAAAGCGGCGCTACAGTTGCGCAAAATGGTGCGCTTCTTCAAGGTGAATGCCGATATTTTCCTTCGTTCGCTCTGTTTTATTGCTGTTTTTACCTTTATTCCGTATATTTCAGCCCATTTTGGAGAGGAAATCTTAGCCGCTAACACTCTGTTGATGCAACTTTTCACGCTTACCTCTTATGTGATGGACGGTTTTGCTTACGCGGGCGAGTCGCTCGTGGGCAAGTATGTGGGTGCACAAGATCAGCAACGTCTGCGTTTGACAATCCGCTATCTTTTCTACTGGGGATTTGGTTTGGCGGTCTTTTTTACGTTGCTGTTTGTTTTCGCAGGAGAACCGCTCTTGCGTGTTCTATCTAGCGATGAAACGGTCATCCAAACCTCCATGCAATACATGTTCTGGACCTATTTGCTGCCGTTCTCAGGCTTTTTGGCTTTCATCTACGACGGCATCTATATCGGGGCGACGGCCACTACAGCCATGCGCAACGTGATGTTCGTGGCCACGGCGGTCTTTTTCGCAGTCTATTACGCCCTCGTCGCCCGTTGGGCCAACCACGCTATCTGGTGTGCCTTCATCTTCTTCCTCGTCTTCCGCGGTGTGCTGATGGCGATGGGGCAGAGACGGTATGTTGTGGATAGGGTTTAGGGGGTAAATGGTTATAGGTTATAGGTTATTGGTTATTGGTTATTGAAGTTCAAGGCAATAGGGAATAGGTTAGGGTGTAGGGACGTCATATTATGGCGTCCTTGTTGGTTTAGGATTTAGGCTTTGTTTGTGGGGACGTCATATTATGGCGTCCTTGTTGGTTTAGGATTTCGTTCGTTGTTGAGGCACCATGATATGCGGAGGTTTAGTAGCCGCGGCATCCCTGCCGCGGAAAACATCGCCAAGGATGGCGATGCTACTAGACTAACGCCCAACCCATATTATTCAACAGCTAAAAGCCAATTGCCAACAGCCAATAGCAAAAAACGCCCGAACATCATGCTCGGGCGTTTTCTTTAACGGAATTGCGTGTCGGCTTATTTCTCCTTCAGCAAATCGCGGATCTCGGTGAGAAGTTTCTCTTCGGCGCTGGGTTCGGGAGCGGGTGCCGGAGCTTCTTCTTGCTGTTTCTTCACCAAGTTGGAGGCCTTGTTGATTCCCTTCATCACGAGGAAAATACAGAATGCCACAATAAGGAAGTCGATGGTCACCTGGATGAAATTGCCGTAGTTGAGGGTGACTGCTTCTTTCACCACTTCGCCAGCCTCGTTGAGCTTCGGGGCACGAAGGGTCAGTGACAGCGTCGTGAAGTTGACGTTGCCGATGAGCGCACCGACGAGCGGCATGAGAATGTCATTCACCAAAGAGGTGACGATTTTACCGAAGGCACCGCCGATGATCACACCGATGGCCATGTCCATGACATTGCCTTTCATTGCAAATTCTTTGAATTCTTTGAAAAATCCCATAGCGTTAAAATTTTAATGATGTTTGAAAGCGCAAAGGTAGTATTTTTTTTGTTCGGTGGTACGATTTTTTTAGGGTCGAGGGTCAAGGGAAGAGGGCTGGGGGGTAGGGACGTCATATTATGGCGTCCGTGGTGTTTGCACGGGCACGATATTATTTTCTGTCCGCCGCATTGTATAAATAAAATTGTTATTTTCGCAGCGATATTTACCAATTATTAATTAAAAAGGAACGAATATGACCACATCCCTTCTTATTACTGCATTTTTCTATAAGGTGCAAACCGCTTTGGCGACACTGATAAGTGCAATGCTTCTTGCTCCGTCGACATCGACACAGATGCCTGTTCAGAAGGATACTTTTGAAAAATCAGACAGGTTTGAATATGTAACAAGCCCTGTTGATACCTTTGGTGATGATGTTTATGTTTTGAATGAAACGGAACTCACTGGGAATAAAGAACGTGGAGAAAAGTTCAATAAGTGGTTTTGGCAGATGGTAGGATGTGCTAACGAAGACGGGAGTTTTAATGCCGGTAAATTAAATGGTGCGTCTATTTATTTTGAATTCCCGGATAAAGACTATAAGCAGTTGGCAACAGATATTCTTTCTACTTTTGACCAAAACGGAGACAATAAAGTTAATTATACAGAATACAGAGAAAAATCAGAACAGCTTGTAAATCAGCAGGCAGGGCAAAAACTTCCTATAAGTGTCTTGGATGAATTTCACAGAGATTTCTTTTGGCCATGGTTTCATGGATTTGATTATGATAAAAAGCACGATTTATATTCAGTAGATGAGCTTGCGGCTAATCTTTATGCGATGGATTGTATTAGTAGCGGTACTTATGACGGCAAAGGGTATATAAGAGGAGACCAAATGTTATATGAACTTGCTTATGTTTTAGATAAAGGATCTCCTGATGTAATTTTTGAAAAAAGAAGAATTGATTATTATAAAAAGTATGTTATTAAATAGTTTAATGATATTGTTGACTTTGCAAAGATTTAGAAAAATTCTGAAATTCTAATATTAATATTATACTTTATCTTATTGTATAAGAATGTAAGAGAGTTATTTCCTGCAAGGATAATAATTGCTATCTTTTAATCCAAATAAGGGGTGGTTTGTAGAGTAATGCAGATGGATATGTAAACATCCCTCAAAACTTTTTGATGTTATTATTACTGGCCCGTTTGAAAGAATACTAACATCTAACATCCAACAGCCTAAGTTTTACATCCCACGTCTTACCTCATACGTCATACGTCTTACATCTTATGTCTTACGTCAGCGCTGCAGTTTATCAAACATCACCAGCTTGTACAAATCCATCGCTCTCAAGCTGTTGTGCCGTAACATCATGCTGATGAGCAAATTTTTATTGAAACGAAGGAAGCGGAGAAACAACCTTCCCGAACGTTTTGCGGAGAGTCGTTGCCACGTCTGCAACAGGTGGCTTTGTGCTATGAAACGGTCGTTGATTTTGCCTGATTTGTAGAGCTTGTCGAGATTGCGCACGCTCGCTTCTGTTTTGGCGATGAAATCCCGGTTTTCGTCCAAACCATCATGATATAATTCATTATCAATGTGATACAATGGGATTTCTGCCTCTTCCAAGTCAAAGCCGAAAAAGGTATCCTCGTAGCCATAGTCGGTTAAGGATTCATCGAAACGGCATTTCTCGAAGACAGACTTTGTAATGAGCATGTTGAAGGGCGTGAAATGGCTGTATGGGTGCTCATTGCGCTCCTTGGCAGACCGGACTTCACGTTTCACGCCATATTTGTAACGCAAATGTTTGGATTTTTCCGGCAAATCGTCACGATAACTTAACCCGCCAGAGACTACAAATTCAGGGGTGATATCTTTCTTCTCGGAAATAAAATGCAGATAATAAGCAATATAGCTGGATTTCTTCACCCTCGCATCACCATCCATGAAAATCAAATACGGATACTTGGCTACATCGGCTAAATGGTTGCGCGTTTTGGAACGTCCTAAATTTTCAGTGTGTTCAATGTATGTGACATGCTCCATCTCTCCCAACAACGAATTGTGATAACGTATCGCCTTGTCAGACGATGCATCATCCTCAATAATAATTTCGTAGTCTATCTGATTTTCAATAAGTTGTGCTTGTAACTCGGAGACTAACGGGTGTAAATTTATATTATATGTTGGGATTAATATTGAGAGCATTTCTTTTGGCTGTTAGCTTTTGGCTTTTAGCTGTTAGCATTTAGCATTACTTATACCCTTTAACCTTTTAACCTTAAACCCTAAACCCTAAACCTTAAACTAAAGAATCAATCAACTTCCCATCCTCAATGCAAATCGCTCTTGACGGGAATTTGTCGATCATCTGGAAGTTGTGGGTGGCCATTAGGATGGTGGTGCCGGCTTGGTTGATGTGGTGGAAAGCCTGGAAGATTTCCTCTGCGGTGATGGGGTCGAGGTTGCCGGTAGGCTCGTCGGCCAGAATTAGGTCGGGACTGTTCAGCAAGGCTCGGGCGATGCAGACACGCTGTTGCTCACCGCCAGAGAGTTGTGATGGCAGCTTGAAGTCCTTGGTTTCAAGTCCGACCAAGGTGAGCACCTCTTCACAGCGATTGAGCATGGCGTTTTTGTCTTTCCATTGCGTGGCGCGGAGCACGAACATCAGGTTCTCGATGACCGTGCGGTCCTGCAATAACTGGTAGTCTTGAAACACGACGCCGAGTTTCTTGCGCATCTCTGGAATCTGCTTCTTCTTGAGATTCAGCAGGTCATAGCCGATCATCATCGCCTCTTCACCTTCGGGTTTCAATTCCCCGATGAGCGTTTTCAGAATAGAGGATTTGCCTGTTCCGGTTTTGCCGATCAGGTACACGAACTCACCTTGCTTCATGTTGAAGCTGATGTCGGTGAGCACGCGCAACTTTCGTTGAGAGATGTTCACGTGCTTGAAGGAGATGACGTCCGCGGGGATAGTCGCTCCTATTTCGGGTATTGCAGGCTCGTTGTTGATGATTTCGGGTTCTTCCATGATGATTGGGGTTTATATCCCAGGGCTCACTTTGTTCACCCTGGGTTGACATAGGTCGGGCTTTCAGCCCTTTTTGGAATAATTCTTAATTCGTGGTTCCTAATTATGAATTATGAATTGAACTAAGCGTCGATGTTCGCGTAGGTGGCGTTCTGTTCGATAAACTCGCGGCGCGGCGGAACTTCGTCGCCCATGAGCATGGAGAAGATGCGGTCGGCTTCGGCGGCGTTCTCGATAGTGACTTGGCGGAGCAGGCGGTTAGCGGGATCCATAGTGGTGTCCCACAACTGGTCGTCCTTCATTTCACCGAGACCTTTGTAACGTTGCACGTGCACTTTGCGGCCACCGGCAGAAGCCTCTGCTGTGAGTTGGTCGCGCTGCTCGTCGGTCCAAGCGTATTGCAGTTTGTCGCCTTTCTTCACACCGTACAACGGAGGTGTTGCCAAATAGACGTGTCCTTGCTCAATCAGTTCGCGCATGTAGCGGAAGAAGAAGGTCAGAATCAATGCTGCGATGTGGCTACCATCGACATCGGCATCGGTCATGATGATGACCTTGTGGTAACGTAACTTGGAGATATTCAATGCTTTGTTGTCGTCTTCAGTACCGATGGTCACGCCGAGAGCGGTGTAGATGTTGCGAATTTCCTCGCTCTCGAAGATACGGTGCTGCATGGCTTTCTCAACGTTAAGAATCTTACCGCGCAAGGGCAAAATAGCTTGGAAGTGGCTGTCGCGGCCTTGCTTTGCGGTACCGCCTGCGGAATCACCCTCGACGAGGAATAATTCGCACTTGGTGGCGTCTTTGGAAGAGCAGTCGGCCAGCTTGCCGGGAAGTCCGGAACCGCTGAAGGCGGTCTTGCGTTGCACGAGTTCACGTGCCTTGCGGGCGGCGTGACGTGCCTGTGCGGCTAACACCACCTTATCGACGATGGTTTTCGCATCCTTCGGATTCTCTTCGAGGTAGTTGGTCAGCATTTCGCCCACCATCTGGTTCACCACACCGGCGATTTCGCTGTTGCCGAGTTTCGTTTTGGTCTGTCCTTCGAACTGAGGCTCAGCCACTTTCACAGAGATGATGGCGGTGAGACCTTCGCGGAAGTCGTCGCCGGAAATCTCGATTTTGTTCTTCTCGAGCTTATCGAGGAGCTTGTTGTCGTCGGCGTACTTTTTGAGGGTACGGGTAAGCGCCTGACGGAAGCCCGTGAGGTGAGTGCCGCCCTCTATAGTATTAATATTGTTGACGTAGGAGTGGATGTTCTCGGTGAAGGAGTCGTTGTACTGCATAGCCACCTCAATCGGCACGCCCTGACGTTCGCCTTCCACGTAGATGGGTTGCGACGTGATTTTGGTGCGGCCCTCGTCGAGGTGCATGATGAAGTCGCGCAGACCATTTTCAGAGTAATAGACCTCCTTGGGATGTTCGCCGTTTTCGTCGGTTTTACGCAGGTCTTCAATGGAGATATGGATGCCCTTGTTCAGGTAAGCTAACTCCTTGAGGCGGTGTGCCAAACGGTCGAATTCATACACAGTGGTGTGGAAGATGGTATCATCGGGTTGGAAGGTGACCTTCGTACCGCGATAGTCGCTTTCGCCGACCACTTTCACAGGGTAAAGCGGTTTGCCGTACTCGTATTCCTGCATGAAGTGCTTGCCTTCGCGGAAAACCTCTGCGGTGAGGTGTTTGGAGAGGGCGTTCACACAGGAAACACCGACACCGTGCAGACCACCGGAGACCTTGTAGGAATCCTTGTTGAACTTACCGCCGGCGTGCAGGACGGTCATGACGACCTCCAATGCAGAGCGTTTCTCCTTCGGGTGCATGTCGGTGGGGATACCACGACCATTATCGAGGACGCTTATCGCGTTGCCTTCCAAGATCTTAACTTCTATGTTGTTACAGAATCCGGCGAGGGCCTCGTCAATAGAGTTATCAACCACCTCGTTGACCAGATGGTGCAGACCGCGGTCGCTGACATCACCGATATACATGGCGGGACGTTTACGCACAGCTTCCAGGCCTTCCAGAATCTGAATATTACCAGCACTATAAGTTTCTTCGTTCACTGTCTTATTCTCTAACTCACTCATTGTTAATGGTTTTACTTTTTCTCAAAAAACTTGCAAAGATACGAAAAAAATCGGTATGCTGGGCGGTTTTTTAGTGGTTTTTTGATGGTCGTGATTGTTGAGGGTAGAGGGTGCAATAGGGAGAAGGGAGAAGGGAATAGGGAAGAAGGCTATGGGCAACAAGGGAATGGACCCGATAGGGACAAAAGCTTGGATGAGCGTTATGTGCGGTTCCAGTTGCAGCCCGTTAGGACTGCAGGGCTCGGTGGAAAATGCGGGTTCGCGTTGGTCTCGCACGCCGTTAGGTGTGCGGGGAATGATGATTAAGAACGTATTTCTTGTCAAGTAGTTGGTTGACAAGTTTTTTAAATGCAGACATATTGATGCCGAGATGTTTCTGCCTGTTTTCCAAAGTGAGTGCCGGCTCGGACATCATTAGTCTCAACAACTTTCCGTAGTTGGACGATCTGAATATTATGCTCTCCCCGTCATACCACCATGGATTTTCGTCCTTTTCAGTAGTGAATCTACGACTCAATCGGTTTCTGTCACCTTCAGATAAAGGTTGTATTTCTTGCCATTTTTCTAAAGCGGCTTGTAATTTCTTGTTTTCCATATAATTGTATTTACCACCAAAATAGGTGGTAATATGACCACTTATTTCGGCTGCAAAAAACAAAAAATATTATTTCCCCCTCACCCAACCTTTCAGCGCTTTGCATTCCTCCAAGAAAACATTGCGAGTCACTATGGTGTGTTTATGGTTGCGGTATAGTTGTTGCAAAAGGGCATCGACTTTCGCATTGCCGGATTTTCCCAAGCGGTATGGCGCGGTGTAGTAGATGGCAATGGACTCGTCCTGCAATTCCACATTGCGGACGTCGGCTATGGGTAGCCGCTTTTCGACCATTTTCATCGCATCTTTGTAATAGTTCATCTGCTCGTTGTAACCGCGCCCGCGGCTCTTGAGGTACTGCAGTTTGATGTATTCGTTCAGGCTTTCGCTCAAAGCATAGTCGCGGTGCTCGAAAAAGAGACAGTTGCCCCACCATTGGTGCGCCATCTCGTGCGGTATCCACGAGTAATCGGGCATCATGGTGTAAACATCATAGAAATAATGGCCGAAGATGATCATGTAATGCAACGACTGACACATCACAAATTCGGGGTCGCCAATCTCCACGATGTTCATCGGCTTTTGAGAGAGCGAATCGTTGAAGAAAGTGCAGTAGAACTGGTAAGAGTCTATGAATTCGTTGTAAAATGCTTCTGGATAGGAGGTTGTGTCGCTGTTGGCACGGTAGAAATGGAACGGTCGGCTCGGAGTTTTCATCACCTTGCAGGAGTATTTGTCTTTGGGCAGCAGAACAAGGTGCAACTCATATGATGGCGTGAGTGTCGTGCCGCCAATAAGGTAGTTGTCTTTTACCTCTATGTGGACCGCCGCCGTCAGCAGTTCACTGTTACGGTGCGGGTACCACTTGCCTTCGCGCCTCAGCACGATGGCCCCGTCGGCAGTACGGTAGTCGGACAACGGAACGGCGTAGGAGAACTCCACCTTGACGAGGTTCCCCGCGAAGGTGATTGTGTCGCCGTGGCGCTGATAGCCGTCCACGCTGAAGGAGTCGATCTGGATGCTCTGCGACAGCAGTAGGTGATGTCGATATCTGTTTTCGTGGGAGAAGTAACAGTACCCTCTCACCCGCATGGTGTCGCCATCGATATGGCAAGTCAGACTGTATTGGTTGTAATTGACTTGTACTGGGTGAAAGAGAATGTCGGTAAGTCCCCAACTGGCGATGTAGTCCTCTATTGGTCCCAACTTGGCACGCTCCCGCCGTTCGGCCAGGTTCTCGATGTCTTTAATGGGAGAGAGTGCCGTAATACCGTTCTGTTCAACAAGTTGAGTGCCGTATAGTTGTGGCTTTCCTCGGTTTTCCGAGTCGCGATCGGTCATATAGGCGATCCACGTAAGGTCAAAATCCCCGGTGTCGGCGGCGGCTTGGGCCTGTTCCAGATACCAGTGCAGGAATTCTGCAGGCTGGTGTTGCGCGATCAGCGAGGCTAGGTCGCAACACTTGTAGCCCACCTTAGACAAGGTAGGGAAGCCGCGTTCGGCAATCAATTGTTTGAGCTCAATGAGATTGGCGGCGTCCACCTTACGGATAACCCTCCATACCGAATCTTTGCCCAGTTCGCTGTCCAACATTCGCCTTGCATCTTGGTCAGCGTCCGACATCGCCTGCAATCGCTCCAGATAGACTGGATCAGGGACTTGTTGCGCCTGCGCCGAGAAGGCAAGTACTACGACAGAGAGTATCAAGAGTCTCTTCATATTGTTACATTTCGGTGACATAATACATTAATAACGAATAATTAGGATGAAAAGTATTCTTGTTGAATACTTTTCCCTTTTACTATCACTCTGTCGCACAAACTGGGCATTTCGTTACATTGAAAATGTTTTTTTGTTTTTTGTACTTTTGCCGCCAGTTTCAAATACTACGATTATGAATGAAAACCAACAATATAACGAATCGGGTCACCCCGCTTCCCTTTCCCAGGAAATCCTTCATCGCCAGGACCCCGCGCAGGCCGAACACCTGAGCCGTTTCTTCAAGACTGGCAAGGGCGAATACGGCGAGGGCGACAAGTTCCTCGGCATCAAGGTGCCCGTCGTGCGCGAAATTGTCAAGAAGTGCTGGCAGTCCGTCTCCTTCTATGAGCTGGAGGCCTGCGTCACCTCCGAATACCACGAGATTCGGCTCGCCGGACTGCTCACGTTAGTGCAGTTCTTCAAAGCGGCCAAAGGTGACCGAGGACTGCAACAGCTGAACGTCAGCTTCTATCTGTCGCACCTCCAATACGTGAACAACTGGGATTTGGTGGACCTCACCTGCTATGAAATTCTCGGTGTGTGGTTGCTCGACAAAGACCGCAAGATGCTGTACGACATGGTGCAGAACGGCAACACCATCTGGGAGCAGCGCATCGGCATCGTCACCACGATGCAGTTCCTACGCCACGGCGAATTGGACGACACCTACGCATTGGCGGAGTTGCTCCTGAAGAAGCCCGCACCCCTGCACGACCTGCTGCAGAAGGCCGCCGGCTGGCTGTTGCGCGAAGCTGGCAAGCGCGACGAGCAACGCCTCCGCGACTGGCTCGAACCCCGCCGCACCACGATGCCCCGCACGATGCTGCGCTATGCCATCGAACGGTTCCCGGAGGAGGAGCGGAAACGGATGATGGGAAAGTGACGCAGGCGGGCTCTCCCCGTCAGAGTTCTCTTCTCAGCCAGATTTCTGAAATTTTTGTCATAAAATGATAATCATAAAATGACAAAAATCGAGTCGGGCTTTCCACTACAATGTTTTTGACCATCCGTTTCCGTAGGGGCGAATAATTATTCGCCCCTACAACCCCTTGTGCGACAATATTTTAATGCCGGAAATGAGCCAAAACCATTTCCGCTTCAATCCCTCTCGCGCGCCCGTCCGCGACATCTCCCCGTTTCGCGGCGCACCATCCAATCCCTTCGCACGCACCTTTTTCCCGCGCCGCGAACCCCGCGTCCGGACCTTCTCTCAAAATAATGGGAACATTGTCCGCATCCGGCTACAGACATGCTACCGCTGACGCGGTTGGTCACGGTTCCGACTCCTCCTGGCCCTGCGGGTCGGAGAGTCTGTGAAGAAATGTGTATGTCGCTTCAAAACAACGGCCTCAAACCGTAAGCGTCGCCATTCTTTGCCACGTTGAATTTAGCATCGGATTTTACCACGACAAAATCCTCGTCCTGGGTGTCGAAGTAGATATGTTTTGGGCATCGATCTGGCGGGTAAGGTAACCAGCCTGTTTGGTAAACCACGTGTCCTTGCCGCATGAAGAACACTTTCGGCCCGACATCGGAGTAGCTGATGGCGTTCAACGGGATTCCGAGTGTGTCAATGATATCGTCTAACTCCCATTTTCCGGAAAAGTAGTAGAGTGTGTCCCAATCGTACGGAAGTAAGGTGGCAAAATCTATCACGTAAT